>Ga0209456_10000975_pt1 | contig 14252 bp, 13 predicted proteins | sample COG_11_FD_184755 | JGI IMG/M metagenome (GOLD analysis project Ga0209456, IMG submission 184755) | Pelagic marine sediment microbial communities from the LTER site Helgoland, North Sea, for post-phytoplankton bloom and carbon turnover... | ecosystem: Environmental > Aquatic > Marine > Neritic...
CACGAAGGACGAGCGTGGCTTCACGACGATGGTGCGCAACGCCGTCTGGAAAATCGTCCGCTTCCTGGCGTTCAAGCAATACGAGCGCGCCGAAGAAGCGCTCTCGGAAGCCTCGAAGAAAGACGACTGGACCGCCGAACGCTTGGCCGAAGCGCTCGCCCCCTACTGGGCCGAATACGACGCGATCCAAATCGGCCCCGACGCCCGCAGCAGCGCTCAAGTCCAAATCGAACGCCGCGAAACCGACTGGCTGTTCACCCAGATCCTCCTCGACCCGGACGAGCACCGAAGCTGGCATCTGCGCTTTCGCATCGACCTCGACGCAAGCCGCGAAGCCGGCGCACCGGTGCTCACCTTGCAGAGCCTCGGCGACTAGGCTCTCCCTACAAAGATTCTTCGTAGGTAAACATGGCTTCGGGCAGATCCTCTTCGGCGTCCTGCGATAGTCCGACGGGCTCTTCGTCGAAGCCAAAGGCCCAGCGGAGCTGCGAGGTCACGAAGTGGTTGATCACCAGCCAACCGTCCGGCGGCGGAAGCGCGCCCTCTTGGCAGCCGTCAGTGCCGAGTCGGACGAGGTTCGGAGGAATGTCCAGGCCTTGATCGAGCGCGATCTGAATGATCCCGCCCCCGTTCTCACCAATCGCGCATATGTCGCTGGGGCCGAGATGCCCCATGGCTTCGATCACGACGTGGCGGGCGGGCGCGCTGGCTACGGCGAACGCGTTGGCCGTTCGCTCCGGCTCGACGATCTCGTCGATGGCGCCGGCGATCCAAAGCGAAGGCCTGTCGGGAAGCGCCTGCATGCTGTCGCTCGAGATGCCGGCCGATAGCGGAATGTACGTGATCACGTCCGGCTCCCCGCCGAATCGAATCGCTGTCCCACCGCCCGCGGAGTGCCCGGTGATCGCGATCGCGTCCGTCGACACTCGCCCCTTCAACAGGCTGCCATCCCGGCTGTTCTCGTCCGCGAGAAGCATCACCACCATGCGCGTCAAGACGACGTCGTCGAGCTCCGGATCGGGTGTCAGGCTTCCGTCCAAATCGAACTGGCGCCGGAGGCCGCGCTCCAAGTAGTCGACTGAAGCCACCACGAAGCCCCATGATACCAAGTGCGTCGTCATGAACGTCGACTGATTGCGGTAGCTCGATGAGCCATGCGCGAAAATGACGAGCGGAAACGGCCCGCCACTCGCGCGCGCATCTCGGTAGGCCGCGGTCGCAAACGGAGGGTTCACGTCGTCAGGGAGAAGAGAATCTAGCTCCTCGGAAAGCTCATCCCGAATGAAATACGGAACCGGGTCGAGCCCGGCCGTCGCGGCGGGGTCCACCGGATACCAGACCTCCACCATCCGGTCGTTCAGGGTGAGCGTGGTCACGCCGGCCTCGAACGGACCGACGTCGCGATAGCTCCCGCTGAGGGGCGCGGGCGGTACGGCCCCCGCGGAGGAGGTCGCGTCGGTCGAACAAGCCGCAAGGCCGAGGGCCAAAATCAGAACAGAGAAGGAAAGAAAGCGTGCGTGCGTCATGAAAACTCCAGGCCGGAGTTTGTAGCACAGCAAACCGTGACCCCAAAAAGGGACCAATACGGCTCTCCTAGGCCGCCCCGTCTTCCTTCGCTTCCAGCAAATCCACCGGCGCTTCCTCGGCGAGGTCGAGCATGGCGGTGGCCGTGTCCGAGGGGAGCTCTTCGACGTTGCGGAGCTTTTTTTCCATCGCGCGGGTGCGTCGGCCGGTTTCGTCGATGGTGCGGCCGGCGGTCTCGAGCTGCCGCTTCACTTTGTCGAGCACGTCCCCGAACTTGCCGAACTCGTGCTTCACGGCGCCGAGCACCTTCCACACCTCGCTCGAGCGCTGCTCGATGGCCAGCGTGCGAAACCCAATGCGGAGGCTGTTGAGCACGGCCGCCAAAGTCGTCGGCCCTGCCACCACGATGCGATGCTCGCGTTGCAGCCGTTCGACCAAACCCGGGTGACGAAGCACCTCGGAGTAGAGACCTTCGGTCGGCAAAAAGAGAATCGCGAAGTCGGTCGTCTGCGGCGGGTTCAAATATTTGCTGCCCACGTCTTTGGCCGAATCCTGAACCGAGCGGACGAGGGCGTTGTGTGCCTGCAGCACCGCCGCCGCATCGCCGTTCTCGCTTGCTTCCACCAGCCGCAGATAATCTTCCTGTGGGAACTTCGAGTCGATCGGAAGCCAGACGCACTGGGCGGGGTCCTCGCTCGGCCCCGGCAGCCGAATTGCAAACTCGACGATGTCGCGCGAGTCCGGTCGCGTTTTCACGTTTCGGTCGAACTGCTCGGGCGTGAGAATCTGATCGAGCAGCGCACCGAGCTGCACCTCGCCCCAAGTCCCACGCGTTTTCACGTTGGTGAGCACCTTCTTGAGGTCCCCCACGCCGCTCGCCAGGCTTCGCATCTCGCCAAGCCCCTTCTGCACCGCTTCGAGCCGGTCGCCGACGAGCTTGAACGACTCGCCGAGCCGTTTCTCGAGCGTGCTCTGCAGCTTCTCGTCGACGACCTCTCGCATCTGGTCGAGCTTGCGTTCATTGCTGCTCCGAAGCTCTTGTAGACGGCCGTCGACCGTCTCCTGTAAATGCTTGAGGCCGCCCTGATTCGATTCGGTCAGCGTCTTGAGCTGGACCGTGAACGCTTGAAACTTGGTCGTCTGCGACTCGCCGATCTGCGAGATCGTTTTGACCAAGGCCTCTGTGCCCGCCTGATGCGTGCCGGAAACCTCTCGCCGAAGCTCGCTCGCGGCCGCCGACGCCTCCTCGCGCGACGCCCGAAGCTCCTCACGCAGCAGGCGCGCGGTCTCGGCACGGTCCTCCGCTTCGGCCTGCGCAATCGCGGCCGAGTCGCCCGCCCTCCTTTTGAGGAGCATGAGCGTGACGATGAGGTTGATGACCAGCAAGATCATCACGGCCACCAAAAGCGGATCTACCATCAAGAACCCCCCGAAAATCGAGCTAGCCGCGATACTAGCACCATCGGGACCGCCTGAGCAGCGCTGATTGAGGGCGACGCGTCCATGCTAGAGTGCGCGATGCTCATGCCGAGGGGGGGTCAGCCAGAAGAAGAGCTCAAAGCGCTTCTGCCCGCGACGATCGCGGTTCGGTCCGAAGAGATGTTTCCGGACGTCCGCAACGGTCGAATCAAGAGGCGCGATCGTAAGCGCGCCGCGTTGCTCTGCAAAGCCGAGCCCGTTCTGCAACGCGTGATGAACCCGATGGAGGTCGTTCGCTTCGCCACCAACGGCGCACGGCAGCTCAGCTGGTGGCTGCTGACCGCAGGCTCGATGAACCCGTTCGCCAACCGCACCACCTTGGTGCTCACCGATCGACGCATCCTGCTGATCCACACCGACTCGAAGCAACGCCCGCGTATGTTCGCCAGTCAACTCCCCCTCGACCGCATCCGCGCGACCTCGGGCCGCAACAGCTACATCTTCATTCGCACGGGACGCGAGCAGCTGATGTTTCATGGCGTGAAGCGCTCGGAAGCTCGCCAACTCAAGGGCTTGCTCGAATCGACCGCCAGCAAGGAGGGCGGCTGGCAAAATCTCTGCCCCCGCTGCTTCGCCGCGACCGACGACGCGCCGCCCTCTTGCAAAAAGTGCGACGAGGAGTTCAAGAGCCCCAAGAAGGCAGCGCTCCGGTCGCTGTTCTTGCCTGGCCTGGGCGACTTCTACCTCGGCTACCGCAAGTACGGTTTGCTCCAAATCACGGGCGTCACGCTGCTCTGGGCGCTTTTTTTGAGCACCCTCATTCCTGCAACTCTGAGAAGGGGGTTCGAGGGTGTCGCGGTTGCAGGGCCCATCTTCGCGTTGCTTGCGCTGATCCACATCGGCGATGCCTTGCTCACGCGTGCGAAAGCGAGAAACGGCCTTCACTCCCAAGACGGGGCGCTGCCCACCGGAAATATTGGCAGCCCCGATCCCAATTTGTGACAATGAGGACCTCCCCAACGGGGGCAAGGAGTCATCATGATCAAGTTCGTTCAATGTGTGCGTCGCAAGCCGGGGATGTCGAAGCAGGAGTTCGCGGAGCAGTGGGCCAAGTACGCCGAAACCGCGCGCGCAATCGCCGCGGCTTCCGACGGCCTGCGATGCACGACCACCACGCCGCTCCCCGTGGAGCAGAACGTCGAGATCATGCAGCAACGCGGCACGAAGGCGCCCTACGACGGGATGGTCGAAATCTGGTGGGTCCGCGAGAACGATGTCGTTGCATTCATGGACTCAGGTGCCGGCGATAAGCTCATAGACGACCTGCGGCGCGCCCAAGAGATGTTCATGGACCTGCCCAATTGCACATTCTTCTTCGCCACCGAAGACGCTTAGCCTTTTCTCGGTTGCATTTCCGGGGCCTCGGGTTGTAAGGATCCGACTTCTATCGAAGGAGGCGGTCCATGCGCGAAGAAGAGCTCGATCCTACCCACATCATGCAAGTCGGCATGGGCTTCTTCGGATCCCGCACGCTGCTCACGGCCGTCGAGCTCGGCTTATTCACCGAGCTCGGGAACGGCAAGATGAGCGGAGCACAGATCGCCGAGCGACTGGGTCTGCACCCGCGTGCGATTCCAGACTTGCCAGACGCGCTGGTCGCCCTGGGCCTGCTGCTCCGAGACGGCGATGGGCCCGACGCGCTCTACGGCAACACGGCCGAGACGGCGGTGTTCCTCGACAAGGAGGGCGCGAACTACATCGGCGGCATTCTCGAGATGTCGAGCAGCCGTCTCTACGGTTTCTGGAACAACCTGACCGAAGCGCTCAGGACGGGCGAACCACAAAACGAAATCAAAGAAACCGGCGAACCCATGTTCGCCAAGCTCTACGCGGTGCCGGAGCGAATCGAGCAGTTCATGACCGCAATGGCGGGTGTGTCCGCCGGCAACTTCAGAGCGCTCGCGAAGAAGTTCGATTTCTCGAAGTACAAGACGCTCTGCGACGTCGGCGGCGCAACCGGCCAGCTTTCCTGCATGGTCGCCTCGGAAAACCCACATATGCGGTGCGTCAGCGCGGATCTGCCCAAAGTCGAGCCCATCGCGAAAAGGTACATCGAAGCAGCCGGGCTGCCGCATCGGGTCTCTACCGCCGTCGTCGACTTCTTCAAGGATCCCCTTCCGAAGGCCGACGTCATCACGATGGGCATGATCCTCCACGACTGGAACCTCGAAAAGAAGAAGCACCTCATCCAGCTGGCGTACGACGCGCTGCCACCTGGGGGTGCGTTCATCGTCGTCGAAGCGCTCATCGACGACGCGCGGCGGGAAAACGCCTTCGGCTTGTTGATGTCGCTCAACATGCTGATCGAGTTCGGTGACGCCTTCGATTATTCGGGCGCGGATTTCAAGGAATGGTGCACCGAAGCCGGCTTCGACCGATTCGAGGTCATTCCCTTGGCCGGCCCGTCGTCCGCGGCCGTGGCGTACAAGCCCGGCTAGCCATGCTGGAGCCCACCTATCTCATCGTTTCCCTCATCGTCAGTAGCGTGGGTTTCGTGATGTTCGTCTATGGCAAGAAGCAACACCGGCCCGTACAATTGGGCGCGGGTCTGCTTCTTCTCCTTCTTCCATTCTTCGTGCGGGACGGGCTCTTGTTGGGAATCGCCGGCGCCGTAATCTCAGCGACCGTTTGGGGCGCAGTCAAGGCAGGGCTCTAGCGCCCTTGTGCATCGGCAGCGTCCGGTCTATTGAGACCCCGATGATCTTTGGTGGCAAAGACAAGCCCAACGAAGTGACACCCGAAGCACGTGATCGCTTGGCAGAAATCGTCGAACGCTACCTCGCCGGTGCCGACGACGCGACGCGACGCATCGTGACGGCCGTCGCTGGCTTGCTGGCGAAAGTCGCCTACGCCGACGGGCACTATTCGGTGCAGGAAGAGGCGACCATCCAGAAGGAGCTGAGCCGAGTCCACGGCCTGAGCCAGGCGGGCGTCGATGCGATCTGCGGGCTTCTCGCCGATCAAATCAGCCACGTGGCGCTTCTCGGAGACCACGACTGGACGCGCGACCTGCGGGAGCTTGCCGATCGAGAGCTGCGCGTCGAAGTGCTCGAAGTCTTGATCGAGATGGCCGTCGCCGACCACGTGCTCAAGCATGAAGAGCAAACCCAACTACGCCGTCTTGCAAAGGCGCTGAGCCTGACCCAGGACGACTACAACGCGCTGCAGGCAAAACACAGAGACAAGCTGTCGACGCTCAGCTAGCAGCGCGCGGCTAGCCCATCTGGCCGAGCATCTGCTTCATCAAGCCGTGAAGCAGGTTCACGGCCTTGAGCGGGCGAATCATCACCTTGAAGTCGTCGATCTTTCCGTCTTCGTTCCAGTGGACGATGTCGACACCGTTGATAATGATGCCGTTGACCTCCGCGGTAAATTCGAGGACCGCATCCGACTCGCCGATGACCTCCCGCACGTATTTGAAGTTGCTGCCACCGAGCACCATGATCGCTGCGCTCAGGTACAGCTTGGTCAGAGCCTTGCCCTGCTGCGGGCTGTGCACGACGGGGGAGTGAAACACGGCGTCATCGGCCAGGATATCGTCCAGGCCGGCAGCGTTCCTATCCTCGATGAGTTGGTGCCACGTGTCGATCGCAGGTGTACTCATGGGTGGATTCTAGCTTTCTTTTCACAGGGTGGCTCGTATCAGGTCGTCGAGAGCTGGACGCATGGCGTTGGTGATGCAGTGTGGGTCGGGAATCGCGGCTGCGTCTGCAATGAGCGCGAACGCGATGTCCCCGCAGTAACTCCAGCCCGTGATATTGAGCCCAATGCCTTCGACCGCGGGGCCGACCGAGTAGATTGTCCGAAGCCGTGCGCCCGCCACGAACAGCGGATGATCCGGACCGCGAACGTTCGAGACGATGAGGTTCGCCGCTGGTGGCAGGACATCGGACAAGCCCGACTGCGAGAAGGCCCCTAAAGCCCAGCGGTAGGCGACGGCCGGCGCGGCCTCGGACCAATCGAGCATGGTTTCGATTCCGAGCTGCCGCTGCACTTCTTTGGACTGCGTCGTGACCGCATGAATCTTGTGCAGCCGTTCGAGCGGGTCGCGCACGTCGTTGCAGAGCGAGGTGAACAGATTGGCCACGCGATTCCCCGCCTCCCGCGGCGCATCCTCCGGGGACCCCACGGCCATCGGCACACTTGCGATCAGTGGCTTCGATAGTGTCTCACCGCGAGATTCGAAAAAACGATCGAGCGCCCCCGCAACCGTGGCGAGAACGACGTCGTTGAGCGTCACGTGGGCGGCGTTCTTGACGGCTTTGAGCTCGGCGACGGGCAGCGAGGTCGTCGCAAACGAACGTTGGGGCGAAAGCGTGCGATTGAAAACGGTGCGCGGTGTCACGAAAGGGTACGGCACATCGATCGCACGGTGCTTGAGGTTCTTGAGGACGCTCACACTTCCTTTGACCGTCCTGTGCATGAGTGGGCCGATCATGCCGAGCTGCACGCGTTGGGCGCGGACGGCGTCGACCAGGAGCTTGCGACCGGAGGGAATGGGATCGGGAACCCAGGGAGGATTGGGCGCGTTGAGATCGTTCTGGTCGGGCTCGAGCGTCATCACTTTGGCCAGCATGTTGGCCGAGGCGACCCCGTCCGCCAGGCTGTGGTGGATCTTGGTCACCAAAACGATGCCGCCGTCGGCCAAGCCCTCGAGCAACCAAGTCTCCCAGAGCGGGCGATCCCGCGGAAGCTGGATGCTCGCGATCTCCGCAATCGCCTGGTCCATCTCGCGCTGCGCGCCCGGTGATGCGATCTTCGATCGATAGAGATGTCGGCCGATGTTGAAGTGCGGGTCCTTCACCCACATCGGATGGTGCAGGCCGCCCGGGACCTCGACCGGACGCAGGCGAAGGCGCGGCACCAGGTGCAGCTTGCTCTCCATGGACACGCGCACGAGGTCGAACACGTCCGCGTAGGGAATCTGCGCCGGCAAATCGATGACCGCGACTTTGAGCGTGTGCATGTGCACGCTCGGGGTCTCCATGTAGAGGAACGAAGCGTCTTGCCCCGAAAAACGCTCCATGCCCGCCTCAGTGACCCAAGACGGCGAAGCCAGACTTGTGAAGCCGATGGTCGACGAAGGGCGCCACCTCGGAAGACCAGAAAAAGCTCACGTGCCCACCTGCGAACCAGCGGATGCCGGGTTGGCCCCAGTGCTCCCAAAGGCGTTCGGCCTGCTCGGGCGTCGAAACCTTGTCGTCGCTCCCGGCAAAGATGAAGCGATTCTCGAGCGTCGTGTGGGGCATGACCGACAAAGGCGAAACCAGCTCGAAGAGCTCGCGGGTGTGCACACCGAGCACCCCGTTGTCTTCGGCTTCTTGACGTTGGTCCACCGGCGCGTGGTGCACGAACAAGTCCGGGATGTCGCACACGGGAATCCCGGCAATCACCGTGTCGACGTTGTCGAGACCGGCGAGCAACGCCGAGACGTACGAGCCCATCGACAAACCGTAGAGACCAATCTTTGTCGCGCCTTGCGCGCGCGCCCATTGAATCAATCGACGCGTGTCCCAGACGGCTTGCGACACTCCGTGAAACGCATCGAGAAGATCAAACGACAGAAGCGAGGCGATCGGCAATGCCGCAGGCTTTCGCGGGCCGTGCAATGGAAGCACGGGCATCAAGAGGTTGAGGCCGAGCTCGTGGTGCAACTTCTCGGCGCGGAAGCCGGCGAAATCCGCGTAGGGCCCGCCGGTCCCGAGGCCGTGCAGGCAAATCAGCCAAGGCCGCTCCGGGCCGCTGTGGCGAGCAACCCAGGCGTGCGCGACGTGATTGCGGTCGTAGTTGTTCCAACGGTCGGCCGCCGGGTCATTGGAAGGCGCCTGGTAGCCGCTTTCGAACGAAAGCCATTCGAAGCGCATGGAGGGGTGCCAGGCCGGCTCGATGGATATCGCATCGAGGGGCGGTGGGGTCGCATGAAACGCGCTCGGCGCCGCAGTTCGGTCGGCGCGATACAAGCTGTGCGCGGCGGCAATCTCTTCGCCAACGCGCGCTAGGTCGCCTGCGCCCGGGTAGCGGTGGGGCCGGCTCATGCCCGCGAGGAAAAGGCGATCGATCGACCGCCCCGCGAAGCGCGCGACCCCGGTGTAGGCATTGCTGCGGGCGAGCCGGATGCTCGCCCCCGCCGGCTGCCGGCCCCCGCGGGCAGGCCTACGCCTGGCAGGGCGCGCGGCCTCGGGCGAAACAGGTGCACGCCACGGAAACAACCGGTGAACCAGACTCGACCAGATGCGCGCAGAACCCATCCATTTCTCCAGTCGATCGAAAATAGAACATGTACTATTTTGGGGCAAGCCGATGCTCAAAGAACAAGACAACCCAGAGCAGAGACTGCCACCGCGTGTAGTGAAGATTCTTCAGCGGTTCATGGAGCGCGGTTTTTGGAGCAAATGGGCGGATGCGACCGAAGCCCAGCTGCAAGAGCCCGCGCAGCAATTCGATCCCGAGTTCATGCGCAAGCTGGTGGCGAAGATGGAAACCTTCACGAGCTACTTCGATGCCGAAGTTCGCGGCATGGATCGCGTGCCGCAAAGCCCGGTCCTTCTAATCGGGAACCACTCGGGCGGCATCATCACCCCCGACACGAGCGCGGTCTATGCGGCCTGGTACCGAACGCGCGGATTCGAAGACCCTTTGATGGGCCTGGCGTTCGACGGCATCTACGCGGTGCCGGGGTGGCGGGAGCTCATGCGAAAGATCGGGCAGATGCCGGCAAGCATGGACAACGCCCAGGCCGCCCTCGGTGATGGATGCTCGGTTCTACTCTATCCGGGCGGAACCTACGAAGTCTTCCGGCCGTGGAAGGACCGCAACCGAATCGCGTTCAAGAGCCGCAAGGGCTTTGTGCGACTGGCCCTCCAAGCGGGGGTTCCCGTCGTGCCGGTCGTCGGCCATGGCGGCCACGAAACGACGATCGTCCTAACGCGCGGCGAGCGCTTGGCGAAGCTCCTGAGCTTGGACAAGGTTCGAATGGACGGGGCGCCGCTGCTCTTTCAGTTGCCCTGGGGGATTTCGAGCCCGGCCATCCCAGGCATGCCCCTTCCCGCGAAGATCACGGTGCAAGTCTGCGAGCCGCTCGACTGGAGCCGCTTCGGCCCCGAAGGCGCCGACGATCCAAAAGTTCTCGATCGCTGCTACGAAGAGATCACGTCGGTCATGCAGGCAACCCTCGACCGGCTCGCGATCGAGAATCCGCAACCCCTCCTCAGCCGTTTCGTCCGGCGGAGAGCATAGAGCATCAGGGCGATGTTCCTCGGCGTACCGACGATCGCATGGGCCTTCTTGGCGGTCAGTCTGGTGGGTGCCTTGTTCACGGCAAACGCCTTCATCCCCGTGCGCCGCGTTCCCGCGCTCTTCATGCCGAGCTTCTTTGGCTCCTGGTTGACTGCCGAGCTCGCGATGCATCACGTCTTGTGGCAATCGATCGCCTCACTCGTGTTCGTCGAGTTTGGCGCGCTAGCCGCCTGGCCGGGCTGGGCAGCGCTGATCATCACCTTCGGATCTTGGCTGGGCCTCTTGGTTCTCTTCGCAGATGGCAACCGGGCGCAGAAGACTTTCGACACCGCCCTCGAAGGCGTGGAGCCGGTGCGCGAAACCAAGCCCGTGCCACGCCGAAACGTCGTCTTGCCATTCTCGAAGAAGCGACGAGGCATCCAGGTCACGCGCGACATCGTCTACCGGCGCGTGGCCGGCACGGTCTTGAAGCTCGATGTGGTGGCGCCCGCCGACGACGGCGCACACCGACCCGCGATTCTGCAAATCCACGGCGGCTCTTGGGTGATGGGCGACAAGCGAGAGCAGGGCTGGCCGCTTTTGTCGCATCTCGCGGCCAACGGCTGGGTCTGCTTCAACCTCAACTATCGCCTGAGCCCCGGCGCCACGTTTCCCGATCATCTAATCGACCTCAAGGCAGGCCTGGCCTGGATTCGCGAGCACGCCGAGCAATGGGGCATCGATCCCGACTTCATCGCAGTGACCGGCGGCTCTGCCGGCGGGCACCTCGCAGCGCTGATGGGATTGACGGCCAACGACCCCGAGTACCAACCGGGTTTCGAGGAGGCCGACACCCGCGTGCAAGCCGCCGTACCAATCTATGGCGTGTACGACTTCACGAGCCGGCTCGGCACGAACCGACTCCCGTTCTGGTACCGACGGCTCGAACGGCAGATCATGAAAGCCTTCCGCGATGAAGAGCCCGAGAAGTTCCGTCGAGCCTCACCGGTCGAGCGCATCCACGCCGACGCACCGCCCTTCTTCGTGATTCACGGAGACCGCGACACCCTCGCACCGGTTGAAGAGGCCCGCCAGTTCGCCGCCGAGCTCCGCAAGGTCTCGAGATCCCCGGTCATTTATGCCGAGCTCGGCGGCGCGCAGCACGCATTCGACATCTTCTGCTCCCCTCGGACCGCACACATGCTCGTCGCCGTCTTGAAGTTTCTCGACGCCACGCACGCAGTCACGCGCGTCGAATCCGCCAAGCCGTCACTCGATGACGGAGTTGCGTACCTGGGGGTCGCCGTTCGCTAGGACGAAGATGCCCGGATAGCCTTGGGTTTCGAAGCCGTCGCTGGGATTGTTGCTCAAGACCGAATCCTCGATCACCAGGCTCCCACTCCGGTCGTTGCTCACGAAGAAGATGGCCCCGCCGCCCTCGTTGGCCGTGTTGTTTTCCATCACGGTGCCGCAGACGGTGAGCGTGAAAGTATTTCCGTCGTTGTAGATGGCCCCGCCGCTCCCGCCGCCTGGGGTCCCGGGCCGCTGTGGGTTGGCGCCGTCCCCGATCGCTTCATTGTGTGTAAAGGCGCTGTTGATCACCGTGTACGAAACTCCGATCGAGCTGAGCGCCGCACCATTCGAGCAAACGTTCCCGAGCCCTTCCCCGCCAAACGTGCTGTTCACGATGTAAGCCGGTCGGTCCTGGAACATGTCGAAGGCCCGAATCGCCCCGCCACCCACGTCTGGCCCGACGTCGTGGCAGACGTTGTTGAAGAAGCGCGTGTTCACTGCCTTGAACCGGCCACCACGAACGAAGATCGCCCCGCCACCATCTTCCTCGGCTTTGGCGTTGCCATCGACGAAGGTCAGGTTCTGCACCGTGAGCCGCGGGTGATCCTGGTCATTGCAATGAGACGTCGTCCAGACCTGCTGCTGGTCGCACGTGTTCTGATAGAGAATCCGCAAGCGCCCAGCGCCGCTCAGGGTCACCTTGCCGCCGCCGTCGATCACGATGTCCGGGTTCTGGTCATTGAACACCTTCGCGGTCGTCTCGAGGGTGATGACGATCGGCTCGGGTCCGCAATCGAAGGTGATGACACCTCCCCGCGCGACCGCATCGACGAACGCCGCCGAGGTGCAACTCGCCGGCGTTCCGTCACCAATGACCGTATCCGGTGAAGACACGTCTTCGAGCTGGGCCTCACCGGGCACGCTACAGCTGCCGTCCCCATTGCCCGTCGGCGGTCCGTCGCTCGGATTGGTCCGTGGATCCACAGGCGCTGACTCGCCGCAGCCCAGTGCAGCGAGCACCAGCAAAGCCGCAACCCACGGCGCGTAGCGTTCTGACATCCCCCGTTCCCCCTAGCTCCAAGATAGCGAACCCAGGGCACAGCTGCCAAAGCCCGTCAAGTTGTGTATCGGCTGCGGCTGGCAGCCCGGCCCTGGATCTGCCAAGACGCGGCCTCACGCGAAGGCGTGGGGGTTTACGCGTGCAGAATAAGATTCGAAATGTGGCAATTATCGCCCACGTCGACCACGGCAAGACGACGCTGGTAGACGCGATGTTGCATCAGACGGGCGTCTTCCGCGCAAACGAGGCGGTTCTCGAGCGCGTGATGGACTCGAACGACCTGGAGCGCGAGCGCGGCATCACGATTTTGGCCAAACACGCGTCGATCCGCTGGAAAGATTACAAGATCAATCTGATCGACACGCCGGGCCACGCCGACTTCGGGGGTGAGGTCGAGCGGACGCTCCGCATGGCCGACGGCGCCCTGCTCCTGGTCGACGCGGCCGAAGGCGCGCTCCCGCAGACCCGGTTCGTTCTCTCGAAGTGCATCGAGCTCAATCTTCCCGTCGTCACGGTCGTCAACAAGATCGACCGAAGCGACGCCCGTCCCGACGAGGCCCTCCACGAGGTCTTCGATCTGTTCTGCGACCTCGGCGCCACCGATGAGCAAGCCGACTTCGCGCACATCTACGCCATCGGTAAAGACGGCATCGCAAAGCGTGAGCTCGAAGACGAATCGAGCGATCTCACGCCGCTCTTTGAAACGCTCATCGAGCGACTTCCCGCGCCCGAAGGCGACCCGGACGCGCCCTTGCAGCTCCTGGTGCACAACACGATTCACGACGAGTACGTCGGCCGCATCGCCATCGGCCGCATCCGAAACGGCCAGATCAAGCCGCAGGAAATGGTCGCAATCATCGGCAAGGACGGCGTGGTCGAGCGAAAGGTCGGCGCACTCTGGGGCTTCGAGAGCATGGAGCGGGTGCGTATCACCGAAGCATCCGCCGGCGACATCGTGGCGATCTCGGGGATCGAAGACGTGCACATCGGGGACACGATCACGCCTCCGAGCCACCCGAACCCGCTCGAGCGAATCAGCGTCGAGCAACCGACCATCAAGATCCGCTTCATGGTCAACACCTCGCCCTTCGCCGGGCTGGCGGGCGACTACGTGACCTCTCGGCAGGTGCGCGAACGGCTTCTCAAAGAGGCGCAGCGAAACATCGCCATGCGCGTGGAAGAAGGGGACGAAGCCGATTCGTTCATGGTCTACGGCCGCGGCGAGCTGATGCTGGCGATTTTGGCAGAAACGATGCGGCGGGAAGGCTACGAGTTTGCCCTCGGTATGCCCGAGGTCGTCGTTCGGGAAATCGACGGGAAGAAATTCGAACCTGTCGAAACCGTCGTCGTCGATGTTCCCCAGCACCACGTCGGCACGGTGACCCAGCTCCTCGGCGACCGGCGCGGCGTGATGGTCAAGATGAGCCCCCTCGGCACCAACCGCTCCCGCATCGAGTTCCGCGTTCCGTCGCGAGGTTTGATCGGCTTCCGATCCTTGTTCATGACCGAAACGCGCGGCGAGGGGCTCCTCAATACGATGTTCGAAGGCTGGGACCCTTACGCCGGCCCTCTGCTTCGCCGGAAGAACGGCGCGATCGTCTCTGATCGGAAGGGCGTCACCACGCCGTATGCGCTCTTCAACCTGCAACCGCGGGGCAAGCTCTTCGTCGGGACGGCAACC
>Ga0209456_10000976_pt1 | contig 14249 bp, 8 predicted proteins | sample COG_11_FD_184755 | JGI IMG/M metagenome (GOLD analysis project Ga0209456, IMG submission 184755) | Pelagic marine sediment microbial communities from the LTER site Helgoland, North Sea, for post-phytoplankton bloom and carbon turnover... | ecosystem: Environmental > Aquatic > Marine > Neritic...
CATGTCGATTATCGAGGAAGGCGATACACCGATGGTGCGCATGGCCTACCTCGCCATTGTCGGCAGCTTCTCGGTGAACGGCGTGGCCGAGCTGCATTCCAGGCTGCTCAAGGAAGGTCTGTTCCATGACTTCTACAAAATGTGGCCGGACAAATTCAACAACAAGACCAACGGTGTCACTCAGCGGCGCTGGCTGAGCATGTGCAACCCGGGCCTGAACAAATTGATCACGGAGCAGATTATCGGAGACGGCTGGACTACCAAGCTCGACCAGTTACACGCCCTCGCACCCTGTGCCGGGGATGCTGATTTCCGGCAACGCTGGCACGATATCAAAATGGATAACAAGCAACGACTGGCCACCCTGGTTGAAAGCGAATGCGGCGTAAAATTCAACTGCAACGCGCTGTTCGATGTGCAGGTCAAACGCATTCATGAATACAAGCGTCAATTGCTGAATGCCCTGCATGTCATCCATCTTTATAACCGTATCAAACGCGGCGACACCGAAAACTGGACCAACCGCTGCGTACTGATCGGTGGCAAGGCGGCGCCGGGTTATGCCATAGCCAAACTGATCATCAAGCTGATCAGTAATGTCGCCAGGGTGATCAATGACGATCCTGAGGTCGGCGACCTGCTCAAGGTGGTATTCTTCCCCAATTACCGGGTATCGGTCATGGAGACAATCTGCCCGGGCGCGGATCTTTCCGAACAGATATCCACCGCGGGCAAGGAAGCTTCCGGTACCGGCAACATGAAATTCATGATGAACGGCGCCGTCACCATCGGCACCCTCGATGGCGCCAATATCGAGATTCTGGAAGAAGTCGGTGACGATAATTTCTTCCTGTTCGGCCTGACCGCTGAGCAGGTGGATGAAACACGCAAGGATTACCGGCCATGGGAAATCATCGCGACGGATGAAGACCTGCATGCTGTCATGAAGCTGTTGCAAAGCGGCCACTTCAGCCGGTTTGAAGTAAATCTGTTCGAGCCCCTCATCAGCGCTATCAACAGCGCACAGGATCCCTGGTTGACCGCGGCTGATTTCCGCAGTTACGTCGATGCGCAGGAACGCGTGGCCGAAGCCTATCGCGATAGAGAACGCTGGACGCGAATGAGCATCCTGAACACCGCAAACAGTGGTAAGTTCTCCACCGACCGCACCATGCTCGACTACAACAAGGAAATCTGGCGGCTGACACCGACTGCGCCGCTGACCTGACTCGATCGCTACCGGAAATATACAAATGCAGTACCGAAAACTCGGCAACAGCGGAATCGATGTCAGCCTTATCTGTCTCGGCACCATGACCTGGGGCGAACAGAACACCCAAGCCGAAGCTTTCGAACAAATGCATTACGCCATGGCACAAGGCGTGAACTTTTTCGACACCGCGGAGCTGTATTCGATTCCGCCCAACGCGGAAACCTACGGGCGTAGCGAAGAGATCATCGGCAACTGGCTGAGCCGCACAGGCAACAGGCAAAAGATTATTCTGGCCAGCAAGATCGCCGGTCCCGGTGAAGGCTGGGTCGATCACATCCGCAACGGCAAAACGCGCTTTACTCGGAAACACCTGGAAGAGGCATTAAACGGAAGTCTCAAGCGCCTGCAAACCGATTGTATCGACCTGTACCAGCTGCACTGGCCGGAACGCGACAGCAATTTTTTCGGCCGGCTCGGCTACACACCCAAAGAACAGGACGACTTTACGCCGCTGGCCGATACACTGGAAGCGTTGGACGATTTTATCAAGGCGGGCAAAATACGCCACATCGGCTTATCCAATGAAACCCCTTGGGGAATCATGCGCTTTCTGCAGGTCGCGGAACAACTGAACCTGCCCCGTATCGTCTCGGTACAAAATCCCTATAACCTGTTGAACAGAAGCTATGAAGTTGGAGCAGCCGAAGTGTCGTGGCGGGAGCATTGCGGCCTGCTCGCTTATTCACCGCTTGGGTTCGGCATCCTGTCCGGCAAGTATATTGACGGAGCGCGACCAGCCGGTGCGCGCCTGACGCTGTACCCGGACTATACGCGCTACAGCAACCCCATCGCCGAAAAGGCCACCTTGGAATATACAGCCCTGGCTCGAAAACATGGCCTCGATCCTGCCCGGATGGCACTCGCTTTCGTCAACAGCAGAAAGTTCCTCACCAGCACCATCGTCGGGGCAACCACCATGGAGCAGCTGAAGGCCAATATCGAAAGTGTCAATGTAAGACTATCCGATGACCTGCTACACGGAATCCAGGCGATCCACGAAGCCCAACCCAACCCAAGCCCATGATTTTCCACTGCTATAAAAAACACGTTAACAAACAATAATAAGTCTCATTTGTCACCAGCTCCTTCGCTATAGTCTGCCCACTGTTATTGACCTATTATTCAGCCATGCACAAATCCACTTTCATTATCGCCATTGCGATTACTGCGCTCACTGTAATGGCTTGGGCACTATACAACCGTCCAGAGACTGAACCGGCCTGGCCTGAGCGTATTCAGGGATTTGCCTTTTCCCCCTATCAGGCTGACCAGGGGCCCATCTGGAACAAGCACCCAAGCAGCGAAGACATCGAATCCGATCTGGCGTTGCTGGCAGGCAAAACCAACGCCATACGCACCTATACGGTGGAAGAAACCCTGGGCGAGGTTCCGCGCCTGGCCAGTAAATACGGTATCAATGTCGCGCTGGGCGCCTGGGTGGATGCCAATGAGGAGAAGACCCGCAACGAGATTCTCAAAATGCTCAACATCTCGGTCCGCTCGCGCAATGTGGTACGCATCATTGTCGGCAATGAGGTCTTGCTGCGTGGTGATGTCCCGGTGAAGAAACTGATCAAATATCTGGACATGGCGCGGAGCCAGACCGATATCCCGGTCAGCACCGCTGAACCACCCTACATCTGGAAAAAATACCCGAAACTCGTGGACCACGTCGATTACATCACCGTACACCTGCTGCCCTACTGGGAGGGCATAGCGCTCAAAGACGCCCGGGCGTTCGTGGTCAACAACATGAATGAACTGAAACAGCTCTATCCGGATAAACCTATTATCATCGGCGAAGTGGGTTGGCCGAGCAACGGCCGCAGCGTCAAGGCCGCGGTAGCCTCGGAAGCCAATGAAGCAACCTTCCTGCGGCGCTTTCTGGCCCGCGCCGCTGAGGAAAAGTACATCTATTACCTGATGGAAGCCTTTGACCAGAAGTGGAAACGCGACCTGGAAGGCGCGGTAGGCGCCTATTGGGGTGTCTATGACGTGGAACGCAAACCCAAATTCCAGCTCACCGAACCCATTGTGAAAATACCGGGTTGGCCGATCCTCGCCGCCATCTCTGTCATCATCGCCCTGATCACCTTTGCCCTGACACTCATCGACAGCAAGCATCTGGGCGCTCGCGGCCGCGGCTTTCTGGCCTTGATAACCTATGCAGCCGCAACCGCAGCCGTGTGGATTATCTACGACTACACGCATCAGTACCTCACTTTTACCAGTGTGGCGGTCGGTATACTGCTGATCCTGGGTATGATTGGCGTCATCGTGGTGCTGCTGGCCGAAGCGCATGAATGGGCCGAGGCGCTGTGGACACAGCAACACCGCCGTCCGTTCAAACCTATCGCGGTCAGCGACGAGGCACTACCGATGGTATCGGTGCACGTACCGGCCTACAACGAGCCGGCGGCCATGATGATCGAGACCCTCGATGCGCTGGCGCAGCTCGACTATCCGCACTACGAAGTGATCGTCATCGACAACAACACCAGGGACCCGGACGTGTGGCAACCGGTGCGCGATCATTGCGCGAAACTCGGCGCACGCTTCCGTTTTTTTCACCAGGACCCGCTGGCAGGTTTCAAGGCCGGCGCACTCAACTTCGCACTGCGACACACCGATCCGGATGCTGAAATCGTCGCGGTCATCGACAGCGATTACCTGGTGCATCCACGCTGGTTGCGCGACCTCGCACCCCAGCTAACGCAGAAAAATGTCGCTATCGTGCAGGCTCCCCAGGACTATCGCGATGCACATGAAAACGCCTTCAAGGCGATGTGCTACGCGGAGTACCGTGGCTTTTTCTATATCGGCATGATCACTCGCAACGAACGCAATGCCATCATCCAGCACGGCACCATGACGATGGTGCGCAAATCAGCCTTACAGGACGTAGACGGCTGGGCTGAATGGTGTATCACCGAAGACGCCGAGCTCGGCTTACGCATCTTTGAACAAGGCCGCGAGGCCAGCTATATCGCCCAGAGCTATGGCCGCGGACTGATGCCCGATACCTTTACGGATTTCAAGAAACAGCGGTTCCGCTGGGCGTTCGGCGCCGTGCAGATCATGCGACACCACGTCGGCACCCTGTTGCGCGGCACAGGCAACCTGACTTCCGGGCAACGCTACCACTTTCTCGCCGGCTGGCTACCCTGGATCGCTGATGGCGTCAACCTGCTGTTCAGCTTTGCGGCCCTGTGCTGGTCGGTAGCGATGATACTGGCGCCCGAACACGTGGATCCTCCGTTACTGATATTCTCCATCCTGCCGCTGGCACTGTTTGTATTCAAATTGGGCAAACTGGTCTATCTGTACCGCACCCGAGTGAAAGCCAATACGATTCAGACCATCGCCGCCGCCCTGGCAGGTCTGGGGCTCACGCATACCATCGGGCTGGCGATATTGACCGGCATGTTCGTACGCAGCAAACCGTTTTTCCGCACCCCGAAACAGGCTCATAAACACGCCGTCCTCAAGGCCCTCAACGCCGCGCGGGAAGAAGCCCTGCTGTTTTTCGCACTATGCCTAGCCGCGTTCGCGATCATAAATAATTTTGGCACCGAGACACTGGATCTTCTGATGTGGTCTGTCATGCTGCTGTTACAGTCGGTACCCTATGCCGCCGCGGTCATCGTCTCCATCATCAGCGCTGCGCCCAAGCTGCCTGCCAGCTGGATCGGCGAGACCGGCAGCATGCAGAAGGTCGCTCACAGCGTGCTGGATCCGCACACAGCCAACAGCGAACAATAGCGGGCACAACACGATCCGCATGTTCACCGACGCACGCACATTGCCCGACCAGACCAACCTGGAGGCCGATCTCGCCATTATCGGCGGAGGCGTCGCCGGCATCACTCTAGCCCGCGCCCTGGCGGGCAGCGGAATCAGTGTCTGCGTGGTGGAGGCCGGCGGACTGGAAGCGGACCCGAAGGTACAGTCGCTCTACCAGGGTGAAAATACAGGCATCGACTATTCACCATCAGCCACGCGCCTGCGGCTTTTCGGCGGCAGCTCAAACCACTGGGGCGGATACTGCCGTCCGCTGGATGCCATCGACTTTGAACAGCGTGACTGGGTGCCTTTCAGTGGCTGGCCATTCACTATCGAAGAGCTGACACCCTATTACGAACCGGCGAGCGAAATCGTCGAGGTCGCCCCCGGCCACTATAATGACAGAGAATACTGGCAGCGGGTAAGCAACGAGAAACTGCCCGAATTGGCGGCTGGCCGCATGCGCCTGCAGTTCGTTCACTTCAGCACCCCGACCCGTTTCGGCAGCCGTTATGGGGATGAATTGAAGGCAGCCGCTAATATCCGCATTCTGCTCAACGCCAATGTCACACGGATTTCCGCCAGCGACAATGCCCACGGTGTCAAAGGACTCGCCATCCGCACCCTGAGTGGCCTCAGACACAGTGTCAAAGCCCGCTATTACGTGCTGGCGGCAGGTGGACTTGAAAACGCGCGTATCCTGTTGTTATCCAACAACGTCGTGCAGGCCGGGCTGGGCAATCAGAATGATCTGGTCGGCCGCTTCTTCATGGAACACCCGCACATGGGCGGCTTCGCTGAAATGGTGGTCGCAGACCTGCAGCGATTTCCAAAGATCCTGCGAGAACGGGTGATGACGGAAGGTCGTTCCGCGAAGGCGGCGTTCAACCCCACACAATCGTTTCTGCGCGAACATCGCCTACTCAATGCCACGTTCATGATGGGCGTTGCCGGTAAATACCCTGCAGACCAGCTGCCGGACGCAGCGAATGCGAATGATACGGCAAGACGCGACATGCTGATGGCGGCCCGGCGTTTTCTGACCGATAACGACGATGCCGAAAAACCCGGGCGTCCGGATGATACAGGCATCTGGCTGGGCGTAGGCGGTTCCTGCGAGCAGGCGCCGAATCCGGACAGCCGCGTCAGCCTGTCGACACAGCACGACGCATTGGACTTGGCGAAGATCAAACTGAACTGGCGTCTGACCGAACAGGACCGCCTCAGCTTCTATACACACCTCCACTCGCTGGCACTTGAGTTCGGCGCCCTGGGTCTCGGGCGCCTGCGAGAAATGGTCGCCGATCAGAGCGACTGGCCTCAACCTCTCGGCGGTGGCAGCCACCACATGGGCGCCACGCGCATGAGCGACAATCCTTTGCGTGGTGTGGTCGATCGCAACTGCAAAGTCCATGCTGTCGATAACCTGTACGTGGCCGGCAGTTCGCTGTTCCCCACCTCGGGCGCGTCCAACCCGACACTGACTCTGGTGGCACTGACCCTGCGGCTTGCCGATCACCTCAAGGGGCGAATTCGATGACTGGCGGACACAGATCCTTGTTATCACTGTGTGGCGACCACCGGTGCACACGCCGGACGTTTCTGCTATCGGCCCTGCTCAGCCTGACAGCCGGCGGCTTTGGCAGCAACCGTTATTCGCTGGCCAATAGCGGCCCAGAACGCTGCGTGGAACCGCCATGGCTGAGAAAAACCATTGCCGACCGGCAATCCGCGGCACGAATCGGCCGGGCCTACCTCGATGCGCACCCGGAATATCGCCACTGCCATGCGCTGCTCACGGACATGGAACAGACGCTGAAAAGGCAGCACGCATCCGTCTCTCTGACGGCGGATGCACAACAAACTGCCGGCGCCTTGCAGGCTCTGCTGCGTAAGGAATACGCACGCGACGAAGTGGTATCAGTGGCCGGCTGGGTATTGAGCAAGACTGAAGCACGCCTGTATGCGCTGGTCGCCATGACCGCTTAACCACTTCCGTGGCGCAGTTTGCAGTCCGAACCGATTGCGCCACCCTTCCACTTCAAGTTTCTTTATCGCAACACCGACAATCCTGCTTCGGGCTGGCGCCGGCATGCCAGGCTTCGCATCGGCCGTCTATAACCCGCATGATTATTATGACCCCACGTTCAACACTCTGCACGAATCAACAGCTTCCTGGCGAATACCTGAGTCACGCAATGATCGTATAACCTTTTCTGTGACACAGTTTGCAGCCCGACCGGATTGCACCACTCTTCCACCTCAAGTTTCTTCATCGCAACACCGACAATCCTGCTTAGATGAGCAGCTGAATGAAAATCCGCAGAATTCGTAGCACTGGCGGTTTCAGCATTTACTGCTATCATTGAGAGCACACCTAGAGATTACTTGAAGAAATACTGGAACCTTCATGAATCATCAGTGTATTATCTGCCACTTCAGCTCACGATGAAAACGCAGGAGGCGAAAGGCTGAAATATGGGAGCAAGCCCTGTTACTGTGACGATCTGTATGCTGGCTCTCGGCTCGGGCACGCTGCTTTTATCTGCCGGGGCGGGCGCCATACCGGGCAGGCCGGGCCCACAGTCCACCAGCAGCGCGCCGACCGCCGACCCGCAGGTCACCAGCCAGGCAGCTGACGGTAACGAAAAAGCTGCCACCGATCAAACCGGCAGCACCGCCAATTCATCACTGCTGGATTCGGAGCTGGAAATCAGCCCCCCTGGACCGGCAGAATTGCAGAATACCGAGCCACAACTCAGCATCCCCTGCCTGCACGGTTTCCTCAACGCAATGCCTCTTGACGACAACACAGGGGAGAGCACGTGCGTCGCCCCTGCTGTCGGTCAGCAACGCCTCTCGGTTCAATTTGGCAGTCGCATTGGCGCCCGCAGCAGTATGCTCGGTGAATTCGACGGTATACAGGTGGATTATCGCTTGACGGGCGGTCTGACTCTCAATGGTGTCGCCGGCTATCCGGTTGTTTCTTCCAAAGACAAGTTCAACGCCACCAGACAGATGTTTGGAATCAATGCTGTCACGGGTAAATTTGCACGGGCGTGGGACCTGAACAGCTATCTCATCGAACAGCAGGATAACGGGCAGCTTACCAGTCGGTCGGTCGGCGGCGCAGTGCGCTACCTGCGACCGAGGCAGTCAATGCTGATGTTTCTCGACTATGATGTTTTCGGAAGCTCACTGGGTTCGTTCATGACCTCGGGCGCCTGGAAACTGCCCTTCAGGACCACGTTGAGCGCAACACTCGATTTCCGCAACCGCCCGATACGCAAACAGCAACGGAAGTACCTGCAACAAACCATGGCCGGCAGCGACGGCTGGTATTGGATTCTTCCTGACAGCAGGATAAAGCACTTTACCAAAGACCACAGCAATGAGGTCGCCACGCTGGCGCTTGGCCTGTCTCACAGCTTTTCTCAACGCATCAAGTTCAGCGGTGATGTCGCCATGATGGATGTTTCCAATGCCGCCACACCGGGTGTCTCGACAACGGCAGCTACACGCTTGAGCGAGTACTTTTATCATCTGAAACTCAGCGGCTCGGACATGATGATTGCAGGTGACAAAAACATACTCGATCTTCGTCACCGGGTAAGCGATTCTTCAAGACTTTCCTCTGCCTCCATCGACACTAAATACGCCATAAACCGTTTTTGGAATATCAGTCCAAAATTGCGTGCTGACTACCGCAACAACACACCTGAAAATTCGGTGCAGTGGGTGACCTCACCCAGCCTGAAAATGGAATACCGTTGGAGAAAACAATACGGCCTGGATATCCAGGCTGGTGGCGAGTGGTCTGCCAGGGAAGAACCCGGAGGCTACGAGACCCGTTCCTCCTATTTCATGAGCCTGGGATACAAGGCGAAATTCTAGGAGCCAAGGGCTCAAATTTGCGCTGCCCGGCGAACCTTTGCAATGTGCGAAGGGCTGGTGCTGATGACAGCGATACCGGCCTGCATGATACGGCAGGTCAAATCGGGATTGCCCGCCAACTCACCACAGATAGCCATCGGCTTACCCGCTTGACTGGCGACCCGCGATAATTGTTGTATCAGTTCCCAGAGCAGAGCATCGGTTTCGAAACAGGTATGACCGGCCGCCCCCCTGCCACCTCGATCTTCGGCAAACAGGTACTGGACGAGATCGTTGGTGCCAATACAGCCGAAGTCCGCCACTTCCATGATCTGCCGTGCAGCCAGGCAGGCTGCGGGAACTTCGAACAGCACGCCATGCTGTAACCCGCTCGGCTGCAGGTCGGCTACCGCCTGATCGAACAAGGCCCGCAATTCAAGAAACTGCCTGACGCCGACAATCATCGGATAAAGCACGTGAATGGGCCCGTATTTACCGGCACGGACAAGCGCCCGAGCCTGTTCGCGCAGGAGTTCCGGGCGGGCCAGCAGCAAACGGGCACCGCGCTGTCCCGCCACTGCATCACGCTGCCCCGTTGTCGCCAGCCATTCCGCGGTCTTGTCGGCACCCAGGTCCAGCAGCCGGATGCAGACCGGTTTCCCCGCCATGCTCCTGACCACTTCACCATAACACGCTGCCTGCTCTGCCTCGCTCAGCAGTCTGCCCGCTACCAGCAGCTCCATCTCCGTCCGGTACAGGCCGACGCCCTCTGCACCGGCAGCAATGGCATCGTGCACGTCCGCCGACTGTTCGATATTGGCCATAACCTTCAAGCCGGGTACCGGCTCGCTGTGCTGCAGACTTCGCCCGCCAGCCGTGAACGCGGATTGATAACGGCACAGGGTTTCTTCAGTCGGGTCGAGGATTACTTCACCGGTATCCCCGTTGACGAGAATCTGCGCGTCCGGCGGAATGCAGCCGGGCAGTTGCTGGATATTGCCAATGACCGGGTAACCCAGGGCGCGCGCCAGAATAACGGCGTGGCAATTCGGCCCACCCTTTTCAACGATGAAGCCGATTGTATGCTGGTCTGTTTCGATCGGCAGGCTTGCGCTTATTTCCGAGCCAACCAGAATATGCTCATTGCCCAGCCGGCAGTGCCCGACACTGCACTCGACTGCATCCCTGCAGTGCCGGCAGGCAACCCTGCGGTTAAGAAAACCCAGCAGGGCCTGCTGGATTTCCCTTATATCGGCAGCACGTTGCCGCAGATACTCCGAGTCGGCGGCCTCGAACTGTTCCATGTAGCAATTCAGCTCAGTCTCGACCGCTTCTTCAGCCCTACAGCCTTTTTCTTCGATGACCCGCAGAAGCTGTGACTGAAAGGATTCATCGGCCAGCATCAACCGATGAGCTTCGAAAATTTCTGCGTACTCCGGCCCCAGCTTCGCTTCTGCACTACGGGCCAGCACCGAGCGTTGACGCGCAAGCCACTTTAAGGAATCACCCAGACGCTGGGTTTCGCGCCGTGGACCTGCCCGGGAGATTGAATCGGGTTCGTCGGTATGTAACTCATAGAAGCAGGCCCGCCCGACGGCGATGCCCGGTGCGAGGGGGACGCCTGTCAGCCGCGTCTCAGCAGACAAACGACGCTTGGCCCGACCCATGGCGCATCACCCAGACGATCCTGGCAGCAAACACCCATGACAGGTGTTGAATATTCGCACACCGTGCCGTCCCTCCATGCAACTAAGTGTTGAATTATACCCTTTTTATTGACCGACAACAGCAGGTATCGGGAACAGACTGCTGGAAACTCGGTCTCAAAAACTGTAACGACCTGATCCCCAATCCCTTTAATCGCCTTTTTCTAGTCTAGTCAGAGCATGCTTGATTAACTATTCGACTTGGCGGGGGGCTGATAGAGGCGCCACTTGGCTTGCCGCGAAAGCACGCCGATAATGGCTGCATACCTTTGCCACCCCCCCAGGGAGACCCTGCGCTGAAACGGAGCCATCATCATGCTACCCATCACCATCATTGGCTGCGGCTATGTCGGCACCCGGTTGGCTATGCAGATCAAACAGCAGGCATCCAGCCTGCTCGGCGTGGTGCATAGTGATTCGAGTGCCCGGCGCCTTCAGGCTCTCGGCATCACCGCCCGCCCGATGGACCTGGATAGCAACCCCTCGCCAGCGGTGGATGGGCATTGGGTGTTCTACTTCGCACCACCCGCGCCGACGGGCCGCAGCGACCAGCGCATCGGCCACTGGCTCCACAGCCTGGCAAATCAACGCCCGGCGAAAGTCGTGCTTATCAGCACCACCGGGGTCTATGGCGACTGTGGCGGGCGCTGGATCACCGAAACCGCACCCATAAACCCGCAGACCGACCGTGCCTGTCGGCGGGTCGATGCCGAGCGGCAACTCCAGCAATGGTGCGACGCCCGTCAGGTATCCTATGCCATTGTCCGCGTGCCAGGCATATACGGCCCCCGGCGCCTGCCCCGTGAGCGACTTGAGCGCCGTCTGCCGGTACTGGCCGAAGCGGAATCCCCCTACAGCAACCGCATCCACGTGGACGACCTGATACGGACCTGCCTGGCTGCCGCCGGCAACGACTTCAGCGGCGTGGTCCACGTCAGCGATGGCCACCCCAGCACCATGACCGACTATTTCAACCGCGTCGCCGACGCCCTCGGCCTGTCCCGGCCGGAGCAAATCTCACGTGAGGAAGCGCGGCAAATCCTGAGCAGGGAGATGCTGAGTTATCTGGCGGAGTCAAAGCGAATGGATATCACGCGGATGCGGACTGTGCTGGGAGTGGAGCCAGACTATCCGGACCTGGATCTGGGCTTGAGCGACTGTGTAGCGTCTGAAAAGATGTCAGAACGGAATATCGCTGGCGTCGTGACAGAAAGTAATATTAATAATAAAAAATAGAAGAATGCCGACCATGACAAGATAGCGCGGATTGACGTGCTGAAAAAACGTCAGCAGAATCTCCTGCAGGTCCGGCATTTCGTGCTGTCGCTGCCGGCGGGGCACCTGGTAGGCGAGCTGAATGGTATGATCGCCGCCGTTGCTGGATATACTCAGCGTGGTTTTTTGTCTGCTGTTTTCGGGCATGCCCAGCGAGCTGGCACTGAGGCGGACCACGGTTTCGTTGCCTTCTATAGTGCTGTTATCGATGGTGAAACCGCGATCATAATCCTGCAAGCGCAGGTTAGCGCTCAGATGGCCGCGTCCGGCATTGCGAACAACAATGGTTTTCGACCGCGGCTGCTCCTGATCCAACCGACCAAAGTTAATGCGTGAAAACTTGACCGATAGTTGCGGCCTGGGCAACTCGGGGTCCATGAGTTGCAGAACCGCTTCCAGCTTGCTCTGCTCGCTGCTTTGCCCGTTCCACAACACCTGATCCAGGGCATCCGGATTTGCCAGTCGCCCGGTCGCCACCAGCCAGGCCCGGATCCAGCCGCCGGCCAGTAATTTGAGTCCCTGGTTCCGCGAGCGCTCGTCAGCATCGATCAATGCCGCCAGTTGCCTGGGATCACTGACGCCTTTGCCGGCAAAAGGAAAAGGCTGGTCGGGTTGAAAACGCCAGCGAATGGCGCGGGTCAGCAAAGCATCCTCGTGGGGGTAGGCAATTCGGCAATTCCTGATAAAACTGACATCCTCTTCCCAGCCGGGAAACTGCGCCGCACGCAGCCACTGTTCGAAATAGCCCTCCTTCACCCGCTGTGCCAGTGCCTTTTTCGCCTGTGGCGCCTTACGCAGCACAACTTCGATTTGACCTGGATGCGGCAGCTCGATATCACGGATCAATGGCAGCGGCTGGTCCGGATCCAGCGTGCAACGCAACGCGAAAAGTGCAAGCTCGGTGTCTTTATAACGCAGTTTCTCGCTGATCAGACAGACTTTTTCGAGCAAGGTCTGGCGGTTTCTGACCTTGTTCAATGTGTCCATCCAGGCCAGCAGTGAACCGCCGAACAGCAGCTGTGCAATGCTTTCGTTGATAGCGGCATCGTTCGCAGTCAGCAGATTCAGCAGATCGTTCAGCTTGTATACGTCGCATTGCCGTATTCGCAGCGGCAGCGTCGGATCGAGCAGGAAGCGCAGTTTCTGCAACCCTGTTTGCGGATCTTCGGTGTAGTTTTCTTCGATCTCTTCGACGCGTTCGGCCAGCGCTGCATCGTGGTGATCAAATAACCAGCGGCGGATATCACCGCGGAAAAGCTGCCTGGCGGCATCGAAATGCTCCAGCACCCGCGCCAGTTGCTGCGGCGTCTGCGCTTGCGGATAGCCCGGATAGCCGACGCTCGTGGTCGGCGGTTGTTGTTCACTCCAGGCCGAGCCATCATCGCGCATGATAGCCTGTCCCTGAAGCCACGCGTGGACCTGGCTGTAAGCCCAACGGTTATCGGGATTGATCTGCAACAGACCCTGCAGGAGCTGCTCGAATTCGTCAGACAGCTGTTGCGGGTAGTCAATGCGGCCGCGCAGGTGCGCCACCAGGATATCCGTGTTGGACATGTTGCGGAACGGCGAATGGCCCAGCAGCAGGTGGATCAACGTCACCCCCAGCGAATAGTAATCGGTTTTGGGTCCTACCTTATGACCATCGAGCAACTCGGGGGCGGCGTAGTCGAGGGTCAGGTTGGCGGCGGTTTGCGTAACGCGCACACCCTCATTGTCGGAATCCAGCATCGAGCTGATACCGAAATCGCCCAGCACCGACTCGTTGCGCGCTGCATCACGGAAAAACAGATTGTTGGGCTTGATGTCGCGATGGATGATGCCCTGTCGGTGGCAATAGCGCAGTCCGTTGATAATCTGCCCGATATGCTCGCGCAGTTGCTGCTCGCTTAGCGGCATGACGTCCGCCATGGAGCCGCCCTCACAGTACTCCATGGCCTCATAAAAACGTCCCGTCCAGCTGCCGTAATCCTTGATGCTGACAATATCCGGATGGTTGAGACCGAGCAGGCCCTTCAACACCTCCCGCTTGGGCGCCATATCGTGGCGGTAGAGTTTAACCACCACCTGACTGCCGGTACGTTCGTCGAGACAACGGTAGATTTCGGCTTCTCCGCTGATACCACCCAGCGGTCCTGCCTGCACGCGGTAGCGATCGGCAATCTGACTACCGGCCCGCAGCTGCAGCGCCGACATGAGTGCCGCCTCGTCATGCAGCCTCGCCGTCACCTGCTCCACCAGCTGATCGGCATCCAACGCCGGTGCAGCGTCCAGTCGCCGGGTCACCGATTCGGCGCCGGCCATGCGTTGCGTCACTCCGGCTGGTGACGGCATACGCCGGG
>Ga0209456_10000977_pt1 | contig 14246 bp, 14 predicted proteins | sample COG_11_FD_184755 | JGI IMG/M metagenome (GOLD analysis project Ga0209456, IMG submission 184755) | Pelagic marine sediment microbial communities from the LTER site Helgoland, North Sea, for post-phytoplankton bloom and carbon turnover... | ecosystem: Environmental > Aquatic > Marine > Neritic...
TCCGGTAACACCAATTTCCTGATCCGCGGTTTCGGTAATGGCGCCAACAACGCAGGCATCGAGCCCTCGGTCGGCGTATTCGTCGACGGCGTCTACCGTTCGCGCTCGGCCTCGGCACTGAACGATCTCCCGAACCTCGAACGCATCGAGGTATTGCGGGGACCGCAGAGCACACTGTTCGGCAAGAACGCGTCGGCCGGTGTCATCAGCGTCATAACGGCGAAGCCCAGCATGGACGGCTTCACGGGCTCAGCCGCTCTGACCGTCGGCGACGAAAGCCAGGTCATCGTCGCCGGCGATATATCGGGGCCATTGTCGGATACGGTCGGTTTTGGCCTGTCAGCGAGCTATAACCAGCGCGACGGCTATTACGATAACCTGGCCGGTGGCGACGCTCTCGGCGAACAGGACCGTTACAGCGTTCGCGGCCAGTTGCTGTTCCTGCCATCCGACAACCTCGAGTTACGCTTCATCGCCGACTACGAAAGCCTGGACGAGGCCTGCTGTGGCGTCGCCAACCTGCTGAATGGTCCGACAGGTGCGGCGGTCCAGGCCATTGGCGGTAACCTGGTCCCCGAGCAGCCGTTCGCCTACGAGGGATATTACGACTTCACTCCAACGAACGAGTTCGATAACAGCGGTGTCTCGCTGCAGATCGACTACGACATCAACGACGCGATGACGCTGACCTCGATCACGTCATACCGCAGCCTGGACCGCTTCGATAACTCCGACGTGGACTTCACGAGCGCGACGTTAATCGATGCGACGCAGGGCAACCTCACCGACACGGACATCGACACGTTGACCCAGGAGCTGCGCCTGACCGGCTCGGCCGAAAAGTTCGACTGGATGGTCGGCGGTTTCTACTTCACCGAGGATATCGACCAGAGCACCGGGTTGATCTACGGCCCCGGGTTCCGTCCGTATGCCGATATCCTGACGGGCGGCGTGCCCGGTAATTCGCCGTTGACGGACTTCGAGAACGGCATGATCGCGATCCAATCGCTGGGCTTGCTGCCCGCAGATTATCCCACTATTTCGCCGGGCCTGTTTTTCGCGGCGGGCGACGGTCTGACCGAGGTGGCATCGATGGACAACGATTCCATTTCGCTGTTCGCGCAGGTCGACATCGACCTCGGCGATCGCGCCACCCTGACCCTTGGCGCCAACTACACCGACGATGACAAGGACGTGACCTTCGATTCGACCTCGACCGATGTGTTCTCGGCGCTCGACTTGGAATTTGCCGGCGGCAGATTGATTTACGCGGAGGTATTCCAGCAGACCCTTCTGGCCACTGGTGATCCTGTGCTTGCCGACGCTACGGCTTCGGCAACAGAAGCTGCGCTGGCGCCGGTGCCTTGCTCGGCAAGCAATCCGCCGCCCGCGTGTAACCCAGTCCTGGCGCTGCAGCCGCTGCAGTTCCTGCCGCCGAACGTCGACTACCCGAACTCGGTGGAGTCGGGATCGACCAGCGACGACGAAACGACCTGGACCGCGCGCCTGGCTTATGACCTGTCGGATCAGATCAACATTTACGGCAGTGCGGCCACGGGTTTCAAGGCGAGTTCCTGGAACCTCTCGCGTGATTCTCGCCCGTTCCCCGAAGACCAGGCAGCCCTCGAAGCCGCTGGCCTGACGGTGCCCAACCTGACTTACTCCACGCGCTACGCAGCGCCTGAAGACTCGACGGTCTACGAGATCGGCATGAAAGCCCGCTGGGATACGATCTCGATGAATGTCGCAATCTTCGACCAGGAGATTGAAGACTTCCAGTCCAATACGTTTGTCGGCACGGGCTTCGTCCTGCTGAACGCGGGCAAGCAGTCAACCCAGGGCGTCGAGGTCGATGTTCGCTGGGTACCGACCGATGAGTTCGAGGCGACGCTCGCCGCGACGCTCATGGATCCTGAGTACGATTCGTTCCAACAGGCTGCCTGCGTACCGCCTGCCGGCAGCACGTCCGCGAATTTTACCTGCGATCTTTCCGGCGAAACGCCGGCAGGTATTCATGAGACGAGCATCACGGCCACGGGCCAGTACAGCTTCACGTATGGCGACATTGCTGGTTTCATTCGTGCCGAATACATCTACGAAGACGAAATCCAGGTCATCGATAATGTTCCGGAAAGCGTTGCCTCCCGTGAGGTCAGCACGTTCAACGCCAGCTTCGGTCTCGCCTGGGAGAACGGCTGGGAAGCGTTATTGTGGGGCCGCAATCTCAGCGACGACGAATATCTCATGAGTGCGTTCCCGTCCGTGGCACAGAACGGCAGCTACTCGGGCTATCCGAACCCGCCGCGCACGTATGGCGTGACGGTACGCAAGTACTTCGACTGATCGGTTATTCCCGACCGTAACGCGAAACGGGCCCCGAAAGGGGCCCGTTTCTTTTGTGCGTACTTCTGATCGTGATACCTATTTCCGGGCTGCCTTCTTCCTTGTCACCTTCTTTTTCGCCGTCTTCTTCTTCACGACCTTCTTCTTCGCGACCTTCTTCTTCGCCGCTTTCTTTTTCGTCACCTTCTTCTTCACAGCTGTCTTCCTGGCCGCCTTCTTCCTGGTGGCTTTCTTCTTCGTAGCCTTTTTCTTCCTGGCTTTCTTCTTCGCCGGAGACTTGCCCAGGACTTCCCGGCGCACTTTGGCCAGTGCCCGATCGATATGCAGGGCGTGCTTCAGGTGATCACGGGCTTTACCCAGGCTCTCCATTACCGGGACGAGGTCCTTGCGAAGTTGCGCAGCATCCGCGCGTGCTTCATCCACAACCTTCTCGAGTTTACGGATCTGTTTCCTGAGCTCTCGTTTCGTCTTGTTCGCCGTGGTGACGGCCAGCCGCTCGCCCTTCTTCTGGAGTTGCAGCCGCGCGCGCTTGGCTCGCGTATTGGTGCGCTCGAGGTCTCTTCTCAAGCTCTTGCGCTGCCGATCAAGCTCCCTGGTAGCTCGCTTGGCTGTAGCCAGAAATTGTTTCTTGGTCTGTTCGACGGTTTTTTCCAGCTGGGTCAGTTCTTTGCTCACGGTAAGCCTCCCGATAATTGACTGAGTTTGTTCAACAACAATAGCAGGGATCGCATATTGATTGGGTTTATTCGCAGACCAAACGACCGCGCCGGTGAAGTATCCTGTGCGTATGCTGAAATTCGTTCTCGTCGTAGTCGCCTGTTACGCGCTGCTTGTCGCAACCGTGTACCTGATGCAGGGGCGCATGCTGTACCTGCCCGGGGTGCCGGGGCGGACGCTGGCGATGACGCCAACCGACGCAGGTATGGACTACGAGGACGTGTCCCTGACGGCGTCCGATGGCATCAGGCTGCACGGCTGGTACATCCCGGGACGATCGGATCGCGTGTTGCTATTTTTCCATGGCAATGCCGGCAATATTTCGCATCGACTGGACTCGATAAGACAGTTCCGCCAACTGGGACTCTCGGTCCTGATCATCGACTACCGCGGTTACGGCCAGAGCGGCGGCGGGATCACTGAAGCCGGCATTTACAGAGATGCCGAAGCAGCCTGGCTCTATCTCACGGAAACGCGCGGCGTACGCGGCCGGAACATCGTGGTTTTCGGCCGCTCCCTGGGCGCTTCCGTTGCCGCAAAGCTGGCCACGATTGAACGACCGTCCGGACTTATCGTGGAATCGTCGTTTACCTCTGTGCCCGACATCGCGCAGGATCTCTATCCGTGGCTGCCGGCACGCTGGCTGAGCCGCCTGCGGCATGCCACGCGCGATTATATTAAGGAGGTGCGTTGCCCGGTGCTGGTCATCCACAGCCGGGACGACGAGATCATCCCGTTTCGTCATGGCGAGGCCATTTTCGCCGCGGCTCCCGAACCCCGCAGCCTGCTGGAACTCCGCGGTTCTCACAACGATGCCTTTCTTCGCGACGAACGCAGCTATATGGAAGGGCTCAGGGACTTCCTGGAGTCGCTGCCGCCTTTTACAGGTATCGCTCAGTAGCGACCGTGTTGCTTGAAGATGTAGTTATTGAGTTCGATGTTCTCCAGGTTCATGCGATGCACGATACGGTGCGTCGAGCGCGCGATGGCACGCATGACCTTGTAAACGAGCTTCGCGTTGTCGTCGATGACCTTCTCGAACTCGTCCCGCTCGAGGCTCAGGACCTTGCTGTGAGTGAGCGCCCTGAGACCCACGGTATGCTCATGCCCGTCGATGAAGCTCAGTTCGCCCGCGAGATCGCCCTCCCTCAATATCGCGAGGCTGGCCTCGTCGTCCGCGGTCGTCTTCTTGACGACTTCGAGCTTGCCCTCGACAACGACATGCAGGGAATTGTCGGTGGTACCCTCGGTGATCAGGTAGTCCCCGTCCGCCAGCTCCCGCGGATGCATGAAACCACTCAGCACCGCGGCTTCTTCCTCAGACAGTTCTGCACCAAGCGACGACAATAGAATAAGGTTCGCGATGTCTATCATATTGCTACCCCTTGCCAACAAGCCACTGAATCGAAACTTCAGATGACATACTATCGCTCGCAGCCCCGGCTCGCTATACGTGAAAACTGAACGGAACAGGCAATGGCGCAACTGCGGTCCAACGGACTGACCATCGAGTACGACAGCTTCGGCGATCGCGGCGCCGATCCCATGTTATTGATCATGGGTCTCGGTACGCAGATGATCGCATGGAGCGCCGATTTCTGTGAGTCTCTCGCGGCCCACGGCCACTATGTCGTGCGCTTCGATAATCGCGATATCGGCCTGTCCACGAAGTTGGAGGGTACCAGGGCGCCGGGCCGGCTGCGCTACCTGATGCATCATGTTTTCCACACGAATCTCGGTGCCCCCTACTCTCTCCAGGACATGGCCTCGGATGCGGCAGGCGTGCTCGACGCGCTCGACATCGACGCCGCGCACGTCTTGGGCGCGTCGATGGGCGGAATGATCGCGCAGCTGCTCACGGTCGGGCATCCCGAGCGCGTGAAGTCGCTGACCTCGTTGATGTCGACGAGCGGCGACCCGAAGCTTCCGCGCGCGAAACCGGAACTCGTGAAACACATGATCACGGGCCGGCCCGATACCAGCGACCCCGCCGTGATGCTCGATCACACAGTCGCCACGGCGAAGATGATGGGCAGTCCCGCGTATCCCAGGAGCGACGAGGAATGGCGCGAGTTGATCGGCGCATCGCTACAACGCAGCTTCTATCCGCCAGGCTTCATCCGCCAGATGGCCGCAATTGTCGCCGACGGCAGCCGTGTGGAGCGCCTCAGGAAAATCAACACCCCGACGCTCGTTATTCATGGCCGCGAAGATCCTCTGGTGCCCGTCGAGGGCGGCATCGACACGGCCCGGCAAATCAGGGATTCGAGGCTCGAGATCATCGAGGGAATGGGGCACGATATCCCGCCGCCGCTGGTCGAGCGGATAACCGGGCTGGTCGCGGCACACGCGGCGACAGCGGCCTGAAAACGACTATTTTTTGCTATGGTACGCAGAACCGACCACGAGGAGCGACAACAACCATGAGAAACAGAAAATCGGTCATTTCATTCGTTACGGCAGTGCTTGTCTTATGCGGCTGGGCGACGACGTCGCTGGCAGAAACCAGCAAGATTTCGGCCATCATTCCCTGGCAGGGCCAGGGGCAGCTGTTTCCGGTAGCAACTGACAAACTTCGCTTTCTCGGCGCGTTCGAGGGGATCATGTACGTCGAGACGGCCGAGGGCGCCATGAACGAGGCTTTCGTGCGCTGTCCGGTCGTGCAGGACGTCGGCGGCGCCAACCAGAGCACGTCGGCCACGGGCAGTTGCGTCATCACGGTGTCACCCGAGGACGTCGTGTTTGCCGAGTTGACCTGCAAGGGTGTCTCGGGTCTGTGCAAGGGCGAGTTCACATTAACGAGTGGCACGGGGCGGTTCGCAGGCATCAGCGGTTCGGGAAAGATGACCGTGCGCTCGCCGATACATGCGCTCGCAGCCGATTTGTCGGAGGGCACATTGATTCATGCCGCGGCGGGCCTCCTGCAGATTCCGAATCTCGAAGTCCGTTTGCCCTGAGTCAGCCAACAAGCTTTAATGGTTTCGAATCCTATGAGCAGACATTATTTCTTGATTGGCGTCGCGCTGATCATGTGCCTGGGTTCCGTGCTGGCCCACGCCTCCGACCGGTCGATGCGTTGCGGCCGGAACCTGATCCATGCCGGGGGCAACAGCGACAGTTCCGGGATGTACGAGGTCCTGAAGAAATGCGGCGAGCCCGAGGCCAAGTACAGGGACACGTGGATCTACGTCCAGGGCAACATGCGGCGCACACTCACGTTCAGGGGCGGACGTTTGTTCCTGATTGAGAGCACCCGGAACTGACGGGTTCGTCACTTCGGCAGGTCTGGTCCTTCACATGAACTTGTTTGCGGAATTGCAGCGTCGCAAGGTACTCCGCGTGGCGGGGGCGTACCTCGTTGCAGCCTGGGGCCTGATGCAGGGAGTGGATTTCCTGGTGAGAGCACTCGCTCTCCCGCACTGGACCCTCCGATTAATGCTCGTTCTGGTCCTCGTTGGCCTTGTTCCTACCGTAATCGCTGCCTGGGCCCTGGAGATCACGCCCGACGGCATCAAGCTGCAGCGCGACGTAGACGAAGGCGGCACGAAAGTCCCCGCTGGAAAGTCCAAGATCGATTACGCCATCGTGGGGATCCTGTCGCTGATTATCATCGGGCTGATCGTCGAACGTATGTTCTTCGCTGATATCGCAGCCCCGCGAGAGGAGGCAGTCGCAAGCACCGGGATCCCGAAGTCGGTCGCTGTCATGCCGTTCGCCGACTTCAGCCCTGAACAAGGCCTCGAATGGTTTGCCGACGGACTTGCCGAAGAAATCCTTAACGCCCTGGCCAGGACACCGGACATCATGGTGTCGTCGCGAACCTCGGCATTCGCGTACAAAGGCACGGACAAAGACATTCAGGTGATCGCCAGGGAACTGGGCGTAGCGCACGTACTCGAAGGATCGCTTCGCGGGGGCGGTGGACGTATGCGAATTACGGCCCAGCTCATCCGGGCGTCGGACAACTTTCACCTCTGGTCGCAGACCTACGACGTGGATATCGATGACGTCATAGGCGTACAGGAGGACGTGTCGCTCAAGATCGCCCGTGCGCTGGAAACGACGCTGGATCCGGAGGCCTTGCAAGACATGATGCGCGTCGGCACGCGATCGGTCAGCGCCTACCAGGCCTTCATCCGGGGGCTCGGGCTCAGGAGCCAGGGACTCAGGTTTGCCGACTCGAGCAATTACGAGCGAGCCTACGAGCAGTTCGAGCTCGCAAGGACTATGGATCCCCTGTTTTCAGCGGCGCATCGCGAGTCGGCAGACTACTGGAAAGTGCTACTGAACCCGACGCGCGGTGGCAGCTCGACCGAGCTCGCCGCCGGGGAAATTCTCGACAGCTTTCTCGAGCGCAACGAAATGGCGATCGACACCTCGAAGAATGCGGTCGACCAATACGATGGCCGGGGCCGGCGGGCTGCCGTGGAGATGCGGCTCAGGGCTGCGATCCGCAATTTCAGCGCTTACGTCGATGCTCGGCCAGGCGATTACCGTGCCTGGCATGAGCTTTTGATCGTCGCGCAGATCGCGGCAGACCGCGATGTCGCTGCGACGGCGTTGGCAGCGCTCAGGTCGGCTGGAGAATTCGACCGCTTCGCGGCCACAACTTACTTGAGTGCCGCATATCGCTTTGGTGGAGCCTCGTCGGCAGCCGACTACGGCCTCGTGGCACTGCAGCATTGGCCCAACGACGCAGGCCTCTCCTACCAGACGCACCGCAGCCTGCTTTGGGCAGGCCGCGTCGATGAAGCGGCAGCACTCGTTGAAAGAATGAACGAGACCACGGCAAGCGCACCACTGATACGTGCGAGGCAAGCTTGTGCGGAAGGTCGCCGCGACGCTGTCTTGCAGATTCTCGATGAAGTGAGATCAGGAAATCGCGACGCCATTGCGAGCGAGTGGATTATCCTGATGCTGCTCGGGGAGGCGAAACAGGCCGCAGGACTCCTGCAGGAGCTCGAGGCAAACGGCGTGCCCTATCAACTCGGTTCCTGGCTGGTCTTCCACACGTTCGATCCGGGCCCGTTCCCGTCCCTCCAGCAGATGCTGCAACGCGAGAACGTCCGGCGCCCGCCCGCCACAACAATACCGTTCGCCTGCCCGGGGGCCTGAGGCCAGGTCGGAATCTACCGGGCTGAAGTCGGGAACGCCTGTTGCAACGCACGCAGGTTTTCTTGCATGACACTCATGTAGTCCCCGGATTCCGTTCGATTGCCGGCCGGCTGGAAGACGACGCTCCGTATACCCAAACCTTCCAGGCGACTGACGGCTTCCGGGTGTGGCATACCTTCCCAGACCATCCAGTTCGCGGGGTGCGCCGACAGGATGCCGGATAGCTCGCGCCACAGGACTTCGTCCGGCATCTCCCCGGGCTCCCAGTGCAAAGACTGCCCATTCAGCGAATAACGGCGCTCGAAATACTGGTAGACGGGGTGGGAGAAGAGCAAACGTCGGTCACCGATGCGTGCAGACACGTCCTTGAGTTCCCGGTCCAGGTCCCGAAGATCTCGTTCCAGCACAGCGAGACGCTCTCGATACTCGCCTTCGTTCTCCGGATGCAGCCGAAGCAACACACCGAACACGGCACGCGCATGCTCGATCGCGAGCTCGGGGTCGAGCCAGGTCGTGAATGCCTTGCCCTCGTGGCTGTGGTCCCCGGCCGGACCATGACTGTGCGTTGCGTCGTTTTCGATGGGTATCAGCCTGTCCGCGAACGCGGCAGAGGTGTCGACGAGCCGTGATTGGGACAACGTGACGCGCTGGATCCATGCCGCGTATCCCGCGCCGTTGAGCAGTACGAGATCCGCTCGTTGAAATCGGGCGACCGTGTCCACGTCCGGCACCCACATGGCCGGATCGACGTCCTCAGGAGCAGGGAAAACGACCTCGACCGTATTGCCTGCGATGCGCTCGGCGAAATAGGCCAGCGGGTAGTTGACGGCGTAGACCGTTGGCAGGCTTTCCTCGTCTCCGGCGGTATCAATCGCCCGCTCCTCGGCACCGCAGGCAACCAGGGACGCCAGGAGCGCGATCAGCGCGATTTGATGGGTGGAAAACCTCATGTTTTTCCGGCCCTCATGACAGTACGACACTTTCAATAACACCCGGGCCGAAGCGCCAGGTCAGCAGCGTGATCAGGGTCGCCAGAACGCAGCTCAGGATGATCACGATGGCAATTTCAGCCACCAGTATAGAGGCGACGCGCGGGCGTGAACCGCCTATCTTGAGCATCGTATCGATCTCGCGCCGTCGCAACCTCAAGGACAACATGAATACCAGCGCGGCTGTCGCGATAGTTGCCAGGCCGACAATGACAACGGCCGCCACGATGAACTGTTGTATCGTCAGGATCGTGTCGAGCAGTTCGTCGATCACGGTCACGGGCCGGACGATCTGGCTCATCGTTTCGTCGTGCGTGTAGCGCCCGCGCAGGATGACGCCGGACTTTTCGTCATTGGGCACCGCGATAACTGCGGTCAGCGGGTAGCCGGCGAGATCGCCGTGAAAATGGAATGAATCCGCGTTGTCTGCGGTTATCTCGTTGTACTGCAAGAGGGCCGCATTGGCGACGATATTGTCCTCCGATCGGTCAAGGACACTGGCCGCTGCTTCTGGGCGTGCCAGGTCCTGGTGGCCGTGACCGAGGCCCTGGATGATCCAGGCGGTTTTTACGTCGACGAAAATCGCGTCGTCATCGGGCGTGAACGCCTTCTCGAGCACGCCCGCGATCCTCATCCTGAGCGGATACACGCCGGCGAGATCGAATACGGTTTCGGGAGAGGACGTAACCGCGTCGCCAACTTCGACGCCAAGGGCTTCGGCGACCGCGGCACCGACAACGCACTCGCCAAGCACGGCCATCGGGCGACCGGATGCAAACGCGAGCTCATGAAATTCGAAGTAATCAAGGCTCGTGCCGACGATGGGCTGGGACCGGCTGCGAAAACGCACGTACAGCGGGATCGCCGTTGCGAGGCCGGAATCTATTACGGCCGTTGCCTCTGAATAGTCGATGAGCTCCGGGTAGTCCGGGGAAAAATACAGCGAGTTCAGTGCCAGCTCGAGCGGGCTGCCCTTGGCGCCGACGAGCAGCGGCGTCGCTTCCGCACGCGCTGTCAGGTGCTCGCCGCTCTGCTCCACCACTACGTTGAGCCCGACGGGCAGGTAGACGATCAACGTGATCGACGTCACGAGGATCACAGTCTTCAGGCGATGGTAGACGAGATATCGCCAGGCCAGGTAAAGGACGTCACGCATAGAATTGCTTGAAGTCGATCACCCGCTGGAACCGCTGCAGGATGTCGTGGTCGTGGGTTACGGTAATCAACGTGGCGGCATTGTTTTCCACGTACTCGAACAGGATATCGAGAACCCGCTCCCTGTTGACCGGATCGAGGTTGCCGGTGGGCTCGTCGGCCAACAGCAATGGCGGTTCGACCACCAGGGCCCGGACCACGGCCACGCGTTGTTTTTCGCCCTGCGAGAGGTGATTGGCGTAGCGTGGGAGCTTGTCCCCGATCCCGACCTGCTGCGCGATCTCGGCCGCCCGCCGACGTACGTCGGCATCGAGAGCGAGTGTGCGATTGATGCGGTACGGCAGAAGAATGTTGTCGAGGACGTTCAGGTACTCGAGTAACTCGAACTCCTGGAATACGAGCCCGATGTTCGCGATGCGGAAGTCTCGCCGGGCCGCATCATGCATCCCGGACACGTCCTCGCCATGGGTTCGGACCAATCCTGACCGCGGGACTGCATTGCCCGCGATCAGGTTCAGAAGCGTGGTCTTGCCCGACCCACTCGGCCCGACGATGGCGACGGTTTCACCGTTCGCCACCGCCAGTTCAGGAACCTGCAGTGAGAAATCGCCCTCGCCGTACGAGAACTGCAGGCCCTGAATGTCAATCATCGGTACTACTTGCCGTGGTACTCGTCGAGCCTCTCGCGCAGCGACTTCGCCCAGCCGCGCATCATCCTGCGCGCATCCGCCGTGTTCGTCACGCGATTGGAGTAGCTCAGGTAACCGCCAACACGCCCCGCGGTCTTCCTGTCGGCAGCTCGCGCGAGTATGTCACCGGTGACCGAGTCGTAGAGTTCGATGAAAATCGTCGCGGCCCCGGATTCCGTCGTGAAAGTAGCGCTCCGCCCCGGCGACGAATTCCTGTCGGGTGCCGCGACATCGAGGTCGATAATGGCTGGCCTTACCAGCAGGACATCCTCAGCGGCCGTATCGACGATCTCGTAACCACCGTCCTTGCTCAGTTCCTCGGCGAAGACCTCGCGGAACAAGTCGGCCGCCGCGACCTTGATCTCCTCCATGTCGCTTGACGAGACTCTAATGTGCGAGCCGGCTCGCTGATGCTCCTTTTGCCAGCCCTTTTTAAAAGCCACGAAGCAATCGAGAATCATGACCTTGTTGTACCCACTGAAATCGGCCTCGGGATCGACGTAGGCCATGGCAGCCTTGCGATCGGGAATGAGCACGAGCCCGTCGTGCGTCTGCTGGGCGATCTCCTCTTTGGCCGTCGCGGCGATTGGAGACAACAGGACCAACGCCGTGAGCACGGCGCTTGCAGAAACGCCTATTCTTGTTAATGAATTTCGTTTGTATATCATGGGAATTCTCTCTTGTTATTGGAAAATTCGGGAACCAGGCCCCGGCAATTTAGATCAAGCTTCCGGACCTGAAGTTCCTGCCCTCGAAGTGGATTATAGTAGAATTCCATACCAGGAAGTACAGAGAAAACCGGGAGGTTCAGCCGTGGCCGGGATTGAAAGATCAATTCGTATCGTAGTGCTCGTGGGCCTCCTGGCATCCTGCCCATTCGGTTTCGCAAGCCCGCTGTTCGAGTCCGATGAGACGCTTTCGATCGTCCTGGAATTGCCCGTGAAGGAGATTCTCCGGCATGCGAAGGACAAACCGACGGTCGATGGGCAGCTCCGTTACAACGACGCCAATGGCGAGCTGGTGTCGCTCGACCTTTCAATAACGACGCGCGGCAAGTCGCGACTCGCACAATGCCGCTATCCGCCGCTCAGCCTGAATCTCAAGAAGAAGCAGACCGTCGGGACCGTGTTCGCCGGCCAGAACAAGCTCAAGCTCGTGACGCCCTGCCAGAACAAGCCCTCGTACAAGCATTACCTGGACCAGGAATTCGCCATATACAAGGCTTATAACCAGTTGACGGACTACTCGTTCCGCGTCCGCATGCTCGAGGTCACGTTTCGTGATAGCGAGGGGCAGCGTAAAGACGGGGTACACGAAGCCTTTTTGATAGAGCCGTTGAAAGGCGCCGCTTCCCGGCTCGGCATGCAGACCGTGTCTACGAGATCGGTCGGAGTGTCCCAGCTCGATCCGGAGCAACTCAGCATCATGGCGCTGTTTCACTACATGATCGGCAATACGGACTGGTCCGCTCGCAGGGGCCCTGCCAACGAGGATTGCTGTCACAACGGCAAGGTCATCGGTCGGCCCGACGCGACCGATGGCTGGGTCGTGTTGCCCTATGATTTCGACCAGTCCGGCATAATCAACACGGACTATTCAGCGCCGGCTGAGCAACTGCGATTACGTAGCGTGCGCCAGCGCCTGTATCGGGGGTTCTGTCGCAACAATGGGCAACTCGACGCGACGATCGCGCTTTTCAACGAGCATCGCGCGGCGATCGAAGATTTGTTCGGCGGCGCGACAGCACGATCTGCTACGAACAAGTCGGCCGTCAAGTACCTGGAAAGTTTTTTCGATATCATCAACGATCCTGGCAAGCGGCAGAAGAAGATAGTCGACGCCTGTCAGCGAACCAACGACTAACACGACGATGGTGGATAACCTCAGAGCACGTCTCTTTTGGAAGATTGCCGTTTACTACGGTTTCTTCCTCGCACTTGTCCTCTATGCAGGGCTGACTCATCCTGAGTGGATGCAATTCCTGCCGTTCGGGGGGCTCGACGTACTACAGGGCAATCGGATCCCTGCCGATAGCGGTGAAATTGTCGACCAGTTGCTGACGACGCAACGGCCGATCGACGTCTTCGGCGATGCGATGAACCTGGCTTCTGCGCTCATCGGCTGTGTTGTCATCATGATCCCGATACGCTGGCTCTATACGACCGATGGTCTGAAGAAATCCTGGAACAGCGATGTCGCGACGAGCCTGCTGGTGCTGCCACTTATCGTGACGGGCATCGTGTATATCGTGAAATTCAGCCTGCCGCTCGCCTTCGCGCTTGCCGGGATCTTCGCGGGGGTCAGGTATCGAACATCGTTGAAGAGTCAGTCGGATGCATTCTTCACGTTCGCGTGCATCGCCGTGGGCCTGTCGGCAGGAACTCGCTCGCTCGGAATCGGACTGATAATGGCGATGGCTTTCTCGTTCACGATACTCGCCGTAGCCGCACCGCAGCGGACAGGCGAGACGGACGTCGAGTAAGCACCAACCCAGGTAAGAGCAATGGACATCTCCCCCGACAGAACGCTGACTGCCGACCTGTGTGACTCCCACGACGACGCGAGAGTCGCGCCCGGTGACTTCGTCAACTACGGCGCCGGGAAAGCGTGCCTCGGCCCCGTCGAGGTCATCACTACCGAGAACGACAATTCACTGGTGTCGCGCACGGTCCGGGAGCCCGGCAATGGGCGCATTCTCGTTGTCGATAACGGCGGTTCGACGAGCTGTGCCATGGTCGGCGGCGATCTCGGCCGCGCGGCTCACGAGAACGGCTGGCTCGGCATAATCGTGGACGGTGCCATCCGCGACGTTGTCGAACTCGAACGGGTCCCGATCGCGATATTCGCGAGAACGTCGTGTCCCCGTAAAAGCGTCAAGCGCGGTCTGGGAAGTCGCGGCGAGTCGATTGAATTCGCAGGTATCGCGGTGAGTCGTGACGATATCGCGGCGGCGGACGCCGATGGCGTCATCTTCATCGCTGCCGCCAGCTTCAGCGGCTGAGGCTACCAGCGCCGTACGCGCCCCGTATCGATGTGCACGAAATTGGACTTGGCGTAGTACCCGACGCCGCCGCGCATTTGCGCAAGCGCCGCGTCCCGCAACTTCGGCAGCTCGACATCATCCAGCCGGATGTCGATCGCCTTGCCCTTGAGATGCTGGCTGTTCTTGGCGACACCGCTGCTGCGGCTGCGGAGCATGTCGTTGGTCTTCGGCGAACGGTACGCGGAGATCACCTCG
>Ga0209456_10000980_pt1 | contig 14207 bp, 12 predicted proteins | sample COG_11_FD_184755 | JGI IMG/M metagenome (GOLD analysis project Ga0209456, IMG submission 184755) | Pelagic marine sediment microbial communities from the LTER site Helgoland, North Sea, for post-phytoplankton bloom and carbon turnover... | ecosystem: Environmental > Aquatic > Marine > Neritic...
GGCGGGCGGTGTAATTAAACCTTAGGCGCTAATCAGATCACCCAATCGCGTCAAACTTTCGTGCGTGCCCCCCAACGTGAATTCCAGGTGCTTCGACGTCATGAAGTAGCGGTAGAGCGGGTAATCGCGGTCGAAGCCCATGCCGCCGTGAACATGCTGGGCGGCTGCCACCACCCGGGCGCCCGCCTCGGAGGCGAAGAACTTCGCGACAGCGAGCTCCTTATCCGCCTCGAGGCCCTGATCGAGGCGCCAACAGGCCTGCCACATCGAGGAGCGCATGACCTGAACGTCGATGTATGCGTCACCAACCCGTTGGGTCACGCCCTGGAAGGTCGCGATCGGGACACCGAACTGCTTTCGCTCACCCGCGTAGTTGGCGGTCATGAAGAGCGCTTGCTCGGCGATGCCGTACTCGACTGCGCAAATGCCGAGCGTGGTGCGAGCGACCAGATAGCGAAGAACGCCTTCGTCTGCGCTGCCTAGTACGTCGTCGGCACCAACCGCGGCCCCATTGAGCTCGAGCAGCCACAACGGTTGTCCGTTAGTACCGCGCTGCTCACCTAGACGAACACCCTCCGTCTTCGGGTCGACCAACAAGACGACGACCGCGCCGCCTTCGGTGCGTGCCGGCACGACGATCCGGTCGGCGATATCTGCGTAGGCGACATTGCTGAAGCGCCCCGTGACGCGCCAGCCGTTGCCGGCTGCTTTCGCGGTCGCCGAGGGCCGGAACGGATCGCGGCTGCCCATATCGACGAGCGCTGGGGTCATGATGACCCGCCCCTGGGCGATACCACCGAGGAACCGGTCCTTCTGCTCCGGGGTACCAAACTCCACCAACGGAAGGGCCGCCGAGACCAGAGTCTCGATCGCCGGAATCGGCGCGACCGTGCGTCCAACCTGCTGCAGCAAGATGCAAAGCTCGGTCAACCCCATAGCTGCCCCGCCGTACTCTTCGGGAATCGCAAGACCGAGCATTTCCGATTCGGCGAGCTGCTTCCACGCACGCTCGTGGAACCACGTGCCCTCCTTGGCAAGCGCCTTGAGGGAGTCGTCGGTCACGATGTCGGTGAGCACCTGCTTGACAAGGTCGCGGATGCTGTTCTGGTCTTCGGTGAATGAAAAATCCATGTCGGGCCTCGTCAGCGTCGTCCGAGCCGGGGCATGCGGAGCCCAGCCTGGCAAATGATGTCTCTTTGGATTTCATTGGTGCCACCGCCAAACGTGAGAACCAACGACATTCGGTAGTACTTCTCGAGCCGGCCGCGAAGGAGCACGTCCTCGGAGCTCGGGTGAAGCACGCCGGCCGCCCCGTGAACCTCCATGAGCAATCGCGACCCCTCGACATAGAACTCGGAGCCAAAAACCTTGATCGCAGAGGCGTCCGCAGGCGAAAGGGTATCGCCGGCAATGCCCCAGGCCTGCTGCCAATTGAGCAACTTGAGGACTTCGAGCTTAGCGTAGACGCGAGCGAGGTTAGTCTTGACCCAGGGCAGGTCGATGATCATTCCGCCATCGCCGTTGGGTGTCTTCTTGGCCCATGCGATCGTTTCAGTGCAGATCTTCTCGAGCGGCCCGACGGAGCAGAGCGCGACCCGCTCGTGATTGAGCTGGGTGGTGATCAGGTGCCAGCCGTTGTTTTCGCCGCCCACGACGTTGCCAACCGGCACGCGGACGTTGTCGTAGTACACAGTATGGACGTTGTTCTCGCCGAGTGCGTGCATCGGCGTGATCTGAACGCCCGGCGCGTCCGCAGGCACGATGATGATCGAAATGCCCTTGTGCGGTCGCGCACCCGGATCGGTTCGACAGGCGAGCCACATGTAGTCGGCGTGGTCGGCCAGGCTGGTCCAGATCTTCTGGCCATTGATCACATAGTGGTCACCGTCGCGAACGGCGCTCGTCGTGAGGGACGCGAGGTCGGTGCCCGAGCTCGGTTCGGTGTACCCGATCGAGAAGTGACACTTGCCCTCGAGGATTTTTGGCGGGTACTTGGCCTTCTGCTCGTCGGTGCCGAACTTGAGGAGAGTTGGCCCCACCGTATTGAGCGTCAGGATGGGGACCGGGAAGCCCGCGCGTTGCACTTCGTCGAAGAAGATGAACTGCTCGATCGGACCGCGTCCCTGGCCGCCGTGTTCCTTCGGCCAGCCAATTCCAAGCCAGCCATCCACACCCAACTGCTGCATCGCTTTGTGGTAGAGCGGACCGCCACCTTCGACTTCGTCGAGCTCGGCGAGTAGCTCGTCGGTGATGAGATGGTCGAAATACGCGCGCAGCTCGTCGCGCAGCGCCTCTTGCTCGGGGGTGTAATCGAAATACATGGCCTCACGCTCTCCGACCCGGCGGCCGGAGTGAAACGTGTTCTAGTTTGCAGCGGCCTCGATGCAAGCCGACCCCATAGCCTGAACACGAAAAAAGCCGGCTCGAGGGAGCCGGCTTCTTCCTTGAAAAGACCACAAACCGGTCGGTTAGCGACCAGTCTTCTTCTTCACGTCGGCCTTCGCGTCAGCGGCCGCAGCCTCTGCATCTGCCTTGGCCTTCTTGGCGGCCTCTTCTGCGGACTCCTTGGCAGCCTTAGCAGCGTCCTCGGCTTCGCCCGCGGCTTTCTTCGCGGCCGCCTTGGCGTCGTCGGCGGCTTCCTCAGCCTTGTCGACAGCTTCCCCGGCGGCTTCCTTCACCTCACCGGCAGCTTTTTCGGCTTCGTCAGCAGCCTTATCAGCGGCCTCTGCTGCCTCATGCGCCGCGTGATCCGCAGCTTCAGCAGCCTCACCGGCCGCATCGTCGGCCTTCTTGCAGGCCATCATCGCCCCGCAAATAGCGAGAACCAGACCCAATCGAAAAATGTTCTTGGTCATAGTGATACTCCTCCGTTCACAAGGCGGGGGACACCACTAGGCCCACACTCCCCGCACGCGTCGGAAGTAGCGGTTTCGCGCGATCGCGTCAAACACGAGTCCCAAGCGAACGAGCCATCGCCCGCGAACGACCCGCGATCTTCACTGGGTCCGCGCAAGTACCGGCCTTAGGTGTAAGGTGGCGCAAGCATAGACAGAACCCGCTTTCGCCCCAGTGCTACGCGCTTCCGTTGAAGAAGTAATATTGCAGTTCCAGCGGTCCGATCGCTCGAATTGTCTTTTTGTGTCAGCGAAATTGTGTCGACGCGGCCGGACCCTTTTTGCGCGACGTGGGCCTTCTCGCGAATCGCTCAGCCTGCTACACGTTCGACCGCCATGAAGCGAATCAGGCTGGGCATCGCGGGTTTGCTGTTGGTAGCCGCAACGGGCTGCACAGGAGCCGCGCCCGAGGAACAGATCCAACTCGATACTCCCACCGAGTTGCAGTTCGTCAACCGCATCGATCGCCTGACGGACGGAGAACGGGCGTTCGAAGGCACCGATTGGGATTCGGACGCGGTGGCCTTCTTCCGTGGGAGCAGCGCGTATGCGGTGTTCGACCTCGGCAAGGTGACACCGATCGAGGCAGCGTACCTTCAAGGGGATAACAACGACGAATTCGTCCTCGAGGCCTCCGAGGACGGGACGAACTTCACGACCTTGTGGAGGGCGCCTCCCGTGAGCGGCCAGGGGCTTCGCGCTCGGTTGGCGACTGGGCTCGGCGGAAGCGCTCGCTTCGTGCGGCTCAGCGCGATTGGCGGGGACTCGTCGGTAAGCGCTAGCGAGCTTCAGCTCTTCTCTGCGATGCCCTCGGTATGGCCGCCGGCGATATCGGTGCGCATGGAGGCGGTCTCGTCGACGGGAGCGCGACTCGCGCTGGTGTTGTTTGCCGTAATGGCGATGTTGGCGGTGCTCTTTCACCGACGCGAATCTCGCAAACTGTTGTCCGGCCTGTTGTGGGTAGCTAGCGCGCTTTGCGCGGCGGTCGCCGCGTATTTGATCTTCGTCCTGTGGCCAGCCGAGACGAGCGTGATCGACGTGTCACGCGCGGTGTCCGCCGCGGTGGCCTGCGTCGTGGTTCTGCGGCTCGGCTTGCGCCCCGAGCAGGCGCGAGAAGGAGTGCTGACCGGTCTCCTCGCAGCCATGGCGTTCCTCTCGATACTGACCTTTTACAATTTCGGCCATCCGCAATTCTACGACGTTGCAGGGAGAAAGCCGACGTACGTCCACACCTGGGACATGCGCGTGTACTTCCCGGTCGTGAAGTACTTCGATGAGCTCGGCTACGACGGTGTCTACCTCGCCAGCGTAAAGGCGTTTGCTGACGACGAGCTCGATGGATCGCTCGATCGAATCGGGGACACCCAACTTCGAGACCTGCGAACCTACGAGATGCGACGTGTTTCCGAAGTAGAGGGTGAGATTCACGCCGTGAAGGATCGCTTTTCTCCGGAGCGATGGGCCGAGCTCAAGAAGGACATGTCCTACTTCTGGAAGACGATGGGGCATCGGGGCTATTTGGACAGTCTTCGCGACCACGGCGGCAACGCGACCCCTGCATGGCTATTGGTCGCGAACTCGATCTACGGTTCGGCCGAAGCAAACGAAGCCACGTTCTTGTGGGCCGCCTTGCTGGACCCACTGCTGTTGCTGATCTTCTTCATCGCGGCGTGGCGGACGTTCGGGTTGCAGGCGGCGCTGGTGTGCCTGGTCGCCTACGGAGCGACGACTATCTATCAGTTCGGAAGCAACTGGGGCGGCTCGACCCTCCGGAACGACTGGATGGTCCTGCTCGGGCTCGGAGTGTGCGCACTCAAGTCACGGCGCTGGTTCCTAGCAGGAACGCTCCTTGGTTGGGGTGCCATGATTCGGGCCTTCCCGGTGCTGGCGCTCGCGTTCTTGGCAGCACCGATCGCGTGGAAGCTGGTCGCTGCATCGCGTGAGCCGCGAGGCGGCGCCGACGATGGCGGACGCTCTCTCCTGCAACTGCTTCCGGTGTTCAAGGTCGCAGCCGGCGTCGCGACAGTGGCCTTGGCTCTGGGGTTGTTGTCCGCGAATACGTTTGGTTGGGAGGAATCGTGGGGCTCTTGGTCGGAGAAGATCTCGATGCACGCCAACAAGCCCAACATCAACCACTTGGGGCTCACCGCGTTGGTCGGCCATGACTCGGACAACCTCTGGCACAACCTCAGCGCGCGAGGCGAGGACCCGGAGCAGTGGGGGCCGTTGACCGCACAGACGATGAAGGACCGGCGGTGGCTCATCATCGCGGGGATGCTGTTCTACACATTGCTCGGACTATTCGCCTGCCGAGGATCGAGGCTCTCCGATGCGGCCGTGATCGGGACGATGATGATCCCGATCTACTTCTATCCGTCGAACTACTACTTACACGTCCTCTTCATCTGGCCATTGCTTCTCGCCGGTTGGGGTGGGCCAGATGGAGATAAGGATTGGTCGCTGATCGGCGCAACCGTCCTGGGGTTCTGCGCGCTCCAGTGGTTCGGATGGCTCGTGCCGGGCCGCTACGGACAATTCCTCTTCTGGAGCGGAATGTTGCTCGGGTTGATCGCGGTCCTGCTGATCATCGCAATCGCCGCGAACAAGCGACGCGCTATTTCCGAAACTGCTTGAAGTCGGGCGGGCGTCTCTCCATGAACGCGGAGAAGGCCTCCATGTTGGCAGGCGATCCCATCAGCTTGCCGAACCCCTCCATCTCGAGCTTGCGTGCAACGGCGACCTTATCCCCGTGCATGGCTTTCATGATCCGCTTGATCTCGACTAGCGAATCGATTGGCCACTGCGCCATCTCTCGTGCCTTTTCGAGAGCTTTGGTCACGAGCTCGTCGTCGGAATACACCCGCGTCGCAATCCCGTATTGAAGTGCCTTGTCGGCGCCGAAGAACTCCGCAGTGAACAGAAGCTCGGCCGCCTGTTTGTAGCCAATCGTGGCGGGCCCCATGTACGCGGCAGCGGCTTCGGTGACGAGACCGAGGCTGGCAAACGGGAAGCGCAGCTTGGCGCTCTGTCCGAGGTAGACGACGTCAGCGTGAAACAGCACGGTCGCGCCAAAACCAATGGCGCACCCCTTGGCCGCACAAACGAGCGGCTTATCGAACGCGCAGATCGCGTCCATCATCTGCTCAAAAGGCGGCTCCTCGTCCGGAGTCATATCGATGGCCGAAAGATCGAGCCCCGAGCTGAAATCATCCCCCGCACCGGTGAGCAAGACGACGGCAACTTTGGGATCCGCGTTGGCATCGGCAAACGCATCCCGCAACGCCAGAAACGCCTCAGAGTTGAAAGCATTGCGCCGCGTCGGACGATTCATAGTGACAGTGAGAACACCGTGATCGTCGAGGTCGGTGAGAACTAACGGATCGGACATACCCGCTCCGTAGCATATCCCCAGCACTGGCACTGGCACTGACGCTGACGCTGACACTGACACTGGCACTGACACTGACGCTGACGCTGTACGCCCTCGGCAGGCGGTAGCGCGAGCCGAAGGCGAAGCCCGGCGCGAATGCGCCGCCAAGGCAGAGCGAAGCGATTGCCGCGGCAGGGAGGATTACGGGTGGGGGTGGGCGGGCGGTGTAACCAAACCGCCACGGGCACGCTAGCGCAGCATGAAATAGATCACCACGCCGGTCACCGACACGTACAACCAGATCGGCAACGTCCATCTCGCGAGCCGTTTGTGCGTGGCGAAGCGCTCTCGCGCGGCTAGATAGAACGTCGTCAGGATCATCGGGAGCATGACGATCGACAGGAGCACGTGGGTGATCAAGATGGTGAAGTACACGATGCGAATGGTGCCCTCCCCCTGGTACTGCGTGTCGCCGTGGGCGTAGTGGTAGAGCACGTAGCCGACTAGGAAGACCGCGGAGGCGGCGAACGCGGCGACCATCAATCGCTTGTGGACCTCGCGGCGACCGCTTCGAACCGCCCCGAAGCCAAGCACGAGTAGCGTGGCCGAAGTCGCGTTGAGGGTGGCGTTGACGCCAGGCATGAAGCTCAGGTCTGCATTGACGCCGCTGCCCTCGCGAATGAGCAGAAGCCAGCCTAGAAAGCCGATCGCGGCGGTTGAAACGACGGCGTTGAAGACCCAGAAGCTTCGGTCACTTTGGCCGGACATCGCGCGAGCCTAGGCTCAACCTCGAAGGTCGGCCAGCGCCTGGTCGATGACCTCGAGGACTTCGGGAACTTCGTCGTGCGCGTTGGGCCAGTGCGGCGCAAAGCGCATCAAGCCGTCGGGCGTGTTGCAAACCACGCCTCGGTGGCGAAGCGCGGCGGCGAGCTTGGACAGTCGAACGTCGTCTGGGACGCTCACGCCGAGGAGTGTCGAACGAAGCGCCGGCGCGTCGGCTCGATGACTGCGGAATCCACGCTCGATGAGCCCGGCTTCGAGTTGGTCCAGGTATGCCCCGACATGAGCCTGAATTGCGGGAACCGAGAGCTGGCTCAAGAGCTCGAGTGACGCCCCCAACGCCGCCAGGCCTATGACGTTGCTCGTGCCGATCTCCAGGGCGGGCGCCCCCTGCTTGAGCGGGTTGTCGTATCGCAGACGTGGCTCGTCGCCCATTAGGAAGGCGACCGGATCCTCGTGGCCAAGCCAACCCGCGAGCCTGGGGTTCAACGTCGGGGCGCAACGTTCGGCGACATACACAAAGCCAGCGCCTTCGGGGCCCATTAGATGCTTATGGCTGCCTGAGCTCAAATAATCGATGCCCCAGGACACGTCGACCGGCGTTGCGCCGAGGGCTTGAATTGCATCGACGAAGATCTCCGCGCCATACACGTGACAGAGGGCCGCCATCTCTGCGAGCGGCATCCGAAGCCCCGTCTTGTATTGCACCGCGCTCACCGCGACGACCCGGGCCCCGCGGTCGAGAACCTCTTCGAGCTCGGCGAGGCCCTCGAGAGCCGAGCGCTGAAACGCGTCGAGCGACAACCAACAAAGCTCGAGGCCAAACTCCTCGGCGGCCTGCTGCCACGGGGTGACGTTCGCCGGGAACTCGCCGTCGAACAACACCACCCGATCTCCCTTCCTCCACGGCAACCCAAATGCGATGTCGATGACCCCTTGCGTCGTGTTGGCCACGAACGCGACCTCGCTCGGCTCCGCAGAGATCAGCGTGGCCAGATCCTCGCGGACCTGCTGAAGCCGAGGCGCCCACTGCGCGAAGCCGGTCATCCCACCGCGCGCGTAATCCCCTGCGACCTCGGCGATGCGCTCGCACACCGGCGCAGACAAAGGCGAAATCGCCGCATGCGCGAGGTACGCCGTCCCTTCCATCTCGGGAAACAGCGCGCGACTACCGAGCCTAGGCTCCACCATGCGCGCACCTTAGCAGGGGACAGGCTCCACCCATGTAACCCCTGGAAAACACTTCAATCCTCAGTCAAAGATCCCAGCGCCAAGATCACGTCCCCCCGGACGACGTCATCGCCATCGGCCGGGACGATTCGGTCCACCGTGGCCCGCTCGGGGACAGCGTCTCCTTGGTACACCAGGCGGTTGAACGTTTTCATCACCTCGAGCAGGCCAATGGTTTGTCCGTGCTGCACGGTGTCGCCCGCTGCAACGAATGGGGGCTCGGTCGGGGACGGCCGGCCGTAGAAGCGGCCGCTCATCGGTGCAACGAACGAAAGCGCGCCTTCCGTATCGGCGCTAACGGCCGAGCCGGTCTCCGCCTCCTTCCCCATCGAAGCGGTCGAGATTGTGAGCAACACATCGCCATACTGCACCGGCACGCGCGACCGCCTCCCGCCTAAACGCTTGGCGATGCGGCCTGCAACGCCATCGGGAACGGTGAGCTCGCGCAACACACCGAGCACGTCGATCGTGCCAACCAACTGCGCCGCAGACACGAGCTCGCCCTCGACTACCGACGGGGTGAAGATTCCCACGCTGGGAGCAAGTAGGTCGCTGGTCTCGCCATCTCGACGTGCGCGCAGGACATGACCCGCGTCGCTCACGCGCGACCTCCGTTGGTTAACACATCGAGGTCGTGCATCGACCAGATGCGCGGGTTCTTCACCCGGCGATAGCCAATCCCTTGGTAGCTCATCTCGACCAACAACTTCAGCCAATCGCGCAGCTCATCGAGACGCACGATCTCGTCGGTATCGAGCTGCCGGGCCGCTACGTATGGATCCATGTCGGCTTCGATGCGTGCCTCGACCTCCGCCATGCGCTTCTCGATTTGCGCGCGCTCCTTCGGGTCGGTCGTGATGATCTCGAAGTTGTCGTCGAGCTTGCTGTTGTAGGAAGCGATGGCCAACGTGCGGCCCTCCATGACGCTGAGGCGGGAAATCGGCGTTGAGAGCTGGACGACTGGGTCGTAGGGAAGGCCCGCCATCGCGTAATAGCCCGCGCCCGATGCTCTTCGCAGCAGCACCGTGAACATCGGGGTCTCGTTGGTGCTGTTCGTGTAGATGAGGTTCGACCCGTAAGCGAGAAGCCCGTGCCGCTCGGCCTCCGCGCCGATGTCGAACCCGCTGATGTCTTGTAGCCAAATCAGCGGAATGCCATCGCTGTTGCAAGCACGGCTGAACGCGCTGATCTTGGCGATGCCTTGGCGGTAGAGAATCCCCGCCGGGCGCTGCTCGTCGCTCGCCTCGGGATCATCGACCAACCCTTGCCGGTTGAGAACGAACCCCGCGTACAACCCCCCCACACGGGCAACCCCGCAAATCATCTCGCGACCGACCGAGGGCAACACCTCCCAGAAGAGGCTCTGGTCACAAAGGCGCGCGAGGATTTCGCTCGCGTCGTAGGCCTGCCGATGGTCGACCGGTAGCAAGCCCGGGAGCTCGGCAGGCGAGTAGACCGGCTCCATCGATTCGACGCCGCCGCGGTAAAAGGCCGCACCCGAGCTCGGGAGCCGCGACACTTCGCGCCGCAAGCAGTCGATTAGAGTCTTGTCATCGGGAACCCGTTCATCGGCGCAGCCCGATTGATGCACGTGCACCTCCGGCCCGCCAATGTCGAGCGAGGTGATGTGCTGGCTCTTCGCGCCTTTGATCAACGCGGCGCCGGCAATCACCATGTACGCCTGCTCGGTCATGTACACGCGATCGCTGATGATCGGCATGTATCCGCCACCGGCGATGCAGTCACCGAACACGCCTGCGATCTGCGGCACGCCCTCAGCCGACAGCAGGCTGTTCATCTTGAAGATGTGCCCGGCGCCGGTCGCACCCGCGAAGCTCTTGCTTTGCTCCGGAAGGTACAGCCCGCTGCAATCGACCAGGTAGAGCGCCGGCAGTCGCAACCGGCGAGCCATCTCTTGCGCGCGTTCGATCTTCTCCGGTGTCTTGGGCCACCATGCGCCCGATGCGACGGTATTGTCGTTGGCGATCACGACGCACCATCGGCCTTCGACCTGCACGAAGGCGGTAACGACGCCTGCGGCCGGGGAATGGAGCCCATTGAAATCGACCCCGTAGTTGACGAAGGTGCCAACCTCGAAGATCTGTGTCCCGTCATCTTTCAAACGCTCGAGCCGCTCGCGCGTGGTCAGCTTGTCTTTTTCGTGCACGCGCTCGACGTACTTGTCGCCCCACCCCGCGTGAACCTCGGCGCGACGCTCCTCGAGGCGCGCCACCAACGGCTCGTGACCGGCCACCTCGCGGTCGTACGTCGCCTGATCGACGATCGCTTCACGGGCTTTCCCGATTGGAACTACCGGAACGTGTGCCATCAGCTCTCCCACCCCGGCACGGCGCGGGTGTCGTATTGATTCTCTCGAAACTCCTTCGAGCTCAGGACCGCGAGATGCATTGGAATCGTGGTGCAGATGCCATCGCAGCGAATGCCCTGCAACGCCTCGCCCAAGCGGTCGCAGGCTGCGTCGCGGTTCTCGCCCCAGGCGATCACCTTACAGATCAAGCTGTCGTAGTGGGGCGGAACTTCGTATCCAGACTCGACGTGCGTATCGACGCGAACGCCGTTGGCGTTGGCTGCGGCGACTTGCCACCGCTCGATCACGCCCGGGCTCGGCGAGAACCCCTTGGAGGGATCCTCCGCGTTGATGCGGCACTCGATCGTATGCCCACGAAAGTCGACGTCTTCCTGGGAGAACCACAATGGCTCCCCGGCGGCGATGCGAATCTGGGCCTCCACCAGGTCGATGCCCGTCCGCATCTCGGTGACGGGATGCTCCACCTGCAGACGCGCGTTCATTTCCATGAACCGCAGCGCGCCGTCGTCGTCGAGCAAGAATTCCATGGTGCCCGCGCCGACATAGCCGATAGCCCCCGTGGCGCGAACGGCAGCAGCGAGTGTCTGCTCACGCTCGGTGTCGCTCAGCACTAGGGCGGGCGACTCTTCGATGAGCTTTTGGTGTTTGCGTTGCACCGAGCAATCCCGCTCTCCGAGGTGCACGACGTGACCGTACTTGTCGGCGAGTAGTTGGATTTCGATGTGGCGCCCGCCTTCGATCAACTTTTCGAGGTAGAGACGATCATCGGCAAAGCAGGCCAGCGACTCGGCCTGCGCCGAATCGTACGCGTCTTTCACATCCCCGGCCTTGCGAACGACCCGCATCCCGCGGCCGCCGCCACCGCTCTCGGCCTTCAACAAGACCGGAAATCCCGTCGCATTCGCTACCTTTCGCGCTTGGTCGACGCCCTGCAACACCCCTTCGCTGCCAGGGATGAGCTTCAGCCCCGCGCCGGCCATCGCAGCCTTGGCCGGGGTCTTGCGGCCCAGCTTCTCCATCACCGCAGCGGGCGGACCGATGAAGGTGACTCCATGGCTCTCGCACAGCGATGCGAAGCGCGGGTCCTCAGCGAGGAACCCCCAGCCTGGGTGAAGGGCGCTGCATTGGGTCTGTACCGCGGCTTGGACGATCCGCTCTGCGGCGAGGTAGCTCTCGCTCGACCTGGCTGGACCGAGAACGACCGACTCACGACCACGCAGGTATGGAGCATCACGGTCGGCCTCCGACACCCCAAAGACCGGTGTGATGCCGAGGATGTCGCAGGTTCTTGCGATGCGGGCAGCAACCTCGCCGCGGTTCGCGATGAAAAGACGCCGAAATCGCTTCACGGCCGCGCACCTTAACACCGCCCCCGCCTTCTGAACAGCAGAGGGAGCATCGCACGGCACTTCGTGTCAAAATGATCGGGTTATGTGCCGCTTGTTTGGGTTTCGCAGTGTGATTCAAAGCCAGGTGCACCGGTCTTTGATGGACGCGGACAACGCGCTCGGCGCCCAGAGCAACGACCACCGCGATGGCTGGGGCGTGGCCTTCTATGTCGACGGCGCACCTCACATCACGCGGAGCCCCGCAACCGCCCTCGACGACGTGCTCTTTCATCGCGTGAGCGGTGTCGTCGCCTCTGAAACCGTGCTGGCCCACGTCAGGCGGGCTACCAACGGCGACATCTCGGTGCTGAACTGCCATCCGTTCCAGCATGGCAAGTGGATCATGGCCCACAACGGCGACATTCAAGACTTCGCAAAGCACCGGCCAGAGCTCGTCCAGCGTGTCGCACCCATGCTCCGCCGGTACATCCTCGGCGACACCGACAGCGAGGTCTTGTTCTATTTGTTCCTGACGCACTTGTCGCAGCATGGGCCTCTGTCGGGGCGCATCGGTGTGGAAGAAACGTCGATGGCGCTCCAATCGACGCTCGAGCACGTACGCGCGATCTGTGATGCCGATCCCGAAAAGGACGCGTCGCTGCTCACGACGATCGTGACCGACGGCACGACGATGGTAGCCGCCGAGGGCGGCAAGGAGCTCTTCTGGTCCACCTATAAGACCCGGTGCGGAGACCGCGACGCGTGTCCCAGTCTGTCGGCGGAGTGCGAAGCCCCTTCGGAGACCGGCTACGTCAATCACCTCATCTTCTCGAGCGAGACAATCATGGGTGAAAACATCTGGCTCCCGCTCGAACCCGGCGAGCTCATCGGCGTCGACTGGCGCATGAAGCTCCTCCGCACCAGCGGCCACCGCCACCTCTCCGTAGTCAACTGATCCGTCGTGGACCAGGTCTACAAGAGCGAGCTGAATCGTGCCGTGCCGTTGGCGCGTCCCGATGAGTTTGCGGCGGTCCACATCGGGCCGCTCTCGATCTGGCCACCGGTCGTGCTTGCGCCGATGGCGGGCGTGACGAACTGGCCGTTCCGGGCGATCTGTCGGCATTTCGGCGCGGGTCTTTACGTGAGCGAGATGGTAACCGCGCGCCCACTCGTCGAGGGCCGGGCCAAGACATTGATGCTCGCAGAGTTTGGCGAAGATGAATCCCCGAGAAGTCTTCAGCTGTATGGCGTCGACCCGCACTACGTCGGGGAGGCCGTGAAATGGCTCGTGGGCGAAGGACACGTGGACCACATCGACATGAACTTCGGATGCCCCGTTCCAAAGGTCACGCGGAAAGGCGGCGGCTCTGCAATCCCCGCGAAGCCACGGCTGCTTGCGAACATCGTTCGAGCGGCTGTGCAGAACGCGGGGGAGATTCCGGTCAGCATCAAGTTTCGGATGGGGATCGACGACAGCTTGCTCACCTACGAAGACGCCGGGCGGATCGCGGAAGAAGAAGGATGCGCGGCGGTCGCTTTGCATGCACGCACGGCGGCCCAGCTCTATGACGGCGAAGCGCGGTGGGACGCGATCGCGCGGCTGAAACAACGCGTCGAAACGATCCCGGTGCTGGGCAACGGTGACATTTGGGAAGCCCACGACGCGCTCCGAATGATGCGCACCACTGGATGTGACGGCGTCGTCATCGGTCGAGGCTGTCTTGGCCGACCATGGTTCTTCCGCGACTTGGCCGACGTGTTCGAAGGACGCGAGCCGCGAAACCCTCCGAGCTTCGGAGAGGTCGTCGACATCGCGCTCGAGCACGCCGCGCTCCTGAGCGAGTGGGCAGGTGAAGCTCCCGCAATGCGCATGTTCCGGCGACACAGCAGCTGGTACACGAAGGGCTTCCGGGGAAGCGCCAAGCTCCGCGCCCGCCTGATGCGTGTCACCACCCTCGTCGAGCTCGAAGAGGTGCTCCGAACCGCCGATCCGTCCGAGCCGTTTCCCCCAGAGGCGATGCGAGTCCCACGTGGAAAAGCGGCAGGACGACAGAAGGTCTCCCTCCCCGAGGGCTTTCTCGAAAATCGGCTAACGGACGACACGCCTCCGGTCCACGTCGACGCCGCGATGATCTCGGGCGGGTGAGTCACCGGCACTGGCACTGGCGCTGGCACTGGCACTGGCGCTGGCACTGGCGCTGGCGCTGGCACTGGCACTGGCACTGGCACTGGCACTGGCACTGGCGCTGAGCCTGGTGGCCAGGCTCATTTTTCTG
>Ga0209456_10000981_pt1 | contig 14206 bp, 10 predicted proteins | sample COG_11_FD_184755 | JGI IMG/M metagenome (GOLD analysis project Ga0209456, IMG submission 184755) | Pelagic marine sediment microbial communities from the LTER site Helgoland, North Sea, for post-phytoplankton bloom and carbon turnover... | ecosystem: Environmental > Aquatic > Marine > Neritic...
GATGACAGCTTCGAGTACGGTCGGATGCCCGTGGCCGAGAATCATTGGCCCCCATGAGCCGACATAGTCTATGTAGCGTTCGCCATCTTCACTTTCAAGCCAGGCGCCCGAGGCGCTCTTGAAGAAAATTGGTTCGCCGCCGACACCGGCAAAGGCCCGAACGGGCGAGTTCACGCCACCGGCGATGACGTCTCTGGCATCGGAAAAATAACTCATGCGGGGTTCTCTTATGTTGTCAGCCAAACAAGTTCGTGTTGATAGTCTCCGTCACTTCGCAAGCTGATGCGACGGTATGCCGGGGGATTATCGTCAACCGCAAAAGTGTCGCTTCCCTGGGCGAATTGCCGGCATGTCGAAGGCGTGCCGATAATCCTGACGCCCTGATGTTCGGCGTCGTAAGGCTGATGTACGTGGCCGAAGATGGCAAGCCGTACTTTCCCTGATACTTTGATGCGCTCGAGAAACTCGGTGCCATTGTCGAGTCCCACAGAGTCGAGCCACTTGCTGCCCATCGCCACGGGTGGATGGTGCAGGCAGATCATGACATTGCTCGCGCTCGACGCAGCGATTTCGCTATCGAGGCGAGCGAGCTCGTCGGCCTCCAGGTACCCGCCTGCGCGCCCGCTGACGCAACTATCAATGCCTACAATGAGCCAGTCACCGGCTTCGACGGATTCGCAGTAATGAAATGGCGGTGCGTCCAGCGCCTCGCGCATCAGTGCGCGAACATCGTGATTACCCGGGACGCAGTACACAGGCGCGCCGATCGATCCGAGGATCTCGCAGAAACGATCATACGCGCGGCTGCTATCGTCATGAATCAGGTCACCGGTAACGATGATGAGGTCAGCGCGCCAGTCGCTGTCATGATAGTGATCGAGAACCGCGCAAAGCGACGAATGCGTCGCAACGCCGCGCAGATCTCCCGCGGTGTCGGCAAACAGATGAGGATCAGTTAGGTGCAGAATCCTCAATGAATCACCTGCGCTATCGATAGGGCCAAGCCTCGCGCTGTATCAGTACCTGTAGTGCTCCGGCTTGTAAGGACCTTCCTTGGCAACACCAATGTACCTGGCCTGCTCGTCGGAAAGTTCCGTCAGCTTCGCACCGATACGGCCAAGATGCAGTCGTGCGACCTTCTCGTCAAGGTGCTTCGGCAATACATAGACCTCATTGTTGTAGTTGTCCCCATTTGTCCACAGTTCGATCTGGGCGAGCACCTGGTTGGTGAAGGAATTCGACATGACAAAACTCGGGTGACCCGTGGCGCAACCGAGGTTCACCAATCGGCCTTCAGCCAGCAGGATGATGCGTTTGCCATCCGGGAAAATAATATGGTCAACCTGCGGCTTGATGTTTTCCCACTCGAACTGCTGCAGATGGGCAACGTCGATTTCGTTGTCGAAATGGCCAATGTTGCAGACGATGGCCTGGTCCTTCATGCGCTCCAGTTGCGAGCCCGTTACGACATGGTAATTGCCGGTGGCGGTGACAATGATGTCCGCCTGATCGCAAACGTCATCGAAGCGGACAACACGGTAGCCTTCCATCGCGGCTTGCAGGGCGTTGATTGGGTCGATTTCGGTAATCCAGACCGTAGCGCCGAGGCCGCGTAGTGACTGTGCGCAGCCTTTGCCAACGTCACCATAGCCGCACACGATCGCAATCTTGCCGGCGATCATGACATCTGTTGCGCGTTTGATGCCGTCGACCAGCGATTCCCGACAACCATAGAGATTGTCGAATTTGGACTTGGTCACCGAATCATTGACGTTGAACGCAGGGCAGGCCAGGGAGCCATCAGCCATCATGTCGTACAGGCGCTTCACGCCGGTCGTAGTCTCTTCCGACAAGCCCTTCACTTCTTTCATCAGCTCCGGAAATTTGTCGTGCATGACGAGCGTCAGGTCGCCGCCGTCATCGAGGATCATATTGGGCGTCCAGTCGTCTGGACCGTTGATGGTCTGCTCGACGCACCACCAGTACTCATCTTCGGTTTCACCTTTCCAGGCGAACACGGGAACTCCCGATGCAGCGATAGCGGCCGCAGCGTGGTCCTGCGTGGAGAAAATATTGCACGAAGACCAGCGAATGTCCGCACCCAGCTCTTTGAGAGTCTCAATTAGGACGGCGGTCTGAATTGTCATGTGCAGGCAGCCAGTAAGGCGCACGCCAGCAAGCGGCTTCGAGTCGCCGAATTCCTCGCGCAGCGCCATCAGGCCAGGCATTTCGGTCTCTGCGATCGCAATTTCCCTGCGACCGAACTCGGCCAGCGAGATGTCGGCGACTTTGTAGTCGTTTTGCTGAATGGCAACGGGTTCGCTGCTCATAGGTATTCTCCTGGTGTTATTCGGTTCAGGCTGCGACAGAGCCGGCCAGCGCTTCGGCCTTGTCAGTCTTTTCCCAGCTTACGTCGAGGTCCTCACGGCCAAAGTGGCCGTACGCCGCAGTTTGCTGATAAATAGGCCGCAGCAGGTCGAGCATCTGCATGATGCCGTAGGGTGTCAGGTCAAAGTTCTTACGAATCAGGTCGGTCATCTGGCTATTGGATATCTTGCCCGTGCCAAATGTCTCGACGCTGATCGATGTCGGCTGAGCGACACCAATGGCGTAAGAAACCTGGATTTCGCAGCGGTCTGCAAGTCCGGCGGCGACAATGTTCTTCGCGACGTAGCGGCAGGCATACGCAGCCGAGCGGTCGACTTTTGACGGATCCTTGCCCGAGAATGCGCCACCGCCGTGGCGTGCTGACCCACCATAGGTGTCAACAATAATTTTGCGGCCGGTCAGGCCGCAGTCGCCCATCGGGCCGCCAATCTCGAATCGTCCGGTCGGGTTGATGTGGTATTTGGTGTCTTTGCTGATCCATTCCGCGGGCAGCACGGGCTTGATGATCTCCTCCATGACACCTTCTTCAAGGTGAGACATCTTGACGTCTGCATGGTGTTGCGTCGACAGCACGACAGCGTCGATGGCCGCCGGCTTGCCGTCTTCATAGATGAAGGTCACCTGGCTCTTGGCGTCGGGCCGCAGGAACGGCAACTTGCCGGACTTCCGGACCTCGGCCTGCATCTGGACGAGTCGATGCGAGAAAGTGATCGGTGCTGGCATCAGGACGTCGGTCTCATTGGTTGCGTAACCGAACATCAGCCCCTGGTCACCGGCACCCTGTTGTTCGGCGGCTTCGCGATCCACGCCCTGGGCAATATCCGGTGATTGTTTGCCGATGGCGTTCAGAACGGCACATGAATGACCGTCATAGCCCATGCTGGAATCTGTATAGCCAATATCGACGATCGTGCCACGCACGATGTCCTCGAGATCGACCCACGCGGACGTAGTGACCTCGCCAGCGACAATCGCCATGCCGGTTTTCACCATGGTCTCTACGGCGACCCGCGCACTCTTGTCCTGCTCAAGCATGGCGTCGAGCACGGCGTCGGAAATCTGGTCGGCAACCTTGTCTGGATGCCCCTCGGAAACCGATTCCGAGGTGAATAAAAATGCGTCACTCATGTTTTTTTTCTGTCGTGGCCAGTGTAGCGGCGCATTGTACCTTGCGGCCTTCCTGTGAAACAGGGAAAATGCGCCGCTCGCGGGGACTAATTCCCGCCTATTCACCATAAGAATCAAATCAATGTCACTAGAAGCAACGAGAGCCGGCCAGCCCGACCGGCGTAAACTCGCGAATGCTGTCCGGGCGCTTTCCATGGATGCCGTGCAGGCCGCCAACTCAGGACATCCCGGCGCCCCGATGGGCATGGCCGACATCGCAGAAGTCCTCTGGAACGACTACCTGAAGCACAATCCGGGAAATGCTCACTGGGTGGATCGCGACCGGTTTGTATTGTCGAATGGCCACGGCTCAATGCTGCTGTACAGCCTCCTGCACCTGACGGGTTACGACCTGTCTATCGATGAGATTCGCAATTTCCGCCAGTTCGGCTACCGGACGGCCGGACACCCTGAATATGATCCCGATCTGTCGATCGAGACAACGACCGGGCCGCTGGGGCAGGGCATCACCAATGCCGTGGGCATGGCGCTGACCGAGAAAATGCTGGCTGCGGAGTTCAACCGACCGGGGCTGGACATTGTCGATCACAAAACCTGGGTGTTCCTCGGCGATGGCTGTCTGATGGAAGGTATTTCGCACGAGGCGTGCTCGCTGGCCGGAACGCTCAGACTCGGCAAGCTGATCGCCCTGTACGATGACAACAATATTTCGATTGATGGTGAAGTCGGTGGCTGGTTCACCGACGACACGGTCAAACGTTTCGAGGCTTACGGCTGGCAGGTCATCGCCGACGTCGATGGTCATGACAGCGCTGCTGTCGCCGCGGCAATCGAGCAAGCCACTGCCGACATAGAGCGACCTTCACTGATCTGTTGCAAGACAATCATCGGTTTCGGTTCACCCGGCAAGCAGGGCACGGCATCGACGCATGGTGCGCCGCTCGGCGATGAAGAAATCGCCGCCACGCGTATAGAACTGGGGTGGGAGTCTGCGCCTTTCGAGATACCCGCCGATGTTGCCGCCGCATGGGACGGTCGGTCCCGTGGTGCCGCAGATGAACTGGCGTGGCAGAAAGTCTTCGATGAGTACTCGTCAACGCATCCGGATCTCGCCGCTGAGTACCTGCGCCGCATGAATCGTGAATTGCCGACGGGCTGGAGCGAATTTGCGGACAAGGCGATCGCCGACATTGATGCCGCCGCTGAGAACATGGCGACGCGCAAGGCTTCACTGGTTGCTTTGAACGCATTTGCACCGATGCTGCCCGAGCTGGCTGGCGGGTCGGCTGACCTGACCGGGTCCAACCTGACCAGGCACAGCGGTTCGACCGTCATCACGGGCGACGACGCATCAGGCAACTATATCTACTTCGGTGTGCGTGAATTCGGTATGTCGGCGCTCTGTAACGGCATGTCGTTGCACGGCGGTGTTATTCCGTACTCGGGCACCTTCCTGACGTTTTCCGACTATGCGCGCAACGCGCTGCGCATGGCTGCGCTGATGAAGGCGCAGAACATCTTCGTCTACACCCATGATTCGATCGGGCTCGGCGAGGACGGCCCGACGCACCAACCCGTTGAACATACTGCGTCATTGCGGCTTATGCCGAATATGCGTGTCTGGCGTACCTGCGACACGGTGGAAACCGCAGTCGCATGGCGGGATGCGATCGAGCGTCGTGATGGTCCAACCAGCCTGGTGCTTACCCGGCAGGGATTGCCACATCAAAACCGTAACAAAGACCAGCTAGCATCGATCGCGCGTGGTGGATACATATTGAAAGAATCAAGTGCGAAGCCTCAAATCATCCTGATCGCGACGGGCTCCGAGGTTGCTTTGGCTGTATCGGCCGCCGACGTCTTAGTTGCCGACGGCGTCGCTGTACGCGTTGTCTCGATGCCTTGCGTGGACCTGTTCCAGGCACAGGATGAAGCGTACCGTGAGCACGTTTTGCCGGCTGCAGTAACGGCACGCGTGGTCATAGAAGCGGGCGTTACCGAAACCTGGTGGCGCTACGCCGGACCCGCCGGTCGCATTATCGGTCTCGATCGTTTTGGCGAGTCGGCACCGGCGAATGAGCTTTTCGAACACTTTGGCTTCTCGACCGACAATGTCGTCGCAGTTGCCCGTGAACTTATTTAATTCAGGAGTAAATCATGGCTATCAAAATTGGAATCAACGGCTACGGCCGCATAGGCCGCAATGTGATGCGGGCAATTCACGAGTATGGCCGTACCGGCGAATTCGACGTGGTCGCGCTGAACGATCTTGGTGACCCGGAGACGAATGCACACCTCACTCGCTACGATACTGCTCACGGCAAATTTGACGGTAACGTCGAGGTCGATGGTGGTGACATCGTCATCAACGGCGATCGCGTCAAAGTCTTCGCCGAGCGCGATCCGGCAAAACTGCCGTGGGGAGATCTCGGCGTCGATGTCGTGTTCGAGTGCACAGGTCTGTTCCGGACAATGGAGACCGCAGGTCAACATATCGCAGGCGGCGCGAAGAAGGTCATCCTGTCCGCACCGGGCGGTGCGGGTATTGAGAAGACCATCGTTTACGGTGTAAATCACAACATTCTGACGGCGGATGACCAGGTCATTTCAAATGCGTCTTGCACAACAAATTGCCTCGCGCCACTGGTCCAACCGCTGCACCAGAAAATTGGCGTCAAACACGGATTGATGACCACGATTCACGCCTACACCAATGATCAGGTCCTGACGGACGTGTACCACTCGGATCTGCGTCGCGCCCGTTCGGCTACGATGTCGCAGATTCCGACGAAGACGGGCGCTGCCGCCGCAGTTGGTCTGGTGCTGCCGGAACTCAATGGCAAGCTCGATGGCTTCTCGATGCGCGTACCGACAATCAACGTCTCCGCGGTCGATCTCAATTTTGTCGCCGAGCGCGATACGAGCATCGATGAGATCAACGCGATCATGAAAGAAGCGGCAGAGGGTGAATTGAAGGGTGTGCTCGCATATAGCGACGAGCCATTGGTATCGATCGACTTCAATCACGATCCGCATTCATCGACCTACGATGCCGGCCTGACGCGCGTCATGGAAGGCAATCTCGTCAAAGTCATCGCCTGGTATGACAACGAATGGGGCTTCTCGAACCGCATGCTGGATACGACCGTCGCGTTGATGAACGCCAAGTAAGGCAGAAAAACGCGGAGAGTCTTGATGTCTGTCATCAAAATGGGCGACCTCCACTTGTCGGGCAAGCGAGTTTTGATTCGCGAAGACCTGAATGTGCCGATCGCCGATGGTGCTGTGACGAGCGATGCCCGGATCCGTGCGGCAGTGCCGACGATCCAGGCAGCGCTCGACGCCGGCGCGGCCGTCATGCTCGTGTCGCACCTGGGTCGCCCGACCGAAGGACAGCCCGAGGACCAATTCTCGCTACGGCCTGTAGCCAGCCATCTTGCCGGATTGCTCGGCATTGATGTGCCCTTGGTTGATGACTGGATCGATGGCGTGGAGGTCGAGCCCGGCAAAGTTGTGCTGCTGGAGAATGTACGTTTTCTCGCCGGCGAAAAGAAATGCGATGAGGCGCTGGCGCGCAAGATGGCTGCGCTCTGTGACGTATTCGTTATGGACGCGTTTGGGACGGCACATCGCGCCCAAGCCAGCACCTGCGGTGTCGCCGAGTACGCGCCGGTCGCTTGTGCCGGCCCGTTACTGGCAGCCGAACTTGAAGCGCTGGGCAAGGCTCTTCTGGAACCTGCGCGTCCGTTCGTCGCGATCGTCGGGGGCTCGAAAGTGTCGACGAAGCTTACCGTTCTGGATGCGTTGGCCGGCATTGTCGACACGCTCATTGTTGGTGGTGGCATTGCGAATACGTTTATTGCGGCTGCAGGCCACAACGTGGGCAAGTCCCTGCATGAAGCAGACATGCTGGATACGGCCCGCGATCTTGCTACAGCTGCAGACGGGCGTGCGAGCATCCCGGTGCCGACAGATGTTGTCGTTGCGACGGACTTTGCGGCCGATGCAACCCCGACTACCAAGACCATCGACGCGGTAGCTGACGATGAGTTGATTCTCGACATCGGTCCTGAAACCGTCAGCCGGTTTGCAGACATACTCGCAACGGCTGGCACGATTATCTGGAACGGGCCGGTTGGTGTGTTTGAATTTGATGCGTTCGGCGACGGTACGCAGATGTTGGCCAAAGCGATCGCCGCGAGCGACGCGTTCTCGGTCGCCGGTGGTGGCGATACACTGGCTGCTATCGACAAGTATGGCGTACGCGACGGGATTTCCTATATCTCGACCGGAGGCGGCGCGTTCCTCGAATTCGTCGAGGGCAAGAAGCTGCCGGCCGTCGCCATGCTCGAGCGCCGCGCCTCAGGCTAATCGCACCGATCGCGGTTAGGTCGAGAACGGGCCCGTGATTGCGAGGGTCGTTCCCGGGTATTGAATGTTGACGAACAGCGTCTTGCCGTCAGGTGAGAAGCACGCTCCTGCCAGTTCGGAATTCGTGTGCGCATTGTCGGCAAGCTGATACTGCGACCCATCGGGCCGGATACCGACAAGGCCGCAATGGCTGGAAGTATCTTCGCAAACGATCAGGTCACCCCAGGGCGCAAATGTAATGTTGTCCGCGTTGCGCAATATCGACTCATGCGAGGCTTCGGCAATCAGCGTTAACTGTCCCGGGTCGTCCCCTTCCAGAGCTTGCCCTTCGTGCGGGCCGGGTCGGTAAGCAAAGACCTGCCCAAGTCGTGCCGGGCCGCCGATCGTGCACGTAAAGACCATATCGCCATTGGCGTTCCATAAACCCTCGCCACGAGCAAACGTGGCCGCACCCTGGGTGGTGCCTCGCAGCCGCAGATCATTTTTTCGGCTGTCAACTTTGTCGAGATCAATCCAACGCGTTCGCAACGATTCGCCCGGGACAATCTGCGCTTCACTGGACCAGTTATGCGTCATAAACGCAGGTTGCCCATCGATCACCAATGCCTGCAGTTTTCCACCCTCGTGGAGTTTGCCGGGTACATTCGGAATGTAACGGTAAAACAGTGAATGGTGACGATCCTCGGTCATGTAAACGATGCCGCTCGGCTCGTGAACGGCAGTGGCCTCGTGTTCGAACCTGCCCATTGCCCGGATAGGAATCGGCTCGACCAGTCCCTCCGCACTGGACGGCACCTCGAATACGTAGCCGTGCTTCTTGTCGCGGCGCACGATACGGCCCGCACTCAGACCATTGCCAGGTGACTCGAAACATTCCTCGCAAGACAGCCAGGAGCCCCAGGGCGTCGGCCCGCCGGCGCAGTTCAGCTCCGTACCTGCCAGGCTCAAATGCTGTCGCTCAGTCGTTCGCGTTTCCGGATTGTAGATCGTTGTCGTCGTGCCGCCTGCGCCGGGCGTCTTGCCACCGCCCTGGTCGTATATCTTGTCGGTCACGGCGTCCGGCGGTGTGTTGAGTCCATCCGCAAATGCACTGTGAACAAAGTAGGCGGGCGTCAACTCGTGGTTACAGACCAGGATGATGCGTCCGTCCTCGCCCGGAAATGCTGCCATACCATCGTGCGCATGCGGAACGAGAAGACCGTCGTTCATACGCTCGCCAGCCCTGGAGACAATGGTATAGCTGTAGCCATCCGGTAGATCGAGGATTCTGTCAGGGTCGGGGCGCAATGGCCCGATCTTCGCATCGGCAGCTCTGCCGGGCACGGAAAGGGCCGGCACAGAAATGGCAATACTGAGGTTCTGGAGAAAGCGGCGTCGGTCCATGCGACAGTCGGAATGGAAGTCCATTGATGAACAGCATAGCGGTTTCCGATACCAACTTGAAGACACAGCCTCAGACTCATTCCAGCCAATTCATTCTGCTTGTGCAATAATCGCCGCCATGCGAAAACGGACCAAGATAGTTGCGACGCTGGGACCGGCGTCTGACGACACGAAAACGCTGCGCAAGATGATCGAGGCCGGACTCGACGTTGCACGACTGAATTTCTCCCATGGCGATGAGGCCGACCACCGGGCACGCGCCGAGGCGCTGCGATCTGCTGCTGCCGCATGCGATCGCGACATCGGATTGATGGGTGACCTGCAGGGGCCGAAGATTCGCATCAAACGATTTGAGCACGGTAGTGTCGTGCTGGCAGATGGTGATGCCTTCTTCCTCGACAGTACGCTCGGGCTTGACGATGGCAACCAGGAAGGTGTCGGAGTTGCGCTGGAGTCGCTCCACGAAGATCTGTCAGGCGGTGACGTGCTGTTGCTCAATGATGGATTGATCACACTCACTGTCGATCGTATAAAAGGCACCCGGATTCACACGACAGTTGTAAACGGTGGCATTCTGTCCGATCACAAAGGCATAAACAGGAAGGGCGGTGGCCTTTCCGCGTCGGCACTGACCGATGTCGATCGTGCCAATATCGAACTCGCAGCCGAACTCAAAATGGACTTCCTCGCCGTATCATTCGTGCGCAGTGGTGATGATGTTGAAGAGGCGCGTCGCTTGTTTCGCGAAGCCGGTGGCGAGGGCGTGATTGTCGCAAAAGTAGAGCGTACTGAGGCCGTTGAGAATATTGACTCGATCATAGAAGCGTCTGATGTTGTCATGGTCGCTCGTGGTGACCTCGGCGTGGAGATGGGTTATGCGGAACTGACCGGTATTCAGAAGAAGCTGATTCAGAATACGCGTTCGAAGAACAAGATCGTGATCACGGCGACGCAGATGATGGAGTCGATGATCCAGAATCCGATACCGACGCGAGCCGAGGTATCTGATGTAGCCAACGCAGTAATCGATGGCACGGACGCCGTGATGCTGTCCGGAGAAACGGCAGTCGGTGCGTACCCGGTGGAAGCCATCAAGGCGATGAGCAATGTTTGTATTGGCGCGGAGAAATATCCGGTCCAGGCAAGTCACATGGGATACCGCGCTGACGACACGTTCGAGCTCGTCGATGAAGCCATCGCGATGGCTGTCATGTACACGGCAAACCACATGGACGTCAAAGCAATTATTGCCCTGACGGAATCAGGATCGACAACGCTATGGATGTCGCGTGTGCGGTCGGATATTCCTATCTATGCTTTGACACCGTATTCTGCGACGAGTCGACGCGTTATTCTCTACCGTGGTGTATACCCGGTGCACTTCGACATTCACGAAACGGAGCGGGATCATCTGTACGCCAGTATTTTTGAGGCTCTTCTGTCTCGCGGATTGGTCGAAGTCGATGACCTTGTGATATTTACCAAGGGCGACCTGAAAGGTATCACCGGCAGCACCAACGCGATGAAGATTCTGGAAGTTAGAGCGCAGAGTTAGTCTATGAAGAAGTGGTTACTGCGAGCTGCAGGCCTGGTCCTGTCGGCAGTCCTGATCGTTGCAGTTCTTGCCTGGATTACGTTACGCAGCAGCTTGCCAACACTGGATGGTGAGATTCCGGTGACGGGTCTCGCGACCATGGCGACGATCGAACGCGATGCCGATGGCATTGCGACAATCACGGCAGGCAACCGCGCAGATGTCGCCTACGCGACCGGTTTTGCACATGGTCAGGACCGGTTCTTCCAGATGGACCTCATTCGCCGACGTTCTGCCGGTGAATTGTCGGCGCTGTTCGGCGGCATCGCGCTCGACACCGACAAACGTTATCGTTGGCATCGATTCCGGGCTCGCGCGGCAGAAAATATCGCGGCCATGCCAGTGCAGGAGTTGGAACTACTGCAGCGTTACACGGCCGGAGTCAACGCTGCACTCAATAGCCTCAACGCAGATCCGTTTGAGTACTATCTGCTCGGTGCTGATCCCGAGCCCTGGAGACCTGAAGACTCGATTCTCGTCGCTTTCACGATGTACCTGAACCTGAATGACGAGCGCGCTGACAGAGACTTGCGGCGCGGCCTGGCACATGGCGTCCTGCCGCCTGAGATGTATGCCTTCATGTATCCGCAGGGAACCTCATGGGACGCACCCTTAATGGGTGATGCTCGTGAGACGGGGCCGATACCGTCGGCCAAGATTATGTCTGTTCGCGATGTGACCGACGCGCCGGCATCAGCCAACGAGATCGGCAAGCCCGATATCAACGGCAGCAACAACTGGGCCGTCGGCGGTGCGCTGACGACGTCGGGGCGCGCGCTCGTGTCGAATGACATGCACCTCGGACTGTCGGTGCCGGGAATCTGGTACCAGGCACGGCTGGTTGTGGATGGCGATGAGCCGCGCGATGTGACCGGCGTCGTCTTGCCCGGTTCGCCGTTCATTATCGCTGGCAGCAACACGAAGGTGGCCTGGGGCAATACGAACAGTTACGGCGACTGGACGGATGCCGTCATTTTGCGACCCGGAGCCGAGGCCGGCACTTACCGCACCGAGAACGGGGATATGCCGTTCGTCGAACACGCGGAACGCATCGTCGTCAAAGACGCTGATCCGGTCGACTACGTTATCCGCGAAACGATCTGGGGGCCGGTACACGATCGGGTTGACTCTCCTGATGGTGAAATTGCCGTGAGCTGGACAGCACATCATGTGGCGGCGCTTAACCTGAACCTCACTGCGCTGGAAACCGTTGAGTCTGTCACCGACGCACTCGATATTGCGAACACACTGGGCATGCCTCCGCAGAACTTCGTAGCCGGTGATTCCGAAGGAAATATCGGCTGGACGATTGCCGGAAAAATTCCGCTCCGGTCGGACTACAACCCTTTGCTGCCTGCCGATTGGAGCACAGGTGGTGGCTGGGTTGGCTGGCTTAAGCCAGAGCAGTATCCGCGCATTATTAACCCCGTGTCCGGGCGCATCTGGACTGCCAATGCACGAGTTGCCGATGGCGAGGCCCTGGCAATGATCGGCGACAGTGGCTACGACCTGGGCGCGCGCGCCGGTCAGATCCGCGACGGCTTGTTCGCAAAGGACCGCTTTGAGGCGAGCGACATGCTCGCCATTCAGATTGATGACCGCGCGTTGTTCCTGAGCCGCTGGCGCGATCTGCTGCTGAGCGAAATCGATGACCAGTTCGTTGCCTCGGATCCGCAAATGGCCGAATATCGGCAGCTTGTTGCCGATTGGATTCCGCGTGCGGTGCCCGAGTCGGTTGGGTATCGGCTTGTCCGGGCGTTTCGCCTGGAAGTGCAGGCTCGCGTTTTCCATGGTCTGATGGGCCCAGCGCGAGTCGCGTACGGCGATGACGTCAAGTTGCGCATTAGTAATCAATTCGAGGGCCCGCTCTGGGCGCTCGTTACCGAGCAACCCATACACCTTCTGCCCGGACAATATGATGACTGGCAGGCTCTGTTTGCTGACGCAGTTGGTGCGAGTATCCTTTATTTCACCGAGAATTTTGGCGAGTCACTTGCAGAACGGACCTGGGGTGAGCGCAATACCGCGCGTATCCGCCATCCTTTGAGTGGAGCGGTACCCATGCTGGGTGACTACCTCAATATGCAGGCGGAACCGGTGAGCGGTGACGTTGACCTGCCAAGGGCGCAAGGGCCTACATTTGGGGCGTCACAACGGTTTTCGGTTACGCCAGGTGATGAGGCCAACGGCCTGATGCACATGCCAACCGGGCAAAGCGGTCACCCCCTGTCGGATTTCTACCGGCGCGGCCATGAGGATTGGGTCCACGGGCGGCAAAGTCCGTTCCTTCCGGGTGACACGCAACATAAGCTGCTGCTGCTCCCGGTCGATTAGCGTTAAGATACTGCGATGGCAGACAACAGATTTATTGGCACCAGCACCTACGTTGCGACGGACGACCTTACGATGGCCGTCAATGCGGCGGTGACACTCGAGCGTCCGATTCTCATTAAGGGCGAGCCCGGTACGGGCAAGACACAACTCGCGATCGAGGTTGCCGAGTCGCTCGGCAAGCCGCTGTTCGAGTGGCACATCAAATCGACGACCAAGGCGCAACAGGGTCTCTACGAATATGATGCCGTCGCGCGCTTACGGGATTCGCAGCTCGGTGATGATCGCGTTCACGACATATCGAACTACATTGTTCGCGGAAAAATCTGGGAGGCTTTCGAATCTGACGTCCAGCCTGTATTGCTGATTGACGAAGTCGACAAAGCCGATATCGAGTTTCCCAACGATCTACTGCGGGAACTCGATCGCATGGAGTTCTATGTCTACGAGACGCAGAAACTCATCAAAGCGACGCATCGCCCGATTATTGTGATTACGAGCAACAACGAGAAAGAGCTGCCGGATGCTTTTTTGAGGCGCTGCTTTTTCCACTACATCAAGTTCCCGGAAAAAGAGACGATGGAACAAATCGTCGAAGTACATTTCCCGAAACTCAAAAAGGATCTACTCAGCGAGGCGCTGAATGCATTCTACAAAGTACGCGACGTGCCGGGCCTGAAAAAGAAACCGTCTACGTCCGAGTTGCTCGACTGGATCAAACTACTGTTGGCCGAGGACATACCACCCGAGGCATTGCGAGCCGAGGGCACCCGCAAAGCAATTCCACCGTTGTACGGCGCATTGCTCAAAAATGAACAGGACGTGCATCTGTTCGAACAGCTGGTCTTCCTCGATCGGAGAGCCGGCTCGTCCCAGTAGTGGCGTGACATGCTGATCCCGTTCTTCTATTTGCTTCGTGACGGTGGGATGAATCCGTCAATCACCGAGCTGCTGACCTTGCTCGAGGCGATGAAGAAAGGGGTAGCGGGGCAGAGCGTCGACGACTTCTAT
>Ga0209456_10000982_pt1 | contig 14205 bp, 13 predicted proteins | sample COG_11_FD_184755 | JGI IMG/M metagenome (GOLD analysis project Ga0209456, IMG submission 184755) | Pelagic marine sediment microbial communities from the LTER site Helgoland, North Sea, for post-phytoplankton bloom and carbon turnover... | ecosystem: Environmental > Aquatic > Marine > Neritic...
CAGCGCCACCGTCGCTGCCGCAAGCAACGAGCATAGCCGCGGCCAGCAGGTAAAGAATCCGCCTCATCGAGCGGGAACCTACCCCGGATCCCCGTCGGAGTCACCGTCGCTGGCACTGGCGCTGGCGCTGGCACTGGCACTGACGCTGGCACTGACGCTGGCACTGACACTGGCGCTGGCACTGGCACTGGCGCTGGCACTGACATTTCCCTCACCCGATCTCGAACCACGTGGCTCCCGCGGCTGCGCAAACCGCGCCCTGCGAATCGTAGATCGCGGTTCCGCAGAACGACTTTCGGCCCTCTCGTCCGAGAGCCCAGCCCTGAACGACATAGCGCTCACCAGCGTAGATCGGCTTCTCCAATCGATACGTCATTCGGCCCAGCACGAAGGGGCCCTCGATCCTGTAGCGATCAATTAAGGCCCAAGCGCCCGGGCAGTCGAGCGCCGAGCCGATCAGCTCCGGCGAGATGACGCCCTCGTCCGTGACGAACTCTGCTGACGGCACCCAAGAGCTGGCGACCATGCCCTCATCGACGGCGCCGGTGAAAAGACACATGCCGTCTCCGCAGCAGCGGTTGGTTCCGCAGACGAAGCAGTTGGGGAAGGGGTGAGCTTGGTAGCCGGGGAAGGTGACGCGGGCGGCGGCGGCTTGCGAGTACGTGATCGCTTCAGGAATGTCGAGGTCGAGCTCGACGACACTCGCGCTGGCGATTTCGGTGTCCGCATGCAGTAGCGTCGCTACACCCGCCGGGTCGGCGACCACTTGCATGGTCTCGTCGACGGGGATCGGACGCTTGAGCGTCACTTCGACTTCGTGTCCGAGGCGCTTGCCTACCATCCCGACGGTGTAGCCACCGTTCCCGGATCCGGGAGGGCCACAGAAGCGGCTTGCGACGCGGGCGGCGTGGGCGGTGGTTTCGGTCTCGAGGGCGTGTGCGGCGTTTGAGTACGGCATGAGTGCCTCCTTTGTGCCCAAGGTACGGAGGAGCCCTGCGAAGGTCCTTTCACCTAGCTTACCGAATCCTTAGCTCTCGATCCCCACTGAAAACATCGTGATTTCGTGCCCTTGCACGGGCGCTCTCTCTCCGGTTTCCTCGAAACGAAGGTTGCTGCCAGGTACCAGATCGACCAGCACGTGCGAGGCCCACACCGCACCTGCCGGAGCCTTTGCCGCCAACGCCTCCGCGACGTTGAAGGCTGCGCCTCCGACAGCTGAGCCCCGTCGCACGACTTCGCCAGCGTGAACGCCAAACGAAAACGATGCGCCCTTCGCGAGGGCGACGCCGCACCGCATCGCGCGAATCGGTCCGTCAAAGTGGGCCTGGAGCTTCCCGGGGACTGTCTGACCGCGGAAGCGTTGGACCTCTGCACGCCACGCGTTTTCGTCTACTTCTCCGTGCGGCTGGGCGACGAGAACCGTGCTCAGGAACCGGTCTGCTTCGAGGTCCGGCGGGTCTTGCGAGAGAATCCAACGCACTGCGTCCACGATCTCGTGTTGGTTGCGAAATAAAAAGTAGTGGTCGTCTCCCGGGGCCTCGACGTACCGGGCGTTGGGGATGTGCTCCGCGAGGTACGGGCCGTTGGCCGGATGAATCATCTTGTCGTCCGCGGCTTGCAGTACCGCCGTCGGCACACGGATCGTCGGCAGCAATGCGCGTAGGTCGATGCGAATGTTCATCTCAAGGAGGTCGAGCGCACCACCCGGGCTCGTGCCTTCCTGCTCCGCGAACGCGACCCAGTCGACGAATTCCGGGTCGCTCAGCTCGCTGGGCGCGATCGCGCGCAACGAGGCGCCTTTGCCCCAGGCTCCTCGGATGTAGCCTCTGAGCTTTTCTATTTCCTCCGGCGCGTAGCCACACGGGTAGTCCACGGTCTTGGTCATGCGAGCGAAGGCACCGCACAGGACCAAGCCTCGAACGCGCTCCGGATACGTGGCCGCGTACAACATGGCGAGCGCGCCGCCTTCGGAGGCGCCGATGAGGATCGCGTTCTTGGAGCCGCACGCGTCGAGCACGACGCGTAGGTCGTCCATGCGCTGCTCATGGCTCGGTAGCTCTTTGACTCGATCGGAAAGCCCGGTGCCTCGCTTGTCGAACTTGATGACCCTGCCGATGGCCGACAGAGCCTCCATCACCGCGCGGGTCTTCGGGTGCTGGAACATCGCCCGCATCGGCATGATCCAGCCGTGCACGACGACGATGTCAGTCTCTCCGTCGCCAAGAGTCGCATACGCGATGTGGACGTCCTCGCTTTGTGCGTAGCGAGGTTGCCAAGAGAGCCCGCGGGACGGTTTCTTATCCGTCCGAATCTTGCCCACGAACCGATACCCTTGCCGTGGGAAGGTCTGAATGAGCGCGGGGCCACGTTCGCCCAAGGCGCTCCTCGCCAAGCTCACCGCGCGCTGAATCGAGCTTTCGGTAACGGCCGTGTCCGGCCAGAGCTCGTCGAGAAGCTCGCGCTTCGGCACGACGCGCTTGTGGTTTTGAACGAGATAGAGCAGCAGGTCGAACACCTGTGGCTGCAGTCTTTGCGGTTTGCTGTCCACGCGAAGCTCGCGACGCGCTGGGTCTAGCTCGAACTCGTCGAAAACGAAGGTCACTCCACCGGGGTTCTTGCTTCGAAGCGCGCGACCAGCTTCTCGTCCGCAAAGAGCATCAGTTTGGAGCCGTGAATCTCGTAGCGTGTCGTTGCGCCGAGCACGGTGAAGAGCTCCTGCTCTTGGTCCATCCCCTCCGCGCAGGCCATCCGCGTCGCACCTATCGCACCGAGTTTCAATGCGTGTCCGGACGTTTCATACGAGCCGAAGAAGCGATTGCAGCCGCCGAAGCCGTAGGCGCTCGCCTTGTTCGAGTTGAGCTCGAGGTACGGTGCTTTGTCGTTCACTTTGACCGTGATCGTCTTGCCGTTGAGCTCGAGGAGTGCCCATTGCGTGTCTTCTAAAGTGACCGGCTTCATGGTTCCACAAGTCTCCCTAGGCCATGTGCGCACGAAACGCTGCACGATCAAGTTGGTTTCTTTGCCCCGGCGGTCGATCTTGGGGCGTGATTCCAAACGACCTTCCACTGTCACGAGCAGTGGCGCACCCGGGGCGATCTTCGCTTCTCCATACTCCCGTTCCAGAGTCGCGTTGTCCGATTCCATAGCGACCGGCCATTGCTCCCGCGTTGCGCAGTCTATGAACACGCCGGCGTCTGCCAGGTACGAATACATGCCCTGCAGGCTCATCGTCCCCGAGCGCGGCGGCGGCTCGCGCTTTTCGTCGGTCGCGTTGGAGCTGCCTTTGCCCTTTTTGCAGCCTGACATTGCCAGTGCCGCGCAAAGCACGCTCAGCACGAGCACCTGAGTGATTCCTAACCCCCTCATGCGACGGCATTTACCATCAGAGAGCCCAAACGCTAAGCGTTTTCGACCACACCGGGCTTCAGTGCGGGCCTCAGCCGGAAAACGGGATGCGTTCTCGGAGCTTCTTCGCTCGCTCCCGCGCCAACGGGATCTTCGGCTCGTCCGGGTGATCGAGCATGAGCTGATAGGTGCCGGCGCCCGTCGGCTCGATCGCGCGGATCCGATCGTAGCGGACGATGAAGCCGCGATGCGATCGAAAAAACGATTCAGCGTCGAGCTCGTCCTCCAAATTGGCCAGGGTCTTATCGATCGCAAACCGATCTTCTTCGGTCACGGCCCAAACCAACTCGTCTTTGACTTCGAAGTAGATGACGTCGCCGAGCTCGAGCACCACGTACGCATCCTTGCGGCGTACGGCGATGCGATCGAGTCGTTCGTGGTTGCTCGCAGCTCCGCCGGATTCACCCCGCACTCGCTCGACCGCCTGGCGCAACCGCTCCAGCCGCACCGGTTTCAAAAGATAGTCTGCAACGCGCGCCTCGAACGCTCGCAGCGCGCCTTCGTCATGAGCCGAGACGATCACCACCTTGAGCTCCGGATGGTTCGCCATGAGCGTTTCGGCGAGCGTCACGCCATCAGGGCCGGGCATCCGTAGATCGAGGAAGGCGACGTCGGGCTGTTGTTCGTCGCAAAGACCTTGTGCCTCCGGCGCGCTGCGGGCCTCCCCGACGACCTCGATGTCCTCGCACTGACCGAGCATGAATCGAAGCTCGTCCCGGGCCAGGGGCTCGTCGTCGACGACGATCGCGCGAATGCTCATCCCTGCTCTCCTGTGCTCTGAGATTCCTTGGGCAGCTCCACGGTCACCAGAGTACCGCGCTCGAGCGAAGAAAGCTGGAGATTGGCTTTCCCGTTGTATTGCTGGTCGAGCCGCTTTCGCAGGGTTTGCAGGGCCAGGCCCGAGCCCTTGGTCGATGGCCCATGATGAGGGCCTTCGGCTTCGTCCTCCACTTCAATTCGCAGCCGTTCGCCAGCGTCCGATGCGCGGATGGTAATTTTCCCCAGCCCTTGCTTCGGCGTGATTCCGTGTTTGACCGCGTTCTCGACGATCGGCTGAAGGAGCAAAGCCGGGATGCGGGTGTCGCGCACGCTCTCGTCGATCGAGGTTTGGACGGCGAGCCGTTCGTCCCCAAGGCGGGCCCGTTCGATCGCGAGGTACGCGCAGGCGTGCTCGACTTCGTTCATCACCGACGCGTCGTGCGGATGGTGCAAAAGATACCGGTACAGGTCGGCGAGGTCGGACACCAATGATCGCGCTTGCTCCGGGTCGCGCCGAATCGTCGCGCGGAGCGTGTTGAGCGCGTTGAACAGGAAGTGCGGCTCGAGACGGCTGCGCAGGGCTGTGAGAGAAAGCGCATTGGCCGCTGCCTGTGCCTCGACCAGTGCGACCGCTTGTTCCTGGCGAGAGATCACCACCAACGCCACGTTGACGAAGAGGGCGACACCGGCTGCGACGCCGGCGAGCTGCGCTGCAAGTGACGGCAGTGCTTCGACCGGATTCAACCCGGAAAAAGCCATCCCCGCCGCCGTGACGGCCAAACCAGCAAGCTGGACCACAGCCGCAGCGCCGAGCACACGCCATCCGACAAACATCTGTTCCCGCCGCACCGACATCCGGCCTGCCAACCAGCCGTCAAGGACAGAGGCGGCGAGCGCCCAGGGGAATGTCTCTGGCGCAACGCGTGTCACGTAGAATCCACCTCCGAGGGCTCCGGTGAGGGCGCCGGCGCGGGGGCCTCCTAGAATCCCTGCGATCATGATTCCAATCGCGCGGAGGTTGAGATGATGGCCCAGCCAGTCGACGCCCATCGTCGAGCCCCAGAGAGAGAACAAGACGCCGAAGATCACCACCACCGCAATGTCCCGAGGCCGGCCCACGCCCAGAAGGCGGTTGCGCAGCGGCGGCACGAGCACTGCGAGAAGGCCTGCGGTCGCGATGAGGCTGAGCTTCTCGAAGAGCTCCGGGATCAGCAGCCGGATATCCACGGCCGGAGCCTAGCAGCGTTTGCAGCATGGGGCGTGGTCTCGGATCGCGGCCTGCGCTATCTTCGCGGCGATGACTCGCCGACTCGCGTGGCTGCCGCTTTGCCTGCTCTTGTTTGGGTGTAGCCGGAGCGTCAGCCCAAAACAGCTCGACGAGCCATGCACGCGGAGTTCGCAGTGTGACGTGGGCTTGGCCTGCCTGGCGGGTGTGTGCAGCCCTGCGCCCGAGGACGGCGTGGATGGCGGCGCCGACGCCGGCCCGTGAGGGTTAGGGCGCTTGCGTCTTGTCCAAAAGGTTGCCCCTTTGGTTGATGTACTCGAAGCCGCGTTTGATCACGAAGACCGATCCGTTGTCTGCGCGGATGGTCACATCCACCACCTCTGGGGTCCATTGGCGTGGGGTGACCGCAAGCAGAGCTTCGTCGCTCTGAAACGACACTTGCGGCGACCGAAGCTGGCCGAAGTAGACGGCGTAGCCGATGTCCAAACGAAGGTTCTTGCCGACCACCCGGACTGTCTTGCCTCCCTGCAGGCCTCCGAAATCCGGGTCCAGCTCCTGGAAGGCCATCGCGGGGGGAGGCTTTTCGCAGGCGGCCAGCACGAATACTGCGCCAATGATCACGCCTAAGATGCCCCCGAGCTTTCTCATCCGACCCGTGTCAATTTATCACGTTGGCGACCGGAAGGCATGCTTGACATGCCGCTGTGACCATTCGCACACTTCCGCTGACCAAAGAGTTGCAGTGACCAAGCAAAACCTCCTCGTCGTCGACGCCGATCCCCGAAGCCTTCGCGTGCTGGAGGTGAGCCTCCGGAACGCGGGCTACAATGTGGCCGGCTGCCCCGGTGTGGGGAAGGCGTTGGAAATCCTGCACGCCAACAAGCCGGACTTGATCCTCTCGGACACGACATTTGGGGACATGAGCGGCTTCGAGTTCGTCGAGCAGCTTCGGCGGAAACCGGAATGGGCACTGATCCCGTTTATGTTCCTGTCGAGCGATGGCTCGATCGAAAGCAAGATCCGCGGCTTGGAGCTTGGAGTCGAGGACTACCTCACCAAGCCGATCTACATCCGGGAAGTGATCGCGCGGGTGGGCATCGAGCTTGCGCGGCAGGCGCGCGCGGGGCTGGCGCGCAAGAGCAGCGATGCGAGAACGCGGTTTAGCGGATCGCTAACCGAGATGAGCGTCGTCGACCTCCTGCAGACGATCGACGTGAGCCGGAAGTCGGGCGTGCTCACGCTCGTTGCGGCCGACGGGCAGGAGGGCATGATCTCCTTTGATTCCGGTGCGGTGATCAACGCCACCGTCGAGGGGCTGGTTGGAGAGGATGCAGTCTACCGGCATCTGCTGTGGCGTGACGGTACCTTCGACCTCGAGTTCAGGCGCGTGAGCCTGAGCGAACGTACGGTCCACCGAACTACCCAAGCGCTCTTGATGGAAGGAATGCGAAGGCTCGACGAGTGGAGCCGATTGTCGGAGCTGCTGCCTGCGTTCGATAGGTCGCTCGAGGTCGATCCGGGGGTGCTCCGCGAGCGGCTTCGGGACATGCCGGATGAGCAAAACGAAGCGGTTCGGCTGATCGACGGACAACGGACTATTGCCGAGGTCCTTCTCGCGCACGGCGGAGATCACGTCGATGCCCTCCGAAAGATCGTGGATCTGTACTTCGAGGGCATGGTTCGTGAAGTTGGCCTTGATCATGACAGCATTCCCATCCTGACCGAGGTTACGGTTCGGCCCTCGGCTGCGCCGCCGAAAGAAGGGGTCAACACAATTCCCGGGCCTGCTGGCTTGCCTGTGGCCCAGGTCGCGGTGCCGACCGCACCGCTGCTGCCGGGGGCGACCGCTGCGGCGGCAGCGTCAGTGTCAGCGCCAGTATCGGTGCCAGCGTCGGCGGCGGTTTCAGCGTCAGTGTCACCGTCAGGGCCAGCGTCACAGCCTGGTTCCGACGGAATGGTGACACCGGTCTCGTATCCCGCGCCGATTGCTGCGCCTACTGAAGATCCGGAGGACGAGATTCTCAGGCCGTCGGATCGGCCGACTTCCCTGGCGCCAGCGAGCGAAGTGCCGTTCGAGGTCGGCTCTGGATGGCAACCCGCACCGCCTCCCCTGCCGCCCAAGCGGCGTCGCAATACGCTTGAGGGGTTTCAAGCCGTGCGACCCGAAAGCTCGATGTACGCGGGCGGAACGATCCTCAATTGGGCAGGTCGTGTTCCCGAGATCGAGACGATCGAGGAGGTGTCGGGTCGCGAGACACTTGAGGTCGGGCAGTGGGATCACACGCTCGAAGAGCTACGTGAAGACCCCGAGGTCGAGGAGGCGATCTTCGCGATCGACTCTGACCCGCCCCCGGGCGCTTTCGTGCGCTCGCGGCCCCCGAGTGATCGCGCGATCGACGATGTGGTGGAGCGGGGCGGGGAGCAGCATCGCGACGCGGCAATCGACTACCACGAGCCGCCCGAAGTCGACCCGCCGCCGCTCACATACGCACAGGTATTCGAGGAGGAGGCAGCCGAGGCGAGCATCCGCGCGCCGCGAGCCGTTCAGCCGAGCGCGCTGACCTCCAAGGAGTCGGACGCACCGATGCACCACCGGGCCTGGTTGGTCTTGGCGATGGGTTGTGGTGCTGCCGCGGTTTTGTATTGGGTCTCGCTCGGCGGAGACTCGGTGCCAGCGCCAGTGGCAGTGCCAGCGCCAGTGGCAGCGCCAGAGCCAGCGCCGGTGGCAGCGCCAGAGCCAGCGCCAGTGGCAGCGCCGGCGGGAGATTCAGCAGCATCGGATCCCCGGGTCGCGGCCTCGGATACGGACCCCGCCTCGGCTGCTCCCTCCCCGAATCCCAACGCGCTCTACCCCGCCACCGGAGCGGTGGATACGTACGAGGCGCAGCTCGAAATGGCTCGTCGCTTGAAGCGAGGCTCGCGGGCTGTAGCGGCTTACCGGCGGGCGATCGAGTTGAACCCGGAGGGCAGTCCCGCACTGGCGGAGCTCGCTCGCTTGATGTTGGCGCGGAGCCACTCGCGGGAGGCGTCCGAGCTTGCGGAACGCGCGACGGCGGTCGACCCTTCGAACGCCCTTGCTTGGGTCACGCTCGGCGCAGCGCGACAGATGCGGGGCGATCGGCAAGGCGCCTGGCAGGCCTACCAAAACTGCGCAAAGCTCGGCAAAGGGCAGTACGTGTCGGAATGCCGCGCGATGCTGCGTTGAGCGCGGGTTTCCAGCACAAGTTTCCGAGTGGGGTGCCCATCCTGCTAAGCTGCCCGGATGAAGCGAGGGGCGGCGTGAGTCGATTCGAGTCGGTGCGGGCGAGGCGCTGATGGGCAAGCCATTCATTCATGAAACGGCGATCGTCGACGATGGCGCGCAAGTCGGCAACGGTACCCGCATTTGGCACTTTTGCCACGTGTCCGGCGGATCGACCATCGGTGCACGCTGCGTGCTCGGACAAAACGTTTTCATCGGACCGGGCGTCGAGATCGGCGACGGTGTGAAGATCCAAAACAACGTTTCGGTCTATGCGGGCGTGACGATCGCGGACGATGTCTTTCTCGGACCGAGCTGCGTTTTCACCAACGTGCTGACGCCGCGCGCGCACGTTGAACGCAAAGAGAGGTTTGCGCCGACGCCGGTAGGTCAAGGGGTCACGGTCGGCGCGAACGCGACCATCATCTGCGGGCACACCCTCGGCGACTATGCGCTGATTGGCGCCGGCAGCGTGGTGACGAAAGATGTCCCTGCTCATGCGGTCGTGGTCGGCAATCCGGCGCGTCGCATCGCCTGGGCGTGCCGCTGTGGGGAGGTGCTACCGAGCGATGGCCTCTGTCCCCGCTGTGGCGACCGATACGAAGTGACAGCCGAGAGCTGCCGATGGGTGAAGCGCCGTGGGTGAAGAGGCCATCCCAATGCTGGACGCCACGGCCCAGAACCGGTCGTTGTTCGATCGACTGACCGAGAAGGCCGCCGAGGTCATTCGGTCCGGGCGCTACATCCTGGGCCCGGAGGTTGCTGCGTTCGAGAGAGAGGTAGCCGACCATATCGGCGTAGAGCACGCGATCGGCGTTTCGAGCGGAACGGATGCGTTGATTGTCGCCTTGATGGCGCTCGGGATTGGAGAGGGTGACGAGGTCATCACGACCCCGTTTACGTTCTTTGCGACCGCTGGTTGTATCGCACGCGTCGGCGCGACGCCGGTCTTCGTCGACATCCGGCCCGATACCTTCAACATCGATGTCGAGCAGGCCGCTGCTGCTGTGACGAAGCGCACCCGGGCGATCCTTCCCGTACATTTGTTCGGTCAGGCCTGCGATATGGATGGCGTATCCGCGCTTGCGCAAGGGCACGATCTACGCGTCATCGAGGACGCCGCGCAGGCGATCGGAACGAAGAGCCCACTCGGACCGGTAGGCAGCCTCGGCGCCTATGGTTGTTTCTCGTTCTTCCCCTCGAAGAATCTCGGCGGTTTCGGGGATAGCGGCCTCGTCACGACTCAGGACGCCGTTCTTGCCGACAAGGCCCGCGTGATTCGTGCGCACGGGAGCAAGCCGAAATACTACCACGCCGTGATCGGCGGAAACTTCCGAATCGATGCCATGCAGGCAGCGCTCTTGCGCGTGAAGCTTCCCGGGCTCGAAGCTTGGACCTCGCGGCGTCGCGAAAACGCGGCACGCTACGACGCTGCGTTTGCTGCTTCCGGCTTGGACGCAAGTCTGCTGCGTCCGCCACAGCGACGATTCGACGGACACGTCTACAATCAATACGTCATCCGCACCTCGAAGCGGGACGAGCTACGATCGCACCTGCAGCAGCAGGAGATCGCGTCGGCAATTTATTACCCGGTGCCGCTTCATCGTCAGCGGTGCTTCGCGCACCTCGGTTATGGTGAAGGCTCCCTGCCGATCTCGGAGCAGGCCAGTCGTGAGGTCCTCGCGCTTCCGATCTTTGCAGCGCTCGGCGAAGCGCGTCAGACGCGCGTCATCGATGCCGTAATTGGCTTTCTGAGCCAATAGAAGTAGCCATCGCCGAGCCTGAGCCCTAGAGTGCGCACCAGCTGATGACAGGCCGTTACCATGCACCGTTCGCCGAGCACGGGTCACACACAATTGATTCCGACATCGCCAATCGGCTATTGAAGATCGCCCTCGGTAAAGGCGGTGACTACGCGGATTTGTTCTTCGAGTACTCGGTCGGCGGGAGTTACGTCTACGATGAGGAGATCTTGAAATCCGCGAGGCGGGCGGTTTCGATGGGCCTCGGGGTTCGCGTCATGAAAGGCGACGCAACTGGGTACGCTTATTGCGAGGACTTGTCGTTCGACGCGATGAAGCAGGCGGCGGAGACTGCGGCGCAGATCGCTGCCGGCGGCCGGCCGATTGCGCCGCTCGCGGTGTCGACGCGCAACACCCCTAGTCGCTATCCAGTCCCGATCGAGTCGCTCGATGTCAATGGCGAAGCGAAGAGAGCCATTCTCGAGCGTGCCGATCGTGCTGCCCGCGCCTCCGACGCACGCGTGATTCGCGTCGATGCCTCTTTTTCCGAAAGCGTTCGCGAGATCTTGATCGCCAATAGCCTCGGGCACATGGCGCGAGACCGCCAGCCTTTGATCCGCTTCGGCGTCCGGGTCATCGCGGAGGTTAGCGGCAACCGTCAGTCGGGTTCCTCTGGCGGCGGTGGCCGGACAGGCCTCGAATACTTCGACGGCAAGACACCGGAATGGCATGCCGAGCAGGCAGTGCAGCAGGCCCTGGTAATGCTCGACGCGCGCGAGGCGCCGGCCGGCGAGATGGACGTGGTCCTCGGGCCGGGCGACAGCGGCATCCTCTTGCACGAGGCGGTTGGCCACGGTCTCGAAGCAGACTTCAATCGTAAGAAGACGAGCAACTACTCGGACCGCATGGGCGAAGAGGTCGCGAGTGCGCTCTGCACCGTCGTCGATGACGCGTCGCTGCAGGGGTCGCGGGGTTCGATCAACATCGACGATGAAGGGCAGTTCCCGGCTCGCTCCGTTCTCATCGAAGGCGGGACCTTGAAGGGGTACATGCAGGATCGCCATAGCGCCGACTACTTCGGGACCACTCCGGATGGTCACGGCCGCAGGCAGAGCTTCCGTTCGCACCCCATGCCGCGAATGACCAACACGATGCTCCTCGGCGGACAAGACGAGCCCGAGGACGTCATTCGCAGCGTGAGCCGCGGCGTCTACGCCAAGAAGTTCGGCGGCGGGCAGGTCGACATCTCGAACGGAGATTTCGTGTTTTCGCTGACCGAGGGCTATCTGATCGAAGGCGGCAAAGTCACGGCGCCGCTCAAAGGTGTGAACCTGATCGGCAATGGGCCAGACGCGATGCGAAAGGTGGTGATGCTCGGGCACGACTTTCAGGTCTCCGACGGGATTTGGACATGCGGCAAAGAGGGGCAATCCGTTCCCGTCGGTGTCGGTTGCCCCACGATCAAAATCGCCTCCATGACCGTAGGCGGAACGCAGATGGGGGCCGGATGAGCAAACCAGAGGAAGAGGCCAACGGCCTGCTCGAGCTCGGGCGGTCGGTGGTGGGCCGGGCGATCGAGGCCGGAGCCGATGTCGCGGAAGCCGGAGCCCACAGCGGGTCCCATCTTTCGGTGAAGGTTCGCATGGGCGAACCGGAGCTGGTCGAAGAAGCCGGCTCCCGCGCACTCGGATTGAGAGTGATGCTTGGCCAGCGCGTGGCATCGACCTACACCAGCGACCTGAGCGAAGCCGGGCAACGGACGCTGATCGAAGATGCGCTCGAGCTCGCGAGCCTCAGCGAGTCGGATGAGTTCGCGGGGCCACCCGAACGGTCAGACCTTTCCGCGAAGTCTCAGTGGAAGGACTTGGACACGTTCGACGACAGTGTCAGCCAGATTTCGGCCGATGATGCGCTCGACCTTTCGCTCCGCGGCGAGAGGGCGGCCTTCGATTTTGATTCTCGCATCGCCAACAGTGAGGGCGCTTCGTTCACCCGCGCGCGAGGTGTGAGCGCGCTCGTGACGAGTGGTGGCTTCGCGGGAAGTGACTACGGGACCTACGCGTCGATTGTCGTCAATCCGATCGCCGACGACGAAGGCGGCAAGAAGCGAAGCGGCTACCACTGGTCGGCGTCGCGCCATTACGTGGATCTCGAAGATAGCCAAGCGGTCGGAGAGGAAGCTGCGCGTCGCACGATCGCTCAGCTCGGCGCGAAAAAGCTTCCCACCCAAGAGCTGCCGGTCGTTTTCGACAAAGACGCTGCGCGTTCGATCCTCGGCCTCTTCGCGGGATGCATTCTCGGCGGCGCGATTTGGCGGAAGAGCTCCTATCTGGTCGATCGCGTCGGTACTCGCGTCGCGAGCGAGCTCGTCGACATCGTCGATGATCCGCTGCTGCCGAAAGCGCCGGGCTCCCGCGCCTTTGACGGCGAGGGCTTGCTATCGCGTCGCAACGTCGTCGTCGAGAGTGGCGTGCTCAAGGGCTACCTGATGGACACCTACAGCGCCCGAAAGCTCGGCCAGAAGAGCACCGGCAGCGCCTCCCGTTCGCCGTCGGGCGGTATCTCACCTTCGAGCAGCAACCTGATCTTGAGAGCCAGCAGCCAATCACGCGACGAGCTCGTCGCGGACACCAAGCACGGCTTGTACGTCACAGGCATGATGGGCTTCGGCTTCAACGGCGTCACAGGTGACTTCAGTCGAGGCGCGTCGGGCTTTCTGATCGAGGATGGCAAGTTGAGCGACCCGGTGTCCGAGGTGACGATCTCGCTGAACCTGGATCAGCTTCTGCAGCGCATCGACGCCGTCGCCGATGATCTGGATCATCGAACCGCAGTCGCGTCGCCAACGTTTCGCGTCTCGTCGATGACACTCGCTGGGTCGTAACAGCGGCAGTAGCAGCGGCAGTATCAGCGGCAGTGTCCGGGTGACGTGACTTGGTCATCGCGATCTCCTTTTTTGCGGGTGAGTGGGGTCGGGCTTCGCCCTTCTGGGGAACCCCACTCACCCGCAAAAAAGGAGATCACTCATGGGACTCATCATTCAGCAACGGGCGCTTCAGGCAGCAGGGGGCTTGCGGCAGGTGCTTTCGGTGGTTCGGAAACGCGACAGATCATTGTTCGACCAGATTCATCGGGCGATGAACAGCGTCGTTCTCAACATCGCGGAGGCCGATGGGAACGACGCCGGGACGGCGAGAGCTCGATTCGCATCAGCATGCGGCTCCGCGAAGGAGGTGCGCGCGGGACTTCAGCTCGCGGTGGCGTACGGTTACGTTCCAACCACCAGGGTCAAAGCCGTGGACATCGCGCTCGATGAGGTCTGCGCGATGTCCTGGAGGCTCTCGGGGCGTTAGAGCCGTCGCCCCAAGCACCAGGTGATCGCGCACACCTCGTCGAGCTTCTCGTCGAGGTGGGTCGCCATGTGCGTTTCGATGTATCCCCAGTCACTGGCGACATTCAGTGCTGCGCGGACTTCTTTCGCGGACCCACATGCCGTGGAGAACCGTGCCCGCGCATTGCCGGCATCGTTTCCTCGCGCCTCGGCGATGTTCAGCACCACACTTTGCGCCGCTCTCTTCAGTTGGTCCGCGAGCGACCTATCGTGTTCGCGAATCGTGTGAAGAAGGGGAACGAGCTCTTGCACCACCTTTCGTGCCCTGTCGTAAACGTTCGTCTTTGTTTCCATCAGCGACTCCTTGGTTTGGGTTGGGCTCTCACCCCAAGTGCGAGCCCAACCCAAACCAAGGACAAGCGATGACAAAGTAGGGAAAACGCCGGTGCCGGTGCCGGTGCCGGTGCCGGTGCCAGCGCCAGTGTCAGTGTCAGTGTCAGTG
>Ga0209456_10000983_pt1 | contig 14190 bp, 10 predicted proteins | sample COG_11_FD_184755 | JGI IMG/M metagenome (GOLD analysis project Ga0209456, IMG submission 184755) | Pelagic marine sediment microbial communities from the LTER site Helgoland, North Sea, for post-phytoplankton bloom and carbon turnover... | ecosystem: Environmental > Aquatic > Marine > Neritic...
GAACAGAGCGGCGGCCAGGGGCTCGACCAGAAGCGGGTGCGGCAGCTCGACGGCGACCAGGGTCCCGTAGTAGCGGGTTTCCGGTTCGTCGGACCTGAGGAGCTCGGCGATGTAGGGCGCTGCCGGCTCGCCAAACGCCACGAGGGTTCTGCACAGACCCGACACGCTCCTGCCGCGGGGAGGCTGGGTATGCGGCTCCCAACGATTGAACCAGAGCCGCCCAGGAAAGAGGTCTCGCAGGACGGGAAGGACGTCTTCGCCCAGCGCGAGCAGGGCGCTGTGGTCGGGCGCTTCTTCATTTGGTCCGTGCATTCCGAGCCGAATCACCATGGTTTGCACCCGTGCCGCAAAGTCGGGCGGCTCAATCGCCGGCAATGGCGTCCGGGGCGCAGTCCCGACCGCCGTCAGGTCACCGACGTTCAGATGCTCTACCAGGAACTTCATGGCGACCGCCCGCGCGTCCTTACCCCGCGCCGGTGGGATTCCCGTCCAGCGGCGAAACGCCACCCCAAGCTCGCGATCAGGCCACCATTTCGCGTCGAGGCTCTCCCCCGGGGGCGGATGCGATGTCCTCCAATTCCCCTCGGGAGGCTCGGACTTCGGAACCTCGCTCGGACTCGGCGCCTCGACCCGATCGGAGGGAGGGTTCTTGATCAGATAGGTCGAGTCCTGCTTGTTCCCTGACCCCATGGGGCATCAGGGTACACCAATCGGCGTCAAACGAGCATTTTGATCCGCCGCTCTTCCTGAGCGGTGCTGGTCCGACCGCTTGCGGCTTCGCGAAGCAGCTTCTTGATGCGGAGCCCGAGGACGTCGATCTCGGTCGACGCAAACTCCTCGGCGCCAAAGCGCCCAACCTGTTCGGTTTGGCGTCTCAGGATCTCGATGTCTTGTCGCAGGATCCGCATTGCGACGGGCTTGAACACCGTTCGTAAGATCGCGTTTGGGATGGGGACCTTGACCGCGACGGTGGCGAAGAGGTCCGTGACGGTCGGCGTTCGTGGCGTTAGCGCGGCTGTGGTGATGATGTGGCTACGGTCGCTGAGCCGATACTCGACCTGGGCAACACACGGGAGGAGGAAGCGGTCCCAGTGAAATACTTCGCCGCCTTGCGGCGCGAGGAGGCGGCCAACCAAGCCCTTCGGCCGCTCTTCTCCGATGAACTGCGCTTCGACGCCGCCGCGGAGAGCGCGAATGACGACCTCGATCGGCTTGCGGTCGCTATTCTTGCGGAAGAGCCCCGCGTGCACGAAGGCGGTGTGGGGAACGTCCAACGCATTCTCTGCCACGGCGTCCAGCGGCCCCGGCATTTCGAGCCGCTCTCGGATCGTGAGGTATCCGGGCTGATCCGCGCATGGGATCTCGTAAGGCTCCGAGTCGGGATCGACATCGGCCTCCGAGTAGACCCACACCCAACCTTGCGAGTCACGGCAGGCGAACGATGGAACACGACGTGCCGGGTGGTCCGGCTCGCCGCACAGGCCGGGCACCTCCTTGCAGGCGCCGGCACCATCGAATTGCCATCCATGGTAGCGGCATTGGATGTTGCCACCGATCACACGGCCCGCGGACAGAGGCGCGTTCCGATGAGAGCACCGATCGAGCAGCGCTACGCTTTGTCCGCTCGAGTCGCGAAATGTAACGAGTGGTAATCCATTCAACAAAACCGACTTCGGTTTCGCTTGCACTTCCCCGCTGGCCGCGACGACGTACCAACCCGGGGCAAAACCAGTGTTTGCGCCGGGCTCGGTTTGTTCGTGCGGAATTTTCGTCGTCATGACCCACGCGCAATTTCTGCGCCTGCCAGATGGGGTGTGTTTCTTTTGTGTAATTAGCACGATTGCAGCCCAACTTTCGATGGAACGGGGTGGGTTCGACTGCTACACGAAGGGCATGTCACGCCAAATCAACAAGGAACGTACGCGACATCGCCTGCTTCAGGCGATTCTCAAAACGATCCAGCGGTACGGATACGGCACTTTGACGACCGGACGAGTTGCACAGCTCGCCGGGGTGGCACAGCCAACCTTCTACGTGCACTTCCGAAGCATGGACCAGGCGCTCGAGCAGGTGGCCGAGTGGGTCGCACAAGAGCTCAGCCCTGGTCTCAATCCCAAGGCGTCGGCCGAGTTGGATCGAGCCGCGGACGTGCTCGAAGAAGCCGTGGGCAAGTGCACGCGCTCTCTCGTTCGAGACCGCAGAGTTGCGGAGGTCTTCCTTCGCAGTCGCCGCGACCAAACGTCGGCGCTGGGTCGGCGCTGGAGCGTGCTCACCGGAAGCCTCCGGGAGCGCATGCGGCAGATCGTCGTTCAGGTGCGTCCTGATATCACGCCGGCGGACGCCGCGTTGCACGCCGAGCTGCTGGTCAGCGTCATCTACGGCCTGGCCGAGGCCCACCTCGACGGCCGAGTCGAAAACCTCGAGCGCGCCACGGCCACCGCGTCGCGCGCGATCGTGACCAGCATCTTGACCACTTCGCCGGTCGCAGACGCCGCCTGAAGCAACGCTCCCAGGGCTCGGCCTCCAAAGGTCGACTTTCGATCGAGGGGTCGGCGTGTTAGGCCCGCCGTGTGACTGACCTCTTCAATCCATCTCCGGAGCATCGCGCGCTTCGCGAGCTCGTCCGTTCGTTCGCGGAAAGAGAAGTCGAGCCACAGGCCGAGGCCTCGGACCGCGAGGAGCGGTTCAACGTCGAGCTCTTTGCGAAGCTCGGCGAGCTCGGCCTTCTCGGGATCACCGTCGAGGAACGCTTCGGGGGCGCCGGTTTGGATCCCGTTGCCGCGGTGATCGCCCACGAGGAGCTGTCGGCAGCCGATCCCGGGTTCACGCTGGCGTATCTCGCGCACTCGATGCTCTTCGCCAACAACCTCCAGATCAACGGCAACGACGAGCAGCGGAGCAAGCACCTTCCTGACGCGTGCACCGGCCAGAAGGTGTGCGGGATGTGCATGACCGAGCCTGGGGCAGGCACGGATGTACTCGGGATGCAGACCACGGCGGTGGGCAAAGGCGACGTCTATGTGCTCAACGGCGCCAAGATGTGGATTACCAATGGAGCCGTGAATGACACGGAGCTCGGCGATACGTTCCTCGTGTATGCCCGCGTCGAAGGCAGCCCACGCAACCAGCTCTCCATGTTCATCGTCGAAAAGGGGTTCGCGGGTTTCAGCCTTGGCCAGAAAATCGAGGGCAAGCTCGGGATGCGCGCGTCCACGACGGCCGAGCTTGTGTTCGAGGATTGCCGAGTTCCCGCGGGAAACCTGGTGGGCTCTGAGGGAGCCGCGACGCTCCACATGATGCGCAACCTGGAGCTCGAGCGAGTGACCCTCGCCGCGATGAGCCTGGGGATCGCGCGCCGCTCGATCGAGGTCATGAATCGCTACGCGAGCGAACGAACCTCGTTTGGCAAGCCGCTCCGCGAGTTTGGACAGATCCAACGCTACATCTCGCAATCGTACGCGGAGTACATGGCGGGCCGGGCCTACACCTATTACACGGCCTCGATGATGAGCCTCCAGAGTCCCGGCCACCGCCTCGACTCCGATGGTGCGAAGCTGTTCACCTCGACGATGGGCAAGGATGTGGCCGACCGCGCGATCCAGGTCTTGGGCGGTTACGGCTACGTCGCCGAATACGCCGTCGAGCGATTGTGGCGGGATGCCAAGCTCCTCGAGATCGGGGGCGGCACACTCGAAGCGCACCAGAAGAACATGTGTCGGGAGCTCAGTCGCACCGAACGCATTTTGTGAGAAACCCCACACCTCCCGAGCGTCGCTGATGTTTTCGCGTTCCTAAGTAGGCGATGGGCGTTTCGAGCCGCTATGCTGTCTTTCGTGACACTTTCCCTCGGGGGGGATAGCCAGCTGCCGAGCGACTCGCGCGGTAGGATTGGTCCGGCGGGAGGGTGTCTGGGGATGAAGTGACGCAGGAAGCCGCAGCCAGCCAGATGCCCACGCCACCGGTCGACCTTCCGGTTCTCGGAAAGTTCGCCGGCTATGACGTCCTTGGACGCCTCGCGCTTGGCGGAATGGCGGAGATTCTTCTCGTGCGTCATGCCAACACCGATGGCGACCACCGCTATTTGGTGGTGAAGCGAATCCTTCCGCACTTCGAGCAGGACAGCGACTTCGTTCAGATGTTCCTCGACGAGGCGCGCATCGGGATGCAACTCAAGCATCCCAACATCATCCAGTTCCATCAATTCGGTGCGGACGAAGGGTCGCACTTCATCGTGATGGAGTGGGTGAATGGAATGCCCCTCGGCCGGTTGATTCGCAAGGCGCGTAAGTCCGGCGGAGTAGGGCTCCCGATTGCGATTCGCATCGGCGTCGACGTGGCGCGCGCCCTTCACTACGCGCACATCGCAAACGACGAGCATGGCGAGGCGTTCAACATCATTCACCGCGATGTGTCGCCGCACAACATCATGATTGGTTACACCGGCTCGGTGAAGCTGCTCGACTTCGGTATCGCGAAAGCGGACCATCGCGCGCACAAGACCCAAGCCGGTGTGGTCAAGGGTAAGTTTGCCTACATGGCGCCCGAGCAATGCACGGCCGGTCAGGCCGACCATCGGCTCGACATCTTCGCGCTCGGCGTTTGCCTGTTCGAGACGCTCACGGGTCGATCGCTTTACCGGCGCCAGACCGAAGCTGCGACGATGCGGGCGGTGATCATGGATCCGGTGCCCTCGCTCAAAGAGCGTCTCCCCGACGTCTCAGACGAGCTCGATCAGATTCTGCAGAAGGCCCTCGCGAAGGAGGCAGGCGATCGCTTTGCGACTGCCGAAGAGTTCGCCAACGAGCTAGAGCGTTTCGGCAAATCCATCGAACAGCTTGGCAAGCAGCGCGAAGTTGCCGCCTTCGTCAAGAAGGTCTTTCCGGAAGAGTTCACGCGCGGTCCGCGCGTCGATACGGTGCCATTTGGCGCCTCGATCACTCTCGACATGCATCACGCGAATGATTCGTCCTCGTCGAAGTCGTATGTTTCTCAGATCCCGGGGGCGATTCGGGAGCTCGAAGTCAATTCGGGGGCCGGTCTCGACTTGGGGCATCTGCTCGATGCTCCCATCGTCGAGCCCCTGCCTCCGCCCAGCTCCGACGCATCCGCGCCAGATCCACAGGTCAGTCAGCGCCCCACTCAGGATCCGCCGAAAGCGATCCCCAAGCGCTCAGCGCCGAAAAAGTCGGTAGGCGCGAAGAGCCCCTCTGGCTCGAGTTGGAAGCGGGTCGCGATGCTTCTCTTGGTGCTGACGGGCGCAAGCGCGGTTGCCTATGATCAAACCGACATCGTCAAAGATACGGTTGCAAACCTCGGGGCCCTCGAGGGCATCGAGAGCATTCGGAGCATCTTCGAGGAGAAGGGCCCACCGGAGGTTGCAGTCGATGACAATCCGCTTCTGGCTCAGCACGGGGCGCGCATCTTGGTCGCCTCTTCGCCGCCTGGCGCCAAGGTCTACTTGGACGGCAAGGAGCAGGGCGTGACCCCGGTTGCGTTGACCGGCTTGATGCATGGTGACTATCGAGTCCGCGTAGAGACGCCCGGCTTTGCTTCGTGGTCGACCGAGGTCACGGTCTCGCATGGGGAGACCGCCGGCGTCACCGCGAGACTTCTCGGCAAACAAGGTGGCGCGAAGCCAGGGGCGTTTGGGCGTGTGAGCCTCGAAACGACACCCCCTTCGGACGTCTACATGGCTGGTGATTTGGTTGGGCGGACGCCCATGGAGACCGTCTATGCACCGCTTGGGCGTGTGACATTCGACTTCGAGCTTGCCGACGGTCGCAAAGTCAGTCGCCGCGTGGCGGTCGAATCCGACAAGGTCGCGCGCGCGCGATTCGACCTGACCAAGGCCAAGCGCTAGGCGTTCGGACCCTCGCGTAGCCGAACGTAGCTATCGTACCGCGCGCGATCAATGGCGCCCTCGTTCACCGCGTCTACCACGGCACACTGCGGCTCGTGCGTGTGGCTACAACTCCGAAACGCGCACTGCTGACGGTAGGCCGCAAACTCGGGGAAGCATCGGTCGAGGTGCTCGATCGGTAGGGCCCACGTGCCGAGCTCTCGAATTCCGGGCGTGTCGGCCAGGTATCCGCCCTCGCGCAGAGCGTGCAGCGAGGCTACACGCGTCGTGTGACGGCCCTTTCCGTGATGGTCACTCACGGTGGCGATACCGAGATCGAGGCCGGGGATGATACGATTGATCAGGCTGCTCTTGCCTACGCCCGACGGGCCTACGAACGCCGAGATCTTTTCCCGCAGAGCTTCGATCAGCGTGTCCATCCCTTCGCCTGTGCTCGCACTGACCGCCAGGACGGGGTATCCGAGGGATTCGTACGTTCCCTGCCAGGTTGAGTCGCCCTGCTCGCGGAGGTCCGCCTTGTTCATCACGATTACCGGCTGGACGCCCTGGTGCTCGGCGATCACCAGGAAGCGGTCGAGGAGACGTGGGTTGAGCACCGGCTTGCCATAAGAGAACGTGACCAGGAGTTGATCGAGATTTGCAACGAGGACGTCCTCTTTATTCGGCCCTCTCCCGGGCTGACGCCTCGAGAAACGGGTCTTTCGAGGCTGCACCTCGACGACGACATAACTCTGCTCGTCCGGCCGCGACACCACCGCGCGATCGCCGATCACGCACAGGTCGGTCGTTCGCGGGGTGTTCTTCAGCCTCCCACGTATTCGCGCTTGCACGACGCTTCCGTCGTCGAGAGCGACATCGACGAAGCCGGCGGTCGAGCGAACAACGAGGCCTTCCATCGTTTCTGCCATGATCACCCTTGGCAGTTCGAATCCTGGTCTTTGGTGATCAAAGCGCGCAGGGAGTCCTGGTGCGAGATCCAGGCATCGAGCACGTCGTCCGGCGCATCGTGATCGCGCAGGGTTTCGATCAAGAGTTGCCGACGTCGATCGAACTGACCGCCGAAGATGCGGTGGGGACGGTGAGCTTCACCGAGGGCCCGCCCGCCGTACTCGATCGGTGCGCCGAGGTGCTTTGCAGCGTGCTCATATTCGAAGCGCTTGATCCGGCCGCGCTCCGCTCGCGCAAACAGAAAACCAATCATCATGTCGTCGAAGCATCGATCGACGAAATCGTCCACGATCGCTCGCAACTTTGGCTCCCCACCGAGCTGTTCAAACAGGCTCATCTAGTCGAAGACCCTGATGCAATGTGGAGAGTCGATCAAGTTGCATCACTCGATGCGATGAGCCCCCCGAGTTGGTCCAGGGTTTCGTCGAGGTTGAGGTCGACCGACAAAGCACCGGCCATCGGGTCGCCCAAGGACAGAGTGCGTTCGGGGACCGTGAAGACGTTGAAAGACGAAGGGTCCAGCGAGAGGCTGACCTCGTCCCACGACAGAGGTGTCGAAACCGGGGCTCCCGGAACCTCTCGCACCGAGTAGGGCGCGACAATCGTTCGATGGGGGCCGGTTTGGCCGACGTCGATGAGGACGCGTGCGCCGCGCTTGTCCTTGCGGCGCTCCATCGTGGCGTGCTCCGGGTGCCGCTGCAGGACGATGCGCGCGATGAGCTCCAGAAGCTGTTTGGCGACCTCGAAAGGGAGCCCATCGCCGAGCGGCACGAGGACGTGCAGGCCCGTCTTGCCGGAGCTCTTTGGGAAGCCTGTTAGACCGACTTCTTCCAACACCTGGCGAATCGTCAGCGCGATCGGGATCGCGGTCTCGAGTGACGCGAGCTCGACATCGAGGTCGAGCGTCAGAAAGTCGCAGGTGTCGAGCGCGCCTGCGCGTGATGCGATGATGTGGAGCGGAATGCATCCGAGGTTCGCGACGTACATCAGTGACGACAGGTCGTTGATGAGGATCGTATTCACCTCCTTGCCGTCCTCTTCCTCGGAGCGCAGTCGCAGCGATTGAAGCCAAGGTGGGGCTTGTTTGGGGATGCGCCATTGAAAGAAGCTCTTGCCATCGATGCCGTCGGGGAACCGGACGAGCGTTACGGGGCGATCGCGAAGGTGCGGCAGAAGTACCGGAGCAACCGCTTCGTAGTAGTCGCAGAGGTCGCCCTTGGTGATTCCGTCGTCGGGCCAGAAGACTTTGCTTTGGTTGGTGAGTCGCGCCTTTCCGACCACGCGGTCGGCTCCGGTCTCGGCAGCGCTGATGTCGTCGAGCATCGTGGCGTCTTCCGGCTTGGGCGCGAGCACGACATCTTCAGGGGCCAGGTCGTTCCGCATCCCGAGATAGACCGCGTGACGCAGGTTCCCCTCCTCGGTCCACCCGGCGTATCGGACCCGCGCGACCACCGTCTCGCCCGCTTCGAGCTTCGGTAGCAGAAGATCGATCTCTTTGTCGGAGAGCCCGCTGCCCACGCGCCCGCGTGGCTGGAGCTCGCCGTCTTGAAACGACGCGAGCGCGAGCGCGCCGAGTCGCTTTCGACTGCCCTTGCCGGCCGTATGACCGCTCACGATGAAATCGTCCTCACGGACGCGCTTGACCTTGATCCACTTTCCGCTGCGCCGCGGGCCGACGTGATAGGCCGCGTCGCGGCGTTTGGCGACGAGCCCCTCGAGCCCTCGGTCTTCGCAAAACGAGAGTAGGGGGCGCCCGTCATCCTCGAAGTAGTCGAGGGTTCGAATGACGCCGGCTCCTCCTGGAAGCACTTTGTTCAGCAACCTCTTGCGTTCGAACAGCGGAACTTTGCGAAGGTCGTATTCGCCGAGGCGCAGAATGTCGAAGACGACGAACACCACGGGCACCGCATCGCGCAGCAGCCGAATGTCGCCCGCGCGGCGCGCGTGAATGCGTCTCCCGAGCTTCTGGAAAGAAGGAAGACCCTCTTCGTCGAACGTGATGATCTCTCCGTCGAGGACTACATCTGGCGCGAGCAAAGTCTTCAGCGCCTCGACGACCTCGGGAAAGCTGGCTGTCGCCGGCCGGCGGGTTCGGTAGAAGAGTCTGGCTTCCTTGCCACTACGGTCCGCGAGGATGCGCACACCGTCGAGCTTGAGCTCGTAGATCCAGCCGGCCCGGTCGACCGGGATGTCCTCGAGCGTGCAAAGCATGGGCGTTAGACGGCTCGCGTGGACTTCTCCTTTCTTCGCTCCCACGGCTTTCGCTTCCCCAAGCGCCTCTTCATACAGCCGCCCTGCGTCTCCGAGGTCTTGCACCGTCATTCCCGAAAGTACGCTGCGCGGTCTGCACTCGGTGACGTCTTGGTCCGTCGCGAATGCATCGTCGCGTTTGATCAAGAGCCACTGATTTTGCTTGCCGTCTTGCTTGGTGGGGCGCACGAGGCTGAAGCGTCCTTTGAGCTTGAAGCCGTCGAGCTCGAACGAGAGCGCGCCTTTTTCAAGACCTTCTTCGGCCACATCCCGCGGATACGAAACGCGTCCGCGGTCCCACACGATCATCGCACCGGCACCATAGTTCCCTTCCGGGATCACGCCTTCGAAATCGAGGTAACGAAGCGGATGTGCTTCGGTGTGCACTGCGAGGCGTTTGTCATCGACCCGCAAGCTCGGACCCTTCGGCACCGCGAAGCTTTCGAGCACGCCGCCGACCTGGAGACGCAAGTCGTAGTGAAGCCTGCTTGCATCGTGGCAATGCACGACGAAGCGCCCACGCTTTGTCGTGCTGCTCCTGCGCGCAGGTTCAGCCTCGAATGGTTCCGTGGTTTTGCTGGGATCGCGCTTTTTTCCGTACTGCGAGAGCCCCTTGTTGCGTGGCTTACTCAACTCTTCGCCTATCCTACGATGCGATCTATCATGATCCAATGCCCGCGCGTGCCACTAGCTCGGGGACATTGTCCTTCGGTCTCGTGTCGATCCCTTTCAAGATCTACACGGCGGCCAGCGCTGACGGGGTGAAGTTCCATCAGCTGCATGAAAAATGCGGCAATCGCATCAAGTACCAGGTGTACTGTCCAACTGATGACGAGGTCGTGGAACGCTCCGATCTCGTCAAGGGCTATGAGTACGCCAAGGGCCAGTTCGTTCGCTTCGACGCGGACGAATTGAAGGCGCTCGAAGAAGAGAAGACCCACAACCTCGAGATCATCGAATTCGTTCCTCTGGACACCGTCGACTTCGTCTTCGTCGAGAAATCGTACTACCTCGGGCCTGACAAGGGCGGGCACAAGGCCTACCGGCTGCTCGGCGAAGCGATGCAGGAAACCGGTCGGGTGGCCCTCGGGCACTACGTCGCGCGCGGGAAGAGCCATCTCGTCGTGATTCGTCCGTACAAAGACGGGCTCATGATGCATCAGGTCTTCTATTCGAACGAGGTGCGTGACTTCGGTGACATCGACCTCGGTGATGACGTCTCTTTCAAGCCAGCCGAGACCAAAATGGCCCGGCAGCTCATCGAGCAGCTCAGCACGGACCGCTTCGAGCCGGACAAGTTTCGAGACGAGTTCCGAGCGCGCGTCTTGCAGGCCGCGGAGGAGAAGATCGCGGGGCACGAGATCACGACCACAGCGGAGGCTCCTCGGGCCAAAGTCATCGACCTCTTCGAGGCCCTCAAGGCAAGCGTAGAGCAGTCGCAAGCGACTGAAAAGCGTAAGCTGAAGCCGCCGAAGAAAGCCGCGGCAAAGAAAACGCGCAAAAAGAAGGCCGCTTCTAGTAAAGACAAGTAGCAAGCCATGACCGAGGGTGATCCGGAGCTGGCGGAGCATGCGTTTCGGCTTTGCCAACGACTGCTTCGCATCGACACGACCAACCCGCCCGGCAACGAGTTGCCCGCCGCGGAGCTTCTCGCCGAAGAGCTGAGCGGTGCTGGTTTGGAGCCGGTGGTGCTGCAGAGCGCACCTGGAAGGGGCAACGTGGTCACGCGACTGCGTGGGACTGGGGAAAAGCCGCCCTTGCTTCTCACCGCGCACCTCGACGTCGTCGAGGCTGACCCGTCGGCTTGGGACCATCCGCCTTTTTGCGGCGAGGTGCATGATGATTGCTTGTGGGGTCGCGGCGCGATCGACATGAAGAACATGGCCGCCATGTCGGTCGCCATCCTCACTCGACTCGCGCGCGAAGGGGTGAAGCCCAAGCGGGATCTCATTTTTGCTGGCGTGGCCGACGAGGAAGCTGGATGCCGTCATGGATCGCTCTGGCTCTGTGAGAACCATACCGACCTCGTGCGCAGCGAGTTCGCGATTGGTGAGGGAGGAGGCTTCAACATCCAGGTTGCCGGCAAGACCTTCTTCACGGTGCAGGTCGCGGAGAAGGGCGTGTGCTGGGTGCGCGCTCGGGCAACGGGAGAGCCGGGCCACGGTTCGATGCCGCGCGAAGACTCGGCGGTGGTTCAGTTGAGCGAGGCCGTCGCCCGCTTGGGGAAGCAAGGCTTGCCGCGCCATTCCTCGGAGTCCGTCGAAGGCTTCATTAGAGCGTTGGCGTCGCATCTTCCTGCGCCCATGCGGCCCCTGATCAAGATGCTGGGCAGCCCGACGCTCGGGCCTGCAATGCTGAACCTATTGCCCGACCCATCGGTGAAGCGGGCATTTCGCGCGCTTCTCGGCAACACCGCGTCACCGACCGTGCTCCGCGCGGGCAACAAGACCAATGTCATTCCTGGCGTCGCCGAAGCCGAGATCGACGGTCGCATCCTGCCAGGCCAGACGAAGGATGACTTCTTGCGAGAGCTTCGCGACGTGATGGGCGCGGGAATCGAGCTCGAGGTGATGCACTCGCTGCCGCCGGTGGTGACCGAGCCCAAGGAGTCGTCCCTATACTCGCTGATTCACGAAGTCATGGCCGAACGCGCACCTGATGCGCCGATGGTGCCGTTCATCTTGCAGGGGTTCACCGACGCGAAGGCCTTTACGTCGATCGGGACGAAGTGGTACGGCTTCGCCCCCGTGAAGCTTCCACCCACGCTACGCTTCGCCGACATGTTCCACGGGCACAACGAGCGCATCCCCGTCGATGGATTGGCATGGGGCACGCAGACCCTGATGCAGGTCGTCCGCCGCTTCATCCACGCCTAGTTTTCGCCCCTTAGGCTTCGAAGGCCGCAGTTCACCCTTCCCATCAGCCCGGAGATCGACGACTCTCCCTTACTCGATTGGGATGGGGTTGCAGAAGCGTCTTCACGACAGCGAGATCTTGCTCGACCTGGCCGCCAGCGATCTGCAGGGCTTGGTCCAGCAGGCACTGGGCGAGCTCGTCCGTCTGGGCAAGCTCGACGACCGTCAGCGGCGGGCGATCCGGAGTACCCTCGATGAGCGGGGCGAGGGGGAGCTTCACGACCTCGGTAGCGGCGTCGGCGTCCTTCGTGTGCGCTACGAGGCGCAAAATGGCGACTCCTACCGGTGCGCGCTCATCCGCGTTCCCGAGGGGGTTCGCGCCAGCGATCACGAGAGGGTTCACTATGTCTGGCTGATCGTCGCGCCGTATGGCGCTTCGACGCCTCCCAATGAAGATCTCGAGCCCTTCGGATGGATGTTGCACGACGAGCGGTTCAGCGCGTCGATCATCGGTGCGAACGACCCGATGCAAGTCCTTGCAACGTATCAGCTCTACTTGGAATACGTCGAAGCGCCGCCGGACGAGCGAAAGTCATCGCGGGTTCCGGCCTACCCGAGTCCTCCGCCACCCGAAGCGGGCTTCGGCTCGGGGTTGATTGCGGACGTCCGACGAAGACTGCCGTTCTATGCGAGTGATTTTGTCGATGGGCTCAACATGAAGGGCTTCGCGACGATTTTGTTCCTGTTCTTTGCGTGTCTGGCACCGTCGATTGCTTTCGGCGGCCTTCTCGCGTTTCTGACCGACGGAGAGATCGGAACAGTCGAAGCGATTCTTGCGACGGCGGTCGGGGGCGTGGTGTACGCCCTTTTCTCCGGGCAGCCTCTCACGCTGCTCGGCAGTACGGGTCCTGTCACGATCTTTTTGGCTCTCCTCTACATTCTTTGCAGGCAGCTCGGCGTGCCGTTCCTTCCAGGGTTGTTTTGGATCGGCATGTGGACCGCGGCGATCATGATGGTGTTGGCCCTGACCAACACGAGCCGTTACATCCTATTTTTTACGCGCTTCACCGACGAGATTTTCGGCGCGCTGATCGCGCTGATCTTCATCACCGAGGCCTTCCGTGACATCTTTGGCAACGTCTTCGGTGCCGAGGTGCCGACCAATGGCGAGCTGCTCGCACTGATCCTGGCCCTCGGGACGTACATGATCGCCCAACAACTCTCCCGCGTGAGGCAGAAGCCGCTCCTCACGAAAACCGTTCGAGAGTTCTTGGCTGACTTTGGGCCCACCATCGCCATCTTCACGATGACAGCCGCGGCGTGGGCCATGCGACCGATCGAGCTCGAGCACCTCGCCGTTCCATACGAGTTCGCGACGACGAGCGGGCGCCCCTGGTTGGTCAACCCGATGGAGGCGCCGCCGTGGTTTTGGGTCGCCTCGATTCCGATAGCCGGCCTCGCCGCGGTGCTGCTCTTCTTGGACCAGAACATCACAGTCCGCCTCGTCAACAGCCCCCAGCACCGCCTCAAGAAGGGGGCGGGCTACAACCTCGACATGGCCGTGGTCGCGGTGCTCGTTGCCCTTTGCGCGACCATCGGGTTGCCCTGGGTGATCGCTGCGACCGTTCGGTCGTTGAACCACGTTCGAAGCTTGGCGAACGTTCGGCACCATGCTCGGGGTGAGCACATCATTTCGGTGATGGAGAACCGAGTCACGCCTCTGGTGGTTCATCTCTTGATCGGTGGCTCGTTGCTCTTCCTGGGGCTGCTTCGAGAGATCCCCATGTCCGTGGTGTTTGGTTTGTTCCTATTCATGGGCATTGCTTCGCTCCGAGGCAACCAGTTCGCCGACCGCCTCAAGCTCTGGGTCACCGACCCGACGTTGTACCCGCCCACTCACTACATCCGACGCGTGTCCCGAACTGTTCTGCACAGCTTCACGCTGATCCAAGTCACCTGCCTTTCGGTTCTCTGGTTCGTGAAAGAATCGTCCTACGGGGTCTTGTTTCCGTTGTGCATCGCGCTGCTCGTCCCGATCCGCCGCGGCTTGGAGCGCATCTTCAGCCAAAAAGACCTGGCCTTCCTGGACGCCGACGAGAACCCCGAGGAAGAGCAATACCGAGAGATGGACTAGTGTCGGCAGTGTCAGCGGCAGCGGCAGTGCCAGCGTCAGTTTAGCTATACCGCCCACCCCCACCCGTAATCCTGTTTCACTCTCACGCGAGTGAGCAGCGTGCCTGCCGCGCCCTGCGCTTCGCTTGGGCTTGGCGGCGCGTT
>Ga0209456_10000987_pt1 | contig 14167 bp, 14 predicted proteins | sample COG_11_FD_184755 | JGI IMG/M metagenome (GOLD analysis project Ga0209456, IMG submission 184755) | Pelagic marine sediment microbial communities from the LTER site Helgoland, North Sea, for post-phytoplankton bloom and carbon turnover... | ecosystem: Environmental > Aquatic > Marine > Neritic...
TTGTGATTCGTGGAGAACAGCCAGCGGCCAATACCCTTGGTCGGGCCGTGGTCGTCGTGTTCGTGGTCCAGGGCGTCTGCTACGGTACTAGACATCTTGAGATAACTCCGGTTATTTCGCTGCGTTGGCGACGGCAACGTCACCATCTTTACGTGTATCGACCCAGGCCTGGTAGGCGTCGGGCTCGACGACCTCAACTACGATGGGCATGTAGCCATGGTCCTTGCCGCACAGTTCGGCGCACTGGCCGCGATAGGTGCCGGTCTCCTGGGCGCGGAACCAGGCCTCATTGACGATGCCGGGTACCGCGTCTTTCTTGATCGCAAGATCGGGTACCCACCACGAATGCACGACGTCGTTCGAGGTCAGCAACAGCCGAACTTTTGCGCCTTTGGGCACGACCACAGGACGGTCGACGTCGAGCAGGTAATTGTCGACGGCATTCGGGTCGATTCCGGACTGCTTGCGGCGCGCATCCACGCTGGGACGTGCCAGGCTGGAGTAGAACGCGATGCCCTCGTCCTGGTACTTGTAATGCCATTTCCACTGGTACGCGGTTGCCACGATCGAAATATCGGGGTCTCGCGTGTCCTCGAGCTTGACCATGGTTTCCGCGGCTGGGATGGCCATGATCAACAGGATGACCACGGGAATCGCCGTCCAGACGATCTCTGCCGTCATGCTGTGCGAGAACGTCGCCGGTTCTACGCCTTTTGACTTGCGGTGCTTGATCAGCGAAATAATCATTACGCCGAAAACGACGATGCCGATGGCGACACACCACCAGAACACCATCATGTGGAGATCATAGGTTTCGGCACTGAGTTCAGTGATGCCCTTGGGCATGTTCAGCGCCCAATCGGCTTGCGCCGCGCCGGCCGCGAACAGACCGATCAGGCTCAAAAACAACTTTCGTATCATTGATTGTTCACCCTGCGAAACGTCGTAACGATCGCATCACATTTTAAAGTTCCGGATTTGGCGAATTGTGGAACTGGCAGGTTCACTGTGGCCCGGTGACCCCGGATTTTCGCCTGTTGGCCTGCCTGTCCACCCCTCTGGACAAACGGGCGTGCGCAGTTTACTCAATCGGCATCATCCATGCAATGCATCTAATGAACGAAGAGATGAGATTAATTCTTATTTAACAACGGCTTATCAGGCTGTTACAAAAGCGAAGTCCAGGCACTGGCGGCCGCCGGCACGTCAGGGTCGTCGCCGCGCGATTGTCGATGCGTCGATTCGGTAATCGGCAGGCTCCCTGCGGCCCCCGCCCCAGCAGTGGCCGTAAACGAGTTCGAGATCGAAACGGAATTCACCACGGCCATTCTCAAGGGCGCTGATCATGTCGCGAAAGCGCCCTTTGCCGACGAGCGAACGATTGCGGTCACGGAGCGCGTTACGGGCGCCCATGCGCGTCAGGTCGGCAAACAACTTGCCGGCCTCGTCATAGCGCACAGTTAACCTGTCGACGTCGAGTACCGGGTCGCGCAGCCCGGCGCGCACCAGCGCATCGCCGATATCGTGCATGTCAGGAAAGCGGTTGACGTGCCGGTGGCCGTCGACCGCGGCCCAGGCGACATCGAGCTCGCGCAGGCTGTCCGGCCCCAGGGACGCGAACGCGAATACGCCGTCCTTCTGCAGTACCCGGGCCACTTCGTTGAAGACCAGTCCCGGGTCGTCAATCCAGGGCAACAGCAGATTCGCGAATACGACGTCGAAGCGGTGTTCGGCAAAGGGCAACTGGCGCGCGTCAGCCTGCACGCACGGCCTTCGCGAGAACAGGCGCTGCTTGCCGATGTTCTTTCGCAGCATGGCTTCGGAGAGGTCGAGCGATACGACGTTAGCACCCTTGAAACGTTTCCGAAGCAGCGGGTTTGCGGCGCCCGTTGCGGCGCCCAGGTCGAGCACCAGGGCCGCGTCGACGACAAGCGGCTGCAGGCGTGTCATCAGGCCATCACGCGTGACGGCATGCACGAAATCCGCAGCATCGAAAGTCGCCGCGGCACGATCAAAACGCCTTCGCACGTTACGGGCATCAAGCTTGGCTGCATCGCTCATAGGCCGAACGTACCACGCTTTGTTACCCGAAATGATACGACGAGCCCGGTTTTGCGGCTCGCAGTGAGCACGCAACGAGCTGCAAATAGGAACATGCAATATCGAAGGATATGGCACTCGTGCCGCCAGCTTCCGCGCCGGCTCCTCGGGAGTGTCGACGATGCGCTCATGCCGCTGCGCTGTGTCTTCTGCGGGACGCGCACTTTGCCGCACGAGCGCTTCGTCTGCGAAGCCTGCCGAGCGGATTTGCCGTGGTCGGAGAACCCCCGTTCGGCGGCTCCGCCGCCAATGACGGCGATGGTGACGCCACTCGCTTACGAATTTCCGCTTGATGCAGCGCTCAAGGCTTTGAAGTTCAAACGCCGGCTTTACTATGCGCCGGCCTTCGCTGAACTGCTGTGCGATGCGATGCCGTTTCTGCCGCAGGATATCGATGCGCTGTTACCGGTGCCGCTGCACTGGCGGCGCCTGGCGTTTCGCGGCTTCAACCAGGCGCTGGAGATCAGCAGCGAGATTCGGCGACGTTACAGGCTGCCACTCGCGACGGGGGTTGTGCGACGCTGCGCGACGCGGCCACAGTCCGGCCTGTCCGCGGCCGAGCGACGCAGCAATGTGCGTCATGCGTTTTCCGTCCGACGGCGACTAACGGCCCGCCACATATTGATCCTCGACGACGTAGTCACCACGGGGGCAACCACCCGCCAGCTCGGCCGCATCCTGCTCAGGAACGGCGCCGAAAAGGTCAGTGTGCTTGCCGTGGCGAAAGCGACTCAGGCGGGCAGTACGGGGTTGAAGGTGTAGTGCAAGACGATACCGATGAATATCGCCAGGCCGATCAGGTGATTGTTGAGAAACGCGGCGAAGCAGCCGGCGGGCTGACGGTCACGCGCCAGCCACTGGTGCCACGCCATGAGTATCGCGGCGGCGGCGACGGACAGGTAATACCAGAAACCCAGCTCCCCCCGATATCCAATCAGCACGAGCGCGACCAGCATCAACAGTTGCAAACCCGCTATGACGAACAGGTCGACCTCGCCGAACAGGATGGCCGTCGACTTCACGCCGATCTTCTTGTCGTCCTCGCGATCGACCATCGCGTAGAACGTGTCGTAAATGACGGCCCAGATCATCGCCGTGCCGAACACGAGCCATGCGAGCTCGGGAATCCGGCCCGTCTGTGCCGCAAATGCCATCGGTACCGCCCAGCCGAATGCCGCGCCGAGCACGAACTGCGGTATCGACAGGTAGCGCTTGACGAACGGGTACGCGACGGTCAGCACGCCGCCCACCACGGCGAGCAAACGGGCGAGATCGTTGAGCATCGACGCCAGGCCGATGGCGATCAGCGCAAGCGCGGCGAACAAGGTCAGCGCCTCCATTGGCGCGACGGCACCGGATGCGATCGGTCGTGTCCTGGTCCGCTCGACGTAGGGATCTATCTTGCGATCGGCAAAGTCGTTAAGAACGCAACCCGCCGCGCGCATGACGACGACGCCCACAACAAAGACGACGAACAGGCCCTGGTCAGGACGGCCTGCGCCGGCCAGCCAAAGCGCCCAGAGCGTCGGCCAAAGTAACAGCCAGATGCCGACGGGCTTGTCGAAGCGCATCAGCCTTCCGTAGTTGCGCAATTGCGTCACGAGTTCAGGCGCGAGGCCGTTGGCGAGCAGTGATTTCATGGCAGCAAGTCTACACTTTGCCGTAGCGAGCAGCATCGCCCAGCCATCGTCTCACGATGGCGGCTGCAGTGGCTTCGGCGCCTTGCTGCAATTGCGTCGCTGTCTTCTGCACCTCGGGCATGAGCTCGGCGTCGCGCACGAGGTTGGCGATGCGGTAGTCGGGGAGGCCCGTCTGACGGGTGCCCAGCAGTTCGCCGGGCCCACGCAACTCGAGGTCGCGCTGCGCGACGATGAAACCGTCGTTGGTATCGCGCAGCACGGCGAGGCGTTCCTTGGCGATGCGCCCGAGCGGCGGTTTGTAAAGCAAGACGCAGTGGCTCTGTTCGGCGCCGCGACCGACCCGTCCACGCAGCTGATGCAGCTGCGACAGGCCCATGCGCTCGGCATTCTCGATAATCATCAGGCTGGCGTTGGGAACGTCGACGCCGACCTCGATCACCGTGGTCGCGACCAGCAACTGGATCAGGCCGTCCTTGAACGCCTGCATACCCCGTTCTTTCTCGGCCGGCCGCATGCGTCCGTGCACGAGTCCGACACGCAGTTCCGGCAACGCCTCGGTCAACATCGCGTAACTGGCCTCGGCAGCCTGGTAGTCGAGCACCTCCGATTCTTCGATCAGGGGACACACCCAGTACGCCTGTTGTCCGCCCGCGCAGGCGGAGCGCACGCGCTCGACGATCTCGGCGCGGCGAGTGTCGGGCACCGCAATCGTCGAGACGGCTTTCCTGCCGGGCGGCAACTCGTCGATGATCGACGTATCGAGGTCGGCGTAGGCGGCCATCGCGAGCGTTCGCGGTATGGGTGTGGCCGTCATGACGAGCTGGTGCGGATGAGTGCCGCTCGCCACACCCTTGTCGCGCAGTGCCATGCGCTGGTGCACACCGAAGCGGTGCTGTTCGTCGATGACGACCAGTGCGAGGCTGGCGAAATCGACGCCCTCCTGGAACAGTGCATGCGTGCCGACGACGAGTTGTGCGCGGCCGTCCGCGATCGCGGCCAGCGATTCACGTCGTGCCGCCGCCTTCTGGCTGCCGCTGAGCCACGCGGGTTCGATACCGAGCGGTCGAAACCACGCCGAGAAATTTCGCCAGTGTTGCTCAGCCAGAATCTCGGTCGGCGCCATGATCGCCGCCTGCACACCGCAGGCAACGGCCTTGAGGCAGGCAAGTGCGGCGACCACGGTCTTTCCCGACCCGACATCGCCCTGTATCAGGCGCATCATCGGGTGTGGTCGCGCAAGATCCGCAAGAATCTCGTCGACAACGCGTTGCTGTGCGCCCGTCAGTTCGAACGGCAGGTCGTCGATGAAAGCGTCGACGTCAGCCTGGCCGTCGGTGAGTGGCGTGGCTTTTTCGGTTTCGGCAAGCGCTCGCAAGCGGCGCAGACTCAGGTAGTGCGCAAGCAACTCCTCGAAGGCGAGCCGTTGCTGGCACGGGTGCCGTCCCGCGAGCATTTCCTCGATATTCGCGTCGGGCGGCGGTCGATGCAGATAGCCAATCGCCTCGGCAAGCGAGGGCATCCCGAGGTGCGCGGTAACGGCCTCGGGAAGGAGTTCGACGGGTGGTGACTCCTGCATCAGCCGCAGTGCCTGGTCGGTCAGGTTGCGCAGGCGGCCCTGCTGAACGCCTTCCGTTGCCGGGTAGATCGGCGTCAGGGAATCACTCATGGCGGTTGACTGGTCGTCGCGCAGCAGGCGGTACTCGGGGTGGATCATCTCGACTCCGGCGGAGCCGCGGCGCACTTCGCCGAAACAGGACACCGTGACGCCAGCCTGGAACTGCGCCTGCTGCTGTCGCGAGAAATGGAAGAATCGCAGCGTCAGCTGTCCGCTGCCGTCGCTGATTCGCACAAGCAGGTTGCGCCGGCCACGGTAGACGGTCTCGGCCAGCAGCACTTCTCCGATGACCAGGCACCGCTGCCCCGGCAGCAGCGCACCGATCCTGACGAGCTGCGTGCGATCTTCGTATCGCAGCGGCAGCAGGAAGAGCAGGTCTTCGACGCGCGCCACGCCGAGCTTTTCCAGCCGGGTCGCGAGCGCCGGCCCGACGCCCTTTAGCTCTGTCAGCGGAACCTGTACGAGCGGGCCCTGCCCGTCGGAGCGCGCCCGCATGGCAGCCTCCTACAGTGCCAGGATCGCGTCAGCCTCGACATCGACTCCCTTGGGCAGGGATGCAACGCCAACGGCCGCCCGCGCAGGGTAAGGCTCATCGAAGAAATCCTCCATGACCGCGTTGACCGTTGCGAAATTGTCGAGGTCGGTAAGGAAGATCGTCAGCTTGACGATATCGTTGAGGCTGCCGCCCGCGGCATCCGCGACGGCCTTCAGGTTCGTGAAAACCTGGCGTGCGCGCGTCTCGAAATCGCCTTCGACGATGTCCATGGTATCGGGCACCAGCGGAATCTGGCCGGAGAGAAAAACAAGGCCACCGGCCTCAACAGCCTGCGAGTAGGTACCAATGGCGGCGGGCGCGCCATCCGTGTGAATCGTCTTCTTACTCATCGGTTTCCCCGGATATGGATGTATTGTCAGGCGCAGTCACGCGACACACGCATCACGTTAGGCATCTTCCTGACATTGCGCATGATCTTTGCAAGGTGCGTGCGGTCCTTGACCGTCAACAGGAATGACAGGACCGAACAATCCTCGTGTCGCCCGAGCACCTCGACCTGTTCGATGTTGGATCCGCAGTCGGCAATCGTCGCCGCAACCTCGGCAAGCACGCCGGTGCGGTTGTGCGTCTCAGTCTGGATCTGGCAGGAGAACTCGCGTTCGATTTCATTTTCCCAGCTCACGGCGAGCCACTTCTCGGGCTGCTTGCGAAAGTTCGACAGGTTGCCACAGCTGTTGCGATGAATGACGACGCCACGTCCCGCGGTCAGGTAGCCCATGACGTCGTCGCCCGGTATCGGATAACAACACTTGGCATAGCTGATGACCATGCCCTCGGTTCCGGAAATGACAAGGCTCGCAGCCTGGGTCTCGCCTGCGTCATCCTGATCGACACCCATGAGAATACGCGCGGTCAACGGCGCAAGCCGTTCCCCCAGGCCAAGCTGTTCGAACAATTCCGTGTCGTTGTTGAGTCCGAGCTCTTCGAGCACCGAGGACATGCGTACCTTGCCGACCTTGCGCAGCGAGGAGCCGAGGTCCTTGAGCGACTTGTCGAGCAGCCGCCTGCCGAGGTCAATCGATTCGACGGCGCGCAGGTTCTTCATGTGATTGCGAATAGCAGTACGCGCTTTTGCAGAGCGCACGAAGGTCAACCAGTTGGGATTCGGTTTTGCGCCACGTGCCGTGATGATCTCGACGGTCTGCCCATTTTGTAGCGGCGTTCTCAACGGCACGAGACCGCGGTTGATCTTCGCCGCAACACAGCGGTCGCCGATGTCGGTATGCACGGCATAGGCGAAGTCGACAGTCGTGGCACCCTTCGGCAGCGGCATGATGTCACCTTTCGGCGTAAACACGTAGATCTTGTCGGGAAAGAGGTCGACTTTGACACTTTCGAGAAACTCTTCGGAGGTACCCGACCGCTGCAGCTCGGTCAGGTTGGCCAACCATTCGCGCGCGCGCCGCTGCGGCGTTGCCTCCGATTTCTCGTCTGCCTTGTAAACCCAGTGCGAGGCGACGCCCGAGTTTGCGACACGATCCATTTCACGCGTGCGGATCTGCACCTCCAGCGGCAGGCCCTTCGGTCCAAACAGCGTGGTGTGCAATGACTGGTATCCGTTGATACGCGGGATCGCGATGTAGTCCTTGAAGCGGCCCGGCATCGGTTTGTAAAGCTGATGCACGAGGCCGAGCGTCTGGTAGCAGGTGTTGACGTCATCGACGATGATGCGAAAGCCGTACACATCGACGACATCGGACAACAGCCGTTTCTTCTCGGCCATCTTCTTGTAGATGCTGTAGAGGTGTTTCTCGCGGCCGGCGATCTCGCCCTCAATGCCTTCTTCGCCCATCGCCTTGCTGAACTCGTCGGAAATTCGCTTGACGATCTGTCTCTGGCTGCCCTTGCTCTTCTTCAGCGCCTTGTCCAGCACCCGGTAGCGGAACGGGTGGAGGTGCATGAAGCCCAGGTCCTCGAGCTGAATCTTGAGGCTGTTGATACCAAGACGGTTGGCAATGGGCGCATAAATGTCGAGCGTCTCGCGCGCGATGCGTTTTTTCTTCGCGGCTGGCATCGCGCCGAGCGTTTGCATGTTGTGCAAGCGGTCGGCGAGTTTGACGAGGATCACGCGTATGTCCTCGATCATGGCCATCATCATCTTGCGAAAGCTCTCGGCCTGCGCTTCGGCACGGCTGCGAAACTGGATCTGATCGAGCTTGCTGACGCCGTCGACGAGTTGCGCCACCTCGTGACCGAACTGCTCCTCGATGTCGTCCAGGGACGCTTCGGTGTCTTCAACGACGTCATGCAGGATGGCGGCCGTGATGGCCTGTACGTCGAGGTGCATGTCGGCCAGTTCCTGCGCGACCGCAACCGGATGAGTGATGTAGGGTTCGCCGGACTTGCGGCTCTGGCCGTCGTGGGCATCGGCGCCGAACTCGTAGGCGCGCATTACCTGCCGGAGATGCTCGTCGGGCAGGTAGGACTTGAGTGTATCGATGAGCCGGCGCACACCGTGGTCTCGCTTCGATGCGCCGGGTAATCGGGACAGGATTGTTGCCGCGTAATCCATGTCCCGATAATAACGGGATTAGCTGATTTAGTCGCCGATCGAGATACCGCGTACGGGCAGGATGTCCTCGGGCGCCTCGGGCTGCAGCAGCTCGTCCGCGGCGGGCTGCTCGATTTCCTCGAGGATGGCCGGCGTGACGTGGCCGTAGGCAATTTCGCGCAGGGCGAGTACGGTCGGCTTGTCGTTTTCTAGCTCGACCATCGGGTCGGCACCGTGGGCGATGCGACGCGCACGTTTGGCGGCGACGAGCACCATCTCGAAAATGTTGTCGATATTCTCGAGGCAGTCCTCGACAGTAATTCTGGCCATGTCTGTTTCCCCGGCGTGAGCCGTCCAATTTCCAATCAGGCGGGCAAGTCTAAGGGACGGGCGCGGACCTGCGCCAAGCTATATAACCAAAAATTATAAGGCGGTCTCAGCCGATGATGCGCGATACGGCGCGGCGCAAGGCGACATTGGCTGTCGCCGAGGCATCCCCCTCGCCCGCCAGCACGTTCTCGAGGTCGGTCACGGCCTGTTCGAGCTTGTCGTTGATGATCACGTGGTCGAATTCGTCCCAGTGAGCCATGTCACTCAGGGCATCACGCAGGCGTCGCTCTATGACCTCGGGACTATCGGTGCGCCGGTCGCGCAAACGGCGCTCGAGCTCTTCGAGCGACGGCGGAAGGATGAAGATCGTCACGCACTCCGGCATCGACACACGCACCTGCCGGGCACCCTGCCAGTCGATCTCCAGGATCACGTCCTGGCCTTCCGCCAGGTGCTTCTCGACCTGGCTGCGGCTCGTCGCGTAGTAGTTGTCGAAGACCTCGGCAAATTCGAGCAGCTCTCCCTCGTCGCGCAGCCGCTCGAAATTTTCGACATCGACGAACAGGTAATCGACACCGTCGACTTCAGTACGGCGCTTCTGCCGCGTCGTGTAGGAGATGGAGAATCGCAGCTCCGGATTGCGCGTTACCAGCGCCTTGACAATCGTCGTCTTGCCGGCGCCCGACGGCGCCGCGATGACGAACAGCTTCGCGTCTTTCCTGGTCACGGTACTTACTCGACGTTCTGGATCTGCTCGCGCATCTGTTCGATGAGAACCTTGAGATCGACGGCGGCTTTCGTCGTCTCGGCGTCGGCCGACTTGGAACCCAGCGTGTTAGCTTCGCGATTGAGTTCCTGCATCAGGAAGTCGAGCCGCCGACCGACCGGCTTCCTGCTTTGCAGTGCGCTGCGAATCTCGACGAGGTGACTGTCGAGCCGATCCAGTTCCTCGTCGACGTCGATCTTCTGTGCAATCAGTGCCAGTTCCACCTCGAGTCTTGCCGGGTCCGCCTCGACATCGAGCTTTTCGATGCGCTCCTTTTGCTTTGCGCGATTCGCCGCGAGCACTTCGGGCATGCGTTTGCGAACGCTGCCCGCGATCGACGCGATCTCCTCGCAGCGCGACTCGATCATTTCCGCGATACGTTCACCTTCGCTCGAGCGCATGTCGTTGATCGCGGTGAGCGCCTTGTCGAACAGCGCCGCCGACTGTTCGAACAGCGGTTCTGCGTCCATGTCGTTCTGCAGAATGACGCCGGGCCAGCGCAGGATCTCGATCGGATTGGCGGCCGCTACGTTGGGCAGCTTCGAGGTCAGCTCCGAGATCCTGTGGCCGATCAATTCAACCAGTTCAGTATCGATCTGCATCTCCGATTCCTGGTGAACCGCGCGACGGAAGTAGAGCGCACATTCGATCTTGCCGCGACCGAGGATGGAACCTGCCTGTTGCCGAAACGCCTGCTCCTTCGGCCGCAGGTCTTCGGGCAGCTTGAACTGCACATCGAGATAGCGATGATTGACCGCGCGTATTTCCCAGGTGAGCGTGCCCGCGTCAGTTTCCACCGACTCTCGCGCGAAGCCTGTCATACTGTGTAACATCAGCATCGAACTCCAGTTAATTGCTGTGTGTGCTGCCTGAGTCACGTTTTTGTGAGGAGCATCATTCTAAGCTGTGGTCGCTCATGAAGGCCACACCACGCGAACCCTATGCGAATTGAATACGCCAAAGTCTCGGCACTCGGTGACCGCCAGGACAACCAGGATCGTGCCGCCGTCGTCGTTTCCGAGAACGCGGCCCTGATGCTCGTTTTTGACGGCATGGGGGGGCATTCCGACGGTGCCCGCGCGGCCGAAACGGGTCTAAAGGTCGTGCAGGACATGTTCATGGCGGCGGACATGCCGGTTTTCGATCCGCAGGGTTTTCTCTACATGGCGCTGTCGCGTGCACACGATGAGGTGGTTGGGCTCGGTGCAGACGTCGCCGTCGACTTCCGGCCGCGGGCCACCTGCGCGATTTGTCTCGTGCAGGAGGGCGGCGCGTTCTGGGCGCATATCGGCGACAGCCGTATTTACCAGGTTCGCGATGGCAGGGTGCTGAAGCGCTCGCGCGACCACAGCCACGTCGAGGTACTCATACAGGAAGGCGCGATTACCGAGGAAGAGGCGCAGGATCACCCCATGCGCAACTTCGTCGAATGTTGCATCGGCGGCGATGCCCCGGTTCCCGACATGAGCATCACCAGCCAGATCCGGCTGGAGCACGGCGACGTGCTGCTGGCCTGCTCGGACGGGCTGTGGTCCGGGCTCAGCGACGACGACATGGCGGAGATCGGTGAGCCGGGTAAAGACAACCTCGTCGACAATCTCAAGGCCCTGAGCATCAAGGCGCTGAGCGTCAATTCTCCTTACAGTGACAATACGACCGGTACCGCGTTAAGGTGGTTCGGCAGCTAGCTGCCAGCAGGAGATCAAGAAGCATGCGCCCGAGCGGCCGCGAACCAGCACAGATGCGCGAACTGCGCTTCATACCCGATTTTACGAAACACGCGGAAGGCAGCGTTCTGGCTTCCTTCGGCGACACCCAGGTCCTTTGCACAGCCAGTATCGAAGAGCGGGTGCCCCCCTGGATGCGTAACAAGGGGCGCGGCTGGGTCACCGGGGAGTACGGCATGCTGCCGCGATCGACCCATACGCGTTCGGGCCGCGAGGCCGCCCGGGGCAAGCAGGGAGGGCGCACGCTCGAAATCCAGCGCCTGATAGGACGCTCATTACGAGCGATCACCGACCTGGAGGCGCTCGGCGAAGTGTCGATAATGCTCGACTGCGATGTGATCCAGGCCGACGGCGGCACTCGAACCGCGTCTATCAGCGGCGCCTACGTGGCGCTGGCGATCGCAATACACAGGCTGACCCGGGCAGGGAAGATCCGCAGGAACCCGCTGCACGGCCAGGTGGCAGCCGTGTCCGTGGGCATCTACAAAGGCGAGCCCGTACTCGATCTCGATTACGACGAGGATTCCGAGGCGGAAACCGACATGAATATCGTCATGAACGAGGCCGGCCACTTCATCGAGGTGCAGGGCACAGCCGAGGGTCACGCGTTCACCGAGCAGGAATTCCATGCAATGATCGGGCTGGCCCGCGGCGGCATCGATGACATCATCGCCGCGCAAAACGAGGCGATCTCCGCGGCAATCATGTGAGCGGTCTGCCCCCGAAGATCGTCATGGCGACGAGCAACCCGGGCAAGATCCGGGAGATTGCGCGCATGCTCGACGAGCTCGGTGTCGAGGTTGTCGCGCAATCCGGGTTTGGCGTGGAAGACGCCGACGAAACCGGCACCACGTTCGCGGAAAACTCATTGATCAAAGCGCAGCACGCTGCCACAGTAACAGGCTTGCCGGCGATAGCCGACGATTCGGGCCTGACCGTCGACGCGCTTGGCGGCGCACCCGGCGTCTATTCGGCACGCTTCTCCGGTCCTGATGCCGACGATCACAAGAACAACGAGAAACTGCTGGCGGAACTGGAGGGCGTTGCCGAACGGGGCGCAGCGTTCCGATGCGTCGCCACCTATGTCGAGTCCGGTGCGGGCGAGCCGCTGGTCGCCGAAGGTGTCTGGCGCGGCGAAATCCTCGACGCGCCGCGCGGAGATGGCGGTTTCGGTTACGACCCGCTGTTCCTGGTCCCGGAGTGCGACGTGAGTTCCGCCGAGCTGACGGCCGAGGAAAAGAACGCGCGCAGCCATCGCGGCCAGGCGCTGAAAAAGCTGGTCGAGATGTTGAAACAGCGATACACGTGAACGCACCGCCGTTGTCGCTCTACGCGCACTTGCCGTGGTGCGTCAGGAAATGCCCCTACTGCGATTTCAATTCGCACACGGCCGGCGAGGATGCGCCGCGGCAGAGATACCTGGACGCATTGCTGCTCGATCTCGAGCGAGCGGCCGATGATGCCGGCGACCGGACTGTCGAAACGGTGTTCCTCGGCGGCGGTACGCCAAGCCTGTTCACGCCCGAGGAAATCGCCCGGCTGCTGGCCGGAATCAGCGAACGCCTGTCGCTGGCCGCGAACGCCGAAATAACGATGGAAGCGAATCCCGGCACAGTGGAATGCGGCGACCCGGCCGGTTATCGGGAGGCCGGCGTCAATCGATTGTCCATCGGCGCACAGAGCTTCAGCGACGAGCACCTGGAGCGACTCGGGCGCATCCATACGAGCGCCGATATTCGCCGGGCGGTCGGCGAAACCCGTGCGGCGGGGTTCGACAACATCAATCTCGACCTGATGCACGGCCTGCCGGGCCAGGACGTCGGCGCGGCGCTTGAAGACCTGCGGTCAGCGATGGAGCTCGGACCTGCACATATCTCGTGGTACCAGCTGACGCTCGAACCCAACACGGTGTTTTTCGCCCGCCCGCCTGCTGGCATGCCTGACGAAGATGCCGCGTACTCGATTCAGGACCAGGGGCAGGTGCTGCTGGCGTCGCAGGGATTCGTGCAGTACGAGGTTTCTGCTTACGCGCGAGCAGACAAGATGTGCCGCCACAACCGCAACTACTGGGAGTTCGGCGACTACCTGGCGATCGGGGCGGGTGCGCACGGCAAGATAACGCGCTCTGACGGGGTCTTTCGATACGTCAGGCCCGCCAACCCGCTGCAATACATGAAAACGGTCGAGGCGGGCGAGTGCGGCGAGCTGCAACCGGTCGGCACGGAAGAAGTCGTGTTCGAGTTCATGCTGAATGCGCTGCGCCTGGTGAACGGCTTTTCGGAGCGGCTTTTCTCGGAACGCACCGGGCGGGATTCAGCCGAGATCGAACGCATGATGGGCCCTGCCACGGAGAAAGGCCTGATTCGTCGCGACGATGATGCTTGCTGGCGGCCAACTGCGCTGGGGCGGAGATTCCTTAATGATCTGCAGGCCGAATTCCTGCCCGGACAGCGCTAAAGATCCGGCAGTTTTGCGCGAAATTATGACTTCGCGCGCCATTTATCGGGCCCCGTGGTCCGCTTTAGACCAAGACCATTTATGCACAAGGACTCGCGGCCACCTATATTTCTAGCGTATGAGCGCTCACGTTTCATCATAAGTGTCGTGAAAAGCCTGTAACGCATTGTTTTTAAAAGACTTATAAAAATGGTCACAAAATAGTCATATTAATAACGGTGCTTGAAAATCCGCACCTTAGGGCATTCACTCAAAATTCTTCCACAGTCTTATCCACAGGTTCTGTGGATAAGAATCGGGGGCTTGCGGGATGGCGCGCTTCGCTATATCCTACGCGGCCCTTTTCGCATAGCAGCGTGCTCCGGAGAGCCAAAATGAAAGCCGACATTCACCCCAATTACACCGACATCAAGGTTACCTGTAGTTGCGGCAACGAATTCACGACGCGTTCGACGCTCGGCGAGGATCTCCTTATTGAAGTGTGC
>Ga0209456_10000988_pt1 | contig 14161 bp, 14 predicted proteins | sample COG_11_FD_184755 | JGI IMG/M metagenome (GOLD analysis project Ga0209456, IMG submission 184755) | Pelagic marine sediment microbial communities from the LTER site Helgoland, North Sea, for post-phytoplankton bloom and carbon turnover... | ecosystem: Environmental > Aquatic > Marine > Neritic...
GAGCGGGCCCTTCATCCCCACCCCGCCGCCCCCACGCGAGCGCCTGCCTACGGAATCAGCCCCTCTTCCTTAAGCTTCTTCGCCACCGCCGCGGTCATCGAGTCGATGACGTCGGTGAGCGATTCCGGATTGAGCGTGTCTGACTGCCCCGACCAGACCAGGTCGCTGGTGGCAACCGAGTAGAGGTTGGTTTCCACCCGGAACGTCGTGTTGGTCTTGAAGTAGCCCGGCTCGTGCACCGTTGCGAAGCTGCTGCCGTAGTACCCGTAGTATCCGTAGCCGTAGTACGTCGTCGGGACGGTATAGGCCGAGCCGTGCACGTACTCCTGTTCCTGATCGACGCTCAACATGCGGGAGACCAACACGCCGTCGAAGTCGCCGCCCTCGATCGCGCCTCGGATCTGCTCTTCGGTGAGCCGTGTGCTTTGTGGCAGGAGACCCCAACTTGCCTGGGCCGAGGTGCCTTGCCCCGCGAGCGCTTTGGCAAACGTATCCTCGAACAGCCGTCGTGCCCCTTCGTTTTCGCCGACCCCGACGACGAGCAGCTTCTTGAAGGCTGTTTGTTCGACGCCGGGGTTTCGCCAGCTCAGAGGGATGCTGGTCTTGGTCTTGCTGCACGCGGCTAGCGTGAACGCCGCCATGAGGAGGATGAGCCCCTTGCTGAGTTGGGTCTTTGTCACGGAATTAGCTTCTCTTGTTTGAGCTTCTTCGCGACCGCTGCGGTCATCGATTCGCGGGCGTCCGGGATCGACTCCGGGTCGACCGTCTCCGATTGGCCTGTCCAGACCAGCTCGTTCGTCGCGACCGAGTACAGGTTGGTTTCGAGTTTCAGCGTCGTACTGGTTTCGAAGTAGCCCGGCTCGTGGACCTCGGCGAACGTAGTGCCGTAGAAGCCGTAGAAGCCGCCGTATCCGTAGCCCCACCCTGGCGATGCGGCGTAGTACCTCGTTCTCGGGTTGTTGTACTTCTTGGGTGGCGTGTATTCCTGGGACTTGTCGACGCTCAGCAGGCGCGTGATGAGAACCGCGTCAAAGCCGCCGGCGTCGATTGCCGCGTGCAGTTGGTCCTCGGTGAGCTGCTCATCGTGGGGCAGGACGCCGATGCTCGCCTGGGCCGTGCCTCCCTCGTCTGTGATCGCCGAGACGAGCGCGTCCTCGAAGGCTTGCCGGCTGTCTTGGTCCTGGGCGACCCCGATGACCAACACCTTTTTGAAGACGGTCTCTCCGTAGCCGGGGTTCCGATAGCTTTGGGAGAAGTTGGTCGTGGTCGTCTTGCAGGCGGCAGCAGCGCAAAGCGCAACGAGGAAGACGACTAGCTTGGTGAGTCGGGTCTTGGTCACGCGGGGGAGAGTAGGCCAGTGCCAGTGCCAGTGCCAGCGCCACCCCGTAAAGCGACTCCGTCGCCACGGGGCTAGGTGTCAGCGAAGCCCCGTGGACGACGCTACGCGTCGGCTATACGGGGTCGTCGCCGTTGGTGCCTAAGTGCCCCAGCCGATCTTGCTTCGTCTTCAAGTATTCTCGGTTGTGGTCGTGGAGCTCGACCTCGTGGGGCTCGCGGCGGGTGACTTTGATTCCGTCGCTTTCCAGGCCCTGAACCTTGCGCGGGTTGTTGGTCATCAGGGCTACCGAGCGGACGCCGAGGTCGCGGAGCATGTCGGCCGCGACCTGGTAGCCGCGTTGGTCGTCTTCGAACCCCAGGGCGAGATTCGCGTCGACGGTATCGAGGCCCTCGTCTTGTTTGGCGTACGCGCGGATCTTGTTGCCGAGGCCAATGCCCCGGCCTTCTTGCCGGAGGTAGAGCACCGCGCCATGGCCCGCGCTCTGAATGCGCTCGAGCGCCAGGTCGAGCTGGTCGCGGCAGTCGCACTTGAGGGAGTGAAGCACTTCCCCAGTGAGGCATTCGCTATGGACTCGAGTCAGGACGTCCTCGGCGCCTTCGAGCTCACCGACGATCACCGCCAGATGCTCTTTGTCACCATCGAGCTCACGATACACGACCACCTGAAACGGCCCAAAGCGGGTAGGCAGCTGGGCCTCCGCATACCGTTCAACGGTCCGTTCATGTTTGCTCGATCCACTCATGTGAGAACCCTCGGTACCACACGCTTCGCCCCCCTTCCATCCGCCCCAGCAGTCTTGGGGTCGCTGGCTGCACGAGTGCTGGGGCGAAGCCCCGTGAACAGCGCGCAGCGCTGTTTTTACGGGGGGGGCATTAAGAGGGTGCGTGAGCCTCCGATAGCTGAGCCAAGAGGGACGCGACGGACTCCGTCACGAGCCCCACCCGTTCTTTGATGTCGACCGTTTCGAGGATCCGTTGCCGCTCCTCCGGGCTGACCACGAGTTGGTCGGCCACGACGTCCGCCGCGCGTGCCGGAGCCAACTCCGCCGAAACCTGCAAGGCGAAGTCCGGCTGTCGTTCACGAACCTTGGCCGCCACGCGGGTTGCACACGCCATCATGGCGAGCACATCCGAAGACGTGGCGGTCCCGAAGTCCTCGATAGGCACCGCGCGTGCGCACCGATAGGAATGGTCCTCGCACGTCAGCTCGTGCAGGCGGACTCGGTTGAGACCATGCAAAATGATGTCATGCGTGCCGTCGCTTCGGGGTTGGTGCGCGACGATGCGGCCCGCGCCAGCGATCTCGTAGATCGCAGGGTTCTCCGCGTAGTGATCCTCCCAGCCCGGTTCGAGTAGAGCGACCGCCATCGCGGTGCACCCGCTTTCGAGGCAGTCCTCGATCATCTCGGTGTAGCGCGGCTCGAACAAATGGAGCGGAAGCGCCGTTCCGGGAAAGAATACGACTCGAGGCAGAGGAAACACGGGAAGCCTCGCCAGCTCCTCAGCCGAAAGCGGAGTGCTCGGTTGCCATTCCATGTGAGCCTCTACTCGGACTCGTGCCAGAGCACTTGCAGCGCGCGTGGCAACTGCGGGCTTCCAAGCACATCGCAGCTTTCGCAGGCGAGCGGGAAGTTACCCTCATCGCAAGACTGGCATTCTGTCAGTACGGATACCATCGCGGTCAGCTCCTCTCGCAGCTTTCGGAGCTTTGCAATCTTGTGTTGCATGGTGTCGATTTGCTCGGTCAACACGTGAGACATCCGTTGGCTGGCTTCTTCGGGACAGTCACAGTCGGACTTGAGGCAAAACAGATCTTTGATGTTCTGCAGCGACAACCCGGCCTCGCGAAGGTCTAGGGCCAGTTGGAGTTTCATCAACTCACGTCCCGAAAAGAGCCGGTGCCCGCAGGCGCTACGGCGCTCGGGCTCGATAAGGCCCTCCTGCTCGTAAAAGCGCACCGTGCGAAGCGTGCTCTCACTGAGCCGCGCCATGTCGCCGGTGGTAAGCAAGTCGCCGCAGACCGGTTGCTCGATTACTGGTGCTTGTGAATCCGTCACGTCCCAAGCTCGAAAACGTGTGTGTTTCCAGGAGCTTGGGAAAATATGGAGGCCGGCCGTTTGATGTCAAGGCTCGGGGGCCATGCCCTCGGGATTATTCAGCAAACCCAGATACGCTTGCTCGATCGCCTCGAAGCGCACACTGAAGGTGTAGTAGTCGCGATCCCGCACATCGCCGAACACCTGAAGCGCCTTTTCGATGCGGAGCTGATCCTCGGGCGCAGTCCGGAGATGGGCGCCCCAATCAGGCACGTCCTGGCCGAGGAGCACCTCGAGCGCTACCCCGATGGGGTTGAACGTGAGCGAGCAGCGCTCGAAACGGAGCCGCCATTCGGTGTAGTCATCGGGGTTGGTCACCCACTCGCCATCGTCGAGCTGGCGGCGCAGGAGCTCGCCGAAATAGGCGCCGCTCATCGGGGCCAAGAGCGACACCATCTCGTCGCGCGGGGAGTCGACCAGCTCGGCGTAGTGGTCGAGAATCGGGAGGGTGTCCTGGGTCAGGTCGAGCTCCATCCCGGTGGCGTTCTTCACCGAGGTCACGCAGGCCACGGTGAGGTCCATCACGGCGGTATTGGCTTCCATCGCGGGTGCAAGATAGCCCGCTTCGGCAAACTGGCCATCCGCCGATGAATGCGTTAGGCCGGAGGTCGGACGCCGCGTTGACTGACCAGCCTTACACCGGGCCTAATCAGCCTTACACAGGGCCTTCGGGCCGCACCCGTATGGAGCGCGTTCGCGTGTTCCGCACGGATCGCGAACCTCTCGAGGTCGAGGTGTTCCGAGTCGTCAACGTCGAGGAATATCCCGAGCTCCGCGCGCCTGCGCTTGGCGGCACGCTGCACCGACTCGACGACGGTGAGGTGGTCGACGTGCCGTTCATCTACCATGATCCGGGGGCGCAGCAGTTCGTTCTGGTGATTCCGGACGCAGCGCGCGGGCGCGAGCTGTCGGAGCGGGCGAAGCTGCTCGACTCACTCATGAAGGAGCACGAAGAGAACGTGCCCGATTATGTCCGCCACTTCGCCATCGTCTATGGAAGCCGTGGTCTCGCGGGCCACGTCGATGATTCGGAAACGATGGAGGTCGACATCACCGAGCTCGAGCCGGTGGACGGACCCCCGGTCGTGGCGAGCTACTACCCCCGCCTCGCGGGCTTGCTGCCGCCCGCCGGGTTCCGGACGCGCGCTTCGACCGAGTTGGCGCCGATGATCGACGACGAGGAGCTTTGGATCTTCGTCCAGGTGGGGCCCGACGACCACGATGCCTTTGCAGAGGCGAGCAGCGACCTGCTGGTTCAGCTCAAGACGGTCGACCAGCTTCCGATCTGCATCCTCGCTCTGAACGATACGAGAACCCATGCTGTCCGGCGCGCGTATCTCAATCCCGTCCGTTCGGTGGATGGCGGGATCTTGGAGCTCCTGCGGCGCGACTTTCAGGCCACCGTGGTCGTCTACAGCCACCAGCGGCAGATTCTACGCTCGTTCCGCCTCGAAGCACCCCGCTCTGCAAACGCGAAGATGATAATCGCGCGTACCGAGCTCGCGCCGGAGGCTCCGGCCGCACGCTGGGAGGAGGCCGTTGACGCGTGCCGGTTGACCCCGCCCCAGGTCGGCCAGGTCGACCACCCGTTCGGCCTGCTGGACGATGCGCCGACGGCCGTAGAGGCCCTGCGCCGGCTACGGCGCCTGGAAGCATGGAGCAGCCCCGATAGGATCGAAGAGGCACTCATGGTCGTCAGTGTTCCGAGGACGGTGTTCGAACTTTCGAGGCGACGGGTCGTCGCCGACGCACTGCGATTTGGCTTGGCGATGTCGAATACGTTGTTGCTTCAAGCGGTGCGCTTCGGTCTGGCCGCCGATGCAGAAGAGCTGGTGGCGGTGCTCACTCGACGCTTCGACGAAACCGTGTCCAGAGTGTCCGCAGAAGGGCTCGACGATGGCCAGGTGCGGGCGAATTGCGAGGCACTAAACCGGCTTTCAATGCTGCACGGGACTTCGACCGGGCAGGGGCTTTCGTGTACCATGGAGTATTCGGGGTAACCGGCGACCCAATCATGCGGCTCGGCATTTTCAGCGACGTACATGCGAATCTAGAGGCCATGTCCTCCGTCATGGAGGCGTACGGCAGCGAGGACATCGACACGTACTATTGTCTCGGTGACGTCGTTGGGTACGGGGGAAGCCCCAACGAGTGCGCGGATATCGTGCGGGAGGTTGCCGAGGTCACCATCCTTGGAAACCATGACGCCGCTGTCGCCGGCCGGATGGACTACAGCTACTACTACGAGGCGGCCCGCGAGGCGCTCGATCTGCATGCGCGAGAGCTGACGCCCGAAAACATGACCTGGCTCAAAGAGCTCCCCTACAAGCACATCCTCGAGGGGATCAGTGTCGACCTTTGCCATGGCTCACCGGTTCGCCTCGAAGAGTTCGAGTATATCTTCGCGCCCGACCAGGCGGCCGAGTGCCTCCCGATCTGGAACGATCTAGGTGACATCACGCTCATCGGTCACTCGCATCTGTGCAAGGTGTTTGCGCTTCGGCCTGGCGAGGTCGAAGAGCTCCCTCCCGAAGATTTCACGCTGCGCAACGGCACCAAGTACATCGTCAGTGTCGGCTCGGTGGGTCAGCCACGCGACTACGACAACCGTGCCAGCTACACGGTGTACGACAGCGATTCGAGGTCCTTTCACTTCAAGCGCATCGAGTACGACATCGAAGGTGCGGCATCGAAGATCTTTGGCGCCAACCTCGAGCGCAATTTTGGGCAGCGGCTGTTCATCGGCGTCTAGTGCACTAGGTTCCTCTAATTTTGGAAGAGGCCGTGCCAGATTGAGTGGCCGTCTGCGAGGGCGTCCAGTGACGGGGTCTGCATCGTTCCTATCGTGCACGCGTATGCACTGAACGCGGGGCTATCGGCGAGCCGCGCTTGGAGCTCGGGTAGCGATGCAGAATCGGTGCCGATGCACTTTAGGTTCGAACCGATCGGCTTCATGGCTCGAAGGGCTTCGTCGAGCCCAGGAACCGGGGCGATCGTCACATTTCGAAAGCCGGGGCTCCACCGAATCGGTTGGGTGTCGCGAACCGATATCGCGTAGGTATCGCCGGCAATCAGGGTCCCTTCCACCTCGGCGATTCCCCTCCATTGTGCCTGGTTGGCGCCGACCGACAGAGGCAGCCGCCCGCGCGGGAGCGTCTTGCTCATTGGAGCGAGACCTTCTTGAGCAAGGCGTCTGGCGAAGTCCGCGGCCGACCAGCTAACTGTTTCCGCGACGTAGACCACCTGCGGAGATAGGCAACCGCGTTGGTCATATGCGCAGATGTCTAGTGACAGGTCCGCTATCGTGTTGCCGACGTGCGCATCGTCGAGCGCGTCCGGTCCGCAGTACGCGACGCTCACCCCGTGCCCGTGCGCGATCAGCGGCGTGTCCCCGAGACGGGCACCGATCGCCGCGACCGTCTCGTCGCTGCCGTACACCGAAACCGCCTCGGCCAGCTCGGCCAGCGCAGCCTCGCATTCGACGTCGCCTCCCGGGAAAACCACCAAGTCGATCGCCGCGCCCAACCGGGAGTCGGTCTGAACGAGCGCGTCTCTGAGCATCGCCGGAAACAACGTCTCCTTCGAGGACGCTTTGACCAGCACCGGAACCCCGAACAGGAGTGGAACGATCACACTCCGCACGGAGGCGGTGAAGACGTTCCCCGCGAGGATGACCGACAGCATCGAGATCGGACTTCGCATCCGATGACTACCCCTCTGCGCTTGCCGCGCCAACCCCAGCATCGCGTCTTCAACGATGGTAGCGAGGGTCGTGCGGGCCGCCCACTCGACCATCGGCACGCTCAACGCCGTGGCCTCGGATAGCTCGCTGCGCTTACCGTGCACCTCGTGCGCGAGAGCCGTGGCTGCCTGAGCCAGCCAATGGGCGCGCTCCTCGACGGACGCAGTGCGAAGTGCCGCACCTGCTTGAAGGACTGCCGCGGCGCGCCGACGCACTACCGATGCGTCGTCGGTCACAACGCCCCCAAGGCTTGATCTGCGGCCAGCGAACAGCCTCGTGGAGTCGCACCTGGCGCTCGACCGAGGACCGCGATGCCGTCGTCGATACGCTTTGCAAGGTCCGAGGTTTGAATGCAGCAGACCGAATCCAAGTTCGCGGTGTCGTCGATGCGAAGAATGCCAACCGCTTCTGCTTCGACCGGCTGGAGCGTGTCGGGGTCAACCGGCGTTGCGCGCACCCACGGCGGCACCCACAGGCGCCTCGGCCCGACCGATCCGTCGATGTCCTCGCGCAGTGTGGTTTCGTACATCTGAGAGCTGAGCTCGGTCGCCCCAAACTCGTTGATGATCCATCGAGACGGGACGCCGTAGCGCACGCTGATCGCTCGGAGAAGAACCTCTCGGTCCACCTGGCGTGAGCGACCCTTGTAGCCCCCGGTTTGCATGACCCGGCTTCGGGGTGCGAGCTCGAACCGCTGGTCGCCGAGCCCATCCTCGGCGTGCACGAAGGCGAATGAGGTGCCGAGAACGGCAACAGGCTTGCCCGAGGCCTCTGCGGTTCGTAGCTCCTTTGTCAGAAGCTCGAGGTCGAGCTTGCCTGCACGCCACACCCACGTGCACCCGGTCCCAAACCACTCCGCGAACCGCGCCAGCATGTACTCGAGCGACGAGTCGAGAGCGTCTTCTTCGTGCGGCGCCAGCACGATGAGCCGCATGTCATCGATATCGGGAAACAGCATGTGTTGAGCCGCGATGCGCGCTGCAAGATCGTACAAACCGAGGTCGCAATACGCGTGCACGCTTCGCTCGGCCGATGTGGTCCCAGAGCTCCGGAATACGCGGCGATCTTCTTCTACGGGGTGCGCCGCGATCCTTCGAAATCGGAAGACGTCGGTCGGTAGCGCGGGGGGCCATACGCCACGTCGTTGCAATCGGCCATACTCGGGAATCCGGGTGGCCTGCCACGCCGCGAGGTCGTCGATCAGCCCATCCCGCGCTGCGGGCTCGACCCGCTCGCCAGCCTCGAAGCTCGAGATCAGCGCTTCGATACGGGCTTTGAAAACGGCCCGCGTGGTCATCTGTCCCCCAAAGCGTCTCGGAGCGAAGCGACGAAGCCGTCGAGTTGGGCGTCATCCACCGTCACGGGGGGCGTCAGCTGAAGGACGTCGGCCTCGGTGCCCGCGGGGAGCACGAGGTAGCCGCGTTCGAGGAGCAAACGAGTGACGGTCAATGCCTCCATGGGGGCCCGTAGTTGCAAACCCAGCATCATCCCCGCGTGCCGCACTTCGGAAACGCCGGGGAGCCGCTCGGCACGCAACGCGGAGGCAAACGCATCGCCTCGGCGGGCTGCTCTTTGCGCGAGTTGCTCGCGTTCGATCAGATCGATCGTCGCGAGCGCCGCCGCGCAGCCAAGCGGGTCTCCGTAGAAGGTTCCCGTGTGAATCGCCTCGCGCTCCGGGGTACCCCATGCGCGCATCACGTCTTCGCTAGCGATGCAGGCGCTGACCGGCAATCCCCCACCCAATGCCTTGCCAACGCAGATCACATCGGGGGTGATGCCTTCGTCGACCGATCGCCACCAAGCACCGCAGCGCCCGACGCCGGTGAAGATCTCGTCGACGATCAGGAGCGCATCGTTCTTCTTGCACGAACGCTCGAGCGCTTCGAGAAACCCAGACGGCGGCAGGCGAACGCCCGCGCGCCCTTGAATAGGCTCGACGATCACCGCGCCGATGCCACTCCAGTCTCGGGGCAGCGTTTCGAGGGCCGCATCGGCGCCGACGTCTCCGCCGGGCCATCTCGCAAAGTGAACATCGGACTGCAGTTGGGCCAGAAATGGCTCGCGAAACCGTTCGGCGAACCCTGACACCGCCAGCGGACCGTAGGTGAGCCCGTGATAGCTGCCTTCGAACGCGACCACGCCCGTCTTCCCGGTCGCCACGACGGCGGTCTTGAGCGCCGCCGTAACCGCGTCGGCCCCGCTCAGCGAAAGCATCGCCCGCGCCTGCGGCCAAGGGGCCAGCGCACACAGCCGCTCGAGCAGCTCGATCTTCAGGTCCGAGGGGTGCAGGTCGCCGAGCGCGTGCAGCAATCGATCGGCTTGGTGCTTCACGGCGGTGACCACCTCCGGATGCCGGTGCCCGACGAACGCCACCCCGAACCCCGAGGTCAGGTCGACGTATCGATTGCCATCAGCATCGACGACGTTGGCCCCTTGCGCTTCGACCCACACGATCGGGTCGTGTCGCGCACCAGTCAGCTCCTCCCGCCGCTTGCGCCGAGTGGTCAGCGCCGGGCACTCACTCGCCGCAAGACGCTCCACCCACGCCTCCCCGGCAGCCGCTGGGATAGGGCTCCGGACCTCCGGAAGTGCATCACCAAGTCCCACGCGGCTGTCTTAGCACTTTTACGCGCGGTCGCTGACGCTGACGCTGGCACCGGCAATGTCACTGACACTGTCGCTGGCACTGCGCCCATCGCCGTAAGAAGCAGCGCTGGTTTGGTTACACCGCCCGCCCACCCCCACCCGTAATCCTCCCTGCCGCGCGCTTCGCTTCGCTCGCGCTTGGCGGCGCATTCGCGCCGGGCTTCGCCCTTCGGGCTCGCGCTGCCACCTGCCGAAGGGTACGGTGCCAGTGCCCCCTCGGCTCGACGACCCATGACCAATTGAGCACACTCCCTGCGTGGCACTCCCCCGTCGACTCGAGGTCGTTGACCACGTTCGATCGCTTGGTCGTCAGGTCGTTGCGGTGATGCCGATTCACTATCCGCGCGCCATGTTGCGCGCGCATCGGTTGCACCCCATCGAGATTTGGGGTCCACCGTACGTGGCGCGTCACGAGGGGAGTCGCCACTTTCAGGCCTACACCTGCGACATCGTCGTAAAGGCCACGTCGTTCCTGCGTTCGGGCGGTCTCGACGTTGCCCGGGCCATTTTTGTTCCGCACACGTGTGACGCGCTGCAGGGAATGGCCTCGGTGCTCGGCGACTTCCTCCGCCCGGACCAACGAGTGCTTACGCTCTACTTGCCTCGGGGTAGGCGCGCGTCGGACCGCGATTTCCTTCGCCGTGAGCTCGAACGGCTTGCTCGGTCTCTCGTCGAGCTCAGCGGCCACCAACCAAGCAGCGAGGACTGGGACGAGGCCTTCCAGGCAGAAGATGCCGCGGATTCGGCCTTGGCGGACCTATATCGACGTCGTGCCCGACTCGCGGTTTCGGATCGTGATTTCTACACCGTCGTCCGTTCTCGCGAGTACCTAACCGCCGAGCAGTTCTGCGAGCAGGCAGCCTTGCTACCGGAGGGAGACGCGCCACGACGCGGGGTCGGCCTCATGATTTCCGGCATCGTGGCTGAACCACTCGAGCTCTTCGATCAGATCGAAGACATGGGAGCCCACGTCGCCGGTGACGATCTGGCGTGCGGGTTTCGGCGGGTGTACTCCCCTTCGTCCGAGAACGATCCTTTCGAGCGCGCTGCCAACCGACTGCTGACATCGCCGCCTGACCCAACTTGCGGGACGCCGATTCAGGCGCGTGTCGACACCCTTCAAACGCGCATGCGCGCCGTCGGCGCTCGCGGTCTTCTGATTTACGACCCGAAGTTCTGTGAGCCTGAGCTTTTCGACGTCCCGCTCCTCCGTAAGCACCTGGGGGAAGCCGGCTTTCCGGTCCTTCACGTCGAATTCGAGATGGGCGAGACCCTTCCGTACCAGACACTGTCACGCATCGAAGCTTTCGTGGAGACCCTCTCATGACTACGTCCGAAGCGTTGCCGCACTACGTGGACTCGAACCGCGTCGAACACTTCGTCAACTACGAGCTCGTCGGCAAGACGGCGCTGCGCGTTCAGCGCTGGCGCGACCAATGGAAGATCGCCAGAAGGCGCCCGCGTCCCGACAGCCCCCTCAACCCACCACTGCGCTGCGTGGCACACATGAAGGAGATCATGAGCCGCCACTACCTCGAAGGGCGGTACGCCTCTGGGGTCCGCAAGGTCGCGTGGGTGACCAGCGGCGCGCCCACCGAGCCGCTTCAGGCGCTCGGTTACTTCCTGGTCTACCCCGAGAACCACGCAGCTCTTTGCGGCGTGCGCCGGCAGGCCCAAAGCATCGCTGAAGAGGCGGAGCACGCTGGCTGGTCTCGTGACATCTGCTCGTACGCGCGTACCGACATCGGCGCGATGATCTCCGGCAAGACGCCTGCAGGACGCCTGCCGCGCCCGGACATGCTCGTTTGTTGCACGAACATCTGCCAAACGGTCCTCCATTGGTACCGCGTCTTGGCGGACTATTTCGGGTGCCCCCTCGTATTGATCGACACGCCCTTCCTCTACCAAGAGGCCCACGATCACGAGGTCGCGTATGTGAAGCGCCAAATCGAAGACATGATCTGCGTCGCCGAAGAAATCGCGGGCAAGCCTCTCGACGAGAGACGTTTTCACGATGTGATGGCAAACGCGAGGCGGGGGGCTGAGCTCTGGCTAGAGGTCTTGAATCGCTCTCAGCACCGACCCGCGCCGATGACCGCATTCGATGGCTTCATCCACATGGGGCCGATCGTCGACATGCGGGGGGAGGCGGTGACCGTCGCCTACTACGAACGCATGATCGCAGAGCTTGACGAGCGAATCGAGCGCGGCATCGGCGCCATCAAGGAAGAGCGTTACCGAGTGCTCTGGGACAACCTTCCCATCTGGTTCAAGATCGGCGAGTTCTCGAAATGGCTCGGCGAACGCGGCGTGAACGTCGTCGCGTCGACGTACACATATGCATGGGGCGAGCTTGCTCCGATGATCGACCCCGAGCACCCGCTCGACTCGATGGCGCGTGTCTATCTTCATCCCATCCTGAACCGGTCCAGCGGGCACAAGCTCGATTCCATGAAAAAGATGGTCGAGGAGTTCGAGCTCGACGGTGTGATCCTTCATTCGGACCGTTCCTGTAAGCCGTATTCGCTCGGGCAGATCGATCAGCGTGATCGGTTGGTCAAGAAGCTCGGCGTCCCAGCCCTTCTGCTAGAGGCTGACCACAACGACCCACGCGATTACTCCGATGAGCAAGGCAGCAATCGGCTCGAGGCGTTCGTCGAGATGATGGAGGCGCAGGCGTGAGCCAAGTCGCCTCCATCGGAATCGACGCGGGCTCTACCACCTGCAAGCTCGTCGCGGTCGATCACGATGGCGGCGTCGTAGGGTCTCGGCTCGAGCCGACTGAGCCTCGTGTCGAAATCCAAATGCGAAGGATGCTCGATGAGCTTCGCGCAGACCTTGGCGTACACGGCGAAGTGCCGACCGTCGCTACGGGATATGGTCGCAAGCTGATCAAGGAGGCGACGCGGAACGTGACGGAGATCACCTGTCACGCCAAGGGCGTCTTTCGTGATTTAGGGCGGGCTGGCACGCTGATCGATATCGGTGGGCAAGATAGCAAAGTCATTCAGGTCGGTGACGACGGACGACCCGTCGACTTCATGATGAACGACAAGTGCGCTGCCGGGACGGGCCGCTTCTTGGAGCATACGGCCGCGCGACTTGGTGTCCCGGTCGAGGAGCTCGGTGGACGTGCGCTTTCCACCAACGACGAGGAGTCGATCAGCTCGACTTGCACGGTCTTTGCCGAGTCCGAGATCATCTCCCTGATCGCCCGTGGGGCAGATCTCGACGCGATTCTCCGTGGCCTTCATCGTTCGCTCGTGGGCCGGGTCGTGTCCATGGTTCGAAGCGTCGGCATCGTGCCTCCTCTCATGCTTTCGGGCGGCGTGGCGCGAAACGAAGCCGTCCGACGGATGATCGCCGAGGCCACGGCGCAAGACGTGATCCTGCCTCGCGATCCTCAACTGATGGGCGCGTACGGAGCCGCCCTCCTGACTTGCGCTGCCTAGCCCGGCCCCGAGGTGCCACTCGTGGCCAAGCGACATCGGCTTGCTATAGTCGGAGCTATGAAAATTTCCTGGATCTTGGTTGGTCTACTGGCCCTGGGCGCTTGCAAGAGTGGCTCGACTGCCCCCGCCGAGGGTGAGGGCGAAGAGGAAGCCACGCCCGCCGCTCCTGTTGAAGAGGCAACCCCGCCAGCCGAGCCGGTAGCGGAGGAGGAGCCGCCCTCCCCGGAACCCGCTGCGCCTGCCCCAGCCGAGGTTGCTGCACCGGTCATCCAGCCGGATCCGAATGCGCCTCCCAGCGTGGCCGCGCCTCCCAAAGGCGCACAGCGAACCAAGTCAGGTCTGGCGTCCAAGGTGTTGAAAAAGGGGAAGGGCAAGAGCCGCCCGGGCAAGTTCGATACCGCGACGATGAAGTACACCGGATGGACTCCAGATGGGCGGATGTTCGACAGCTCGGAAAGTTATGGGCAGGCGATGGTGGTGCCGCTCAACCACACCATCCATGGCTTCGCCGAAGGCGTGCGCCTGATGGTTGCCGGTGAAAAACGCCGCCTTTGGGTTCCCGCCAAGCTCGCTTACGGAGAAAAGGGGTCCGGCACCGAAACGGCGCCCCGACAACCGCTGGGCGACCTCGTCTTTGATGTCGAGCTGGTGAGCTTCAAGAAGGCTCCCGAGCCACCCGAGGCTCCAAAGGACGTCGGCGAGATTCCCGCGGATGCGACACGGGGCACGTCCGGGCTTGCTTGGCGCGTCTTGGAGCCAGGGATGGGCTCCGAGCAACCGATAGACACCTCGGTGGTCGAGATGGCCTACACCGTGTGGACGACTGACGGCCAAGTGGTTGAGAGCAGCCTCCTCCGCGGTCGCCCCGATACGGTTGGGATCAAACG
>Ga0209456_10000992_pt1 | contig 14117 bp, 17 predicted proteins | sample COG_11_FD_184755 | JGI IMG/M metagenome (GOLD analysis project Ga0209456, IMG submission 184755) | Pelagic marine sediment microbial communities from the LTER site Helgoland, North Sea, for post-phytoplankton bloom and carbon turnover... | ecosystem: Environmental > Aquatic > Marine > Neritic...
GATTAACGATATCGACCGGGATCTCAGGGTCGTAACAGGTCTTGAGCTGCTCCCAGATGATGGTCTCGATATCCTTGTTGGTTGCGTTTTCCGGAATCGCCGGCGGCGGTGTGGGTTCCTTGCCGAGCGCATCCGCATCGATTCCCGAAATCCGAAACAGGTTGCCTTCCACGTAAACCGTGAAGCTGCCGCCAAGCGCCTGGGTAATAAAGCCTTCGGTGCCTTCGCGCAATGTAACGGTCTCGCCGACAGGGATGATGACCGCGCTGACATCGCGGAGGAGATTAACTGGTTCGTTGGTGTGCCCAAACATCGTGCGTCCTACTCCGTGGTAGCCGGTGTCGATTCATTTTCAAGTGCCGAATGCAGTGCGTGCCAGGCCAGCGTCGCGCATTTCACGCGCGCCGGGTGGGCACGTACGCCGTCGAGCGCACGAAGCTTGTCGAGGCCCGTTTTGGGGCCGCTCGCGCCTGCATCGCTTGTCAGGCGCTGCGTAATCTCTTCAAACCAGCTTTCGGCCTGATTGACCGGTAGGCCAGTCACCGTGTCGGTCATCAGGGACGCGGATGCTACCGAGATAGCACATCCCGAGCCCTCGAAACTCGACGACTCGATCCGTCCCTGTTCGTCGACTCGCAAATAGAGCCTGAGTTTGTCACCGCACAACGGGTTGATGCCATCCGCAGTGTGAGTGGCATCGCTCAGACGGCCGAAATGCCGCGGATTGCGCGAGTGATCGAGTATCAGGTCGCGGTAGAGGTCCTGCAAATTGTCCTGCACTTCACTCATCCGAAAATTTCCCTGGCCTTGCCGAGAGCGATGGTCAGGCGATCGACATCATCCCGGTTGTTATAGAACGCGAGCGAAGCGCGCGCGGTCCCGGAAATCCCGAAGTGCTGCATCACGGGCATAGCACAATGATGGCCGGTGCGAATCGCGACACCCTGATGGTCGAGAATCGTACCCAGGTCGTGGGAGTGAATATCGCCAACAAGGAATGACTGTACGCTCGCCATGTTGCGCGCCTCACCAATCAGGCGGATGTCGTCGACTTTCTTCAGCTCGCTGACCATGTAGGTATGCAAATCGTGCTCGTAGGCCTCGATGTTCTGCATCCCGATGACCTGCAGGTAGTCGATGGCTGCGCCGAGCCCGACCACACCAGAAATGTTGGGTGTTCCAGCCTCAAACTTGTAGGGCAATTCGTTATAGGTCGTCTTGTCGAACCTGACCTCAAGGATCATATCGCCGCCGCCTTGCCACGGCGGCATCGCATCGAGCAGCTCCTCCCGACCCCAGAGCACGCCGGTGCCAGTCGGACCGAACATCTTGTGGCCTGAGAACGCGTAGAAGTCGCAGCCAAGCGCTCGCACATCGACATCAAGATGCGGCACGCCCTGGGCGCCATCCACAAGCACCGGGATTCCACGGGCTTTGGCATGATCGATGATCTTGCTGACCGGGCACACGGTGCCGAGCGCGTTCGAAACATGTGCGACACCGACGAGAAAGGTCTTGTCGTCGATCAGGTCCAGCATTCTGCCGAGTTCGACTTCACCAAGCTCGTTGATCGGGGCGACCACAAGCTCAGCCCCGGTCTGCTCGCACACGAGCTGCCACGGCACGATGTTGGCGTGATGTTCGAGGTGCGTGATTACGATCTTGTCGCCGGGCTGCAGGCGAGGGCGACAGAAGCTCTGCGCTACCAGGTTTATCGATTCGGTAGTACCGCTCGTCAGCACGACTTCATTGCGAGATCCGGCCTTGATGAAATCTCGAATCTTGTCGCGCGAACCCTCATAGGCCTCGGTCGCGCGATGACTTAGCGTATGGACGCCGCGATGGACGTTCGCATGATCCTCGCGCTGGTACCGCCCGATGGCATCGATCACGCTCGCGGGCTGCTGCGCAGACGCCGCGCTATCGAGATATGCAAGTGGCCGCCCGTGGATATCCTGGTGCAGGGCCGGGAAGTCTGAGCGCCAGCTGGCTGCCGCCGCTATGTGAGCAGGAGCACTCATGCGGATAGATCGTCGTCCGTTTGGATCATGTTCGCGAGCCTCGCCTCCATCAGCCTCGTGATTTCATCTTTGGCGGCGCCGACGGGCGCGCGTGCCACGATGCCGGCCGCAAACGCGTGCGTCAGGATCTGGATCGCGTGCTCCCGATCCAGCCCGCGCGAGCGCAGGTAAAACAGGGCCGTCTCGTCGAGTTGGCCGACGGTCGTGCCATGGCTGCACTTCACGTCGTCGGTGTAGATCTCCAATTCCGGCTTGGCATCGATCTCCGCCTTGTCGGACAGCAACAGGTTGTGATTCGCCTGGTCCGCATCGGTGCCGTCCGCACCTTCGTGGACAATGGCCTTGCCGTTCCAGATGCAGCGGCATTTGCCGTTCAGGATGCCTCGGTATTCCTGCCGCGACACCGCTGGTCCAACGCGATGATCGACACGAGTGTGATTGTCGATGTGCTGGCCTTCACCCGCGAGGTACAGCCCGTCGAACGAAACTTCCGCGCCCGGATTCGCAATATCGATCGCGATGTCGTTCCGGATCAGTCCACCGCCCAGGTCGAAAGCTGCGGACCTGAAGTTGGCATCCTTGCCAATGGTTACGTCGGTTCTGCCAGTTTGTACATGATTGCGCCTGCGGTCCTGGAGGCGAACATGGCTCGCGTTCGCGCCGGCACCGACAGCGACGGAAACAACCGTGTTGGCGTACTGGTCCGCATCGCCGAGCGACGCATGGTACTCGACAACGCTCCCCGCCGAATTCTCTGCAAACTCGATTTCGACATAGGCCTGCGACATGGACGTGCCTTCGGTACCGTCAATGACGAGAATGCCGATGGGCTTGTCTATCGTGCCGTCGATGACAATGCGCAGGCCTTCCTTTAGCAGAGCGGCATTGAGTTCCGCGAGCGCGTGCTGTCCGGCTGGCGCTTCGCTGAGCTTGTGGATAGCGGCTCCCGGAACGGCAGCAAGGTCATGTACCTCGCCGTTAGCGATTACGAACCACGACGCGTCGATGCTGCCCGTGATGCGGTCGATTTCCTCGGTCAGCGCCGCGGAGGGTGTGGCCTCGCCGGCATCCAGCCAGCGCGAGGAAATATCACGCGCGGGCGCGAGATCGGTGTATTTCCAGTCCTCGTCGCGCGTCGTCGGGAGCCGGCCGACGATGGCCTGGAGTTCATCTGTCGAGATTGGCTTCATGCGCTGGCGGCCTCGCGCACCCAGTCGTAACCCCTCTCTTCGAGCTGCAGGGCAAGCGACTTGTCACCCGATTTGACGATCTGTCCGTCTGACAGAACGTGGACAAAATCAGGCTCGATATAGTCGAGCAGGCGTTGATAGTGCGTAACGAGCACGATTGCACGCTCGGGGCTGCGCAGCGAGTTGACGCCGTTGGCAACTGCCTTGAGAGCATCGATATCGAGGCCGGAGTCAGTTTCGTCGAGAATCGCGAGTTCCGGTTCGAGCATGGCCATTTGCAGGATTTCGTTGCGTTTCTTCTCGCCGCCAGAGAAACCTTCGTTGACGCCGCGATTCAGGAATTTCGGGTCCATACCAAGTGTCGCCATCTTCTCGCGCGCCATCTTCAGGAACTCAAATGCGTCGATCTCGCCGAGTCCTGCGTGTTTGCGCTTGGCATTGAGTGCGGCCTTGAGAAGATAGGCGTTGTTTACGCCGGGAATTTCTACCGGGTACTGGAAGCCCAGGAAGATACCTTCGCGTGCGCGTTCTTCGGGTTCGAGTTCGAGCAGGTCCTGGCCTTTGAACGTGACCGAGCCGCCTGTGACTTCATAATCGGCGTGGCCCGCTACGACCTGGGCGAGGGTGCTCTTGCCCGAGCCGTTCGGGCCCATAATGGCGTGCACCTCGCCGGCGTTCACCGATAGCGACAGGCCATTGAGAATGTCATTGCCCGCTACGCGGGACTTGAGGTCTTTGATTTCGAGCATTGTGATTTCCTACCCGACAGCGCCTTCAAGGCTGACGTTGAGTAACGCCTGCGCCTCGACGGCAAATTCCATCGGAAGTTCCTTGAAGACTTCCTTGCAGAAGCCGTTAACGATCATGTTGACGGCATCTTCTTCGGAGATGCCGCGTTGCCGGCAGTAGAACAGCTGGTTCGCCGAGATCTTCGACGTAGTTGCCTCGTGTTCGACCTTGGCCGACGGGTTCTTGATTTCCATGTACGGGAATGTGTGGGCACCGCAATCCTTGCCGATAAGGAGCGAGTCACATTGCGTGTGATTCCGTGCACCGTGTGCCTGCGGCATGATGCGAACGAGGCCCCGGTACGACTGCTGCGCTTTGCCGGCAGAAATACCTTTCGAGACTATCGTTGACCGAGTGTTGGGGCCGATGTGAATCATCTTGGTGCCGGTGTCGGCTTGCTGCATGTTGTTGGTTACTGCAACCGAGTAAAACTCGCCGACCGAATTGGCGCCGCGCAACAGGCAGCTCGGGTATTTCCACGTGATGGCCGAGCCCGTCTCGACCTGGGTCCACGAAATCTTCGAGTTCACGCCCCGGCAGTCGCCGCGCTTGGTGACGAAGTTGTAGATTCCGCCGACGCCATTCTCATCGCCCGGGTACCAGTTCTGCACGGTTGAGTACTTGATCTCGGCATCGTCCATCGCGACGAGTTCGACGATCGCAGCGTGTAGCTGGTTCTCGTCGCGCATCGGTGCCGTGCAGCCTTCCAGGTAGCTGACGTAGCTGCCTTCGTCGGCAACGATCAATGTGCGCTCGAACTGGCCGGTATTAGCCGCATTGATGCGGAAGTAGGTCGATAACTCCATTGGGCAGCGCACGTCCTTGGGAATGTAGACAAACGAGCCGTCACTGAATACCGCCGAATTGAGCGCAGCAAAATAGTTATCGCGACGTGGAACGACGGTGCCAAGATACTTTTTCACGAGTTCCGGATGCTCGATAACCGCCTCTGAAAACGAGCAGAAAATTACGCCGGCATCGGAGAGCTTTTCCTTGAACGTTGTTGCCACTGAGACGCTGTCGAACACAGCATCGACGGCAACGCCCGCAAGGCGCGCGCGCTCATGCAATGGAATGCCGAGTTTGTCGTAGGTTTCGAGCAGCTTCGGATCGACCTCGTCCAGGCTCTTGGGACGATCGTCATCCGACTTGGGCGCGGCGAAGTAGGAGATCTCGTCGTAGTTGATCTTCGGGTAGTGCAGATGCGCCCATTCAGGCTCTTCCATCTCCAGCCATTGCCGATAGGCTTGCAGTCGCCACTCGAGCATCCATTCGGGCTCGTTCTTGCGTGCCGAGATTGCGCGCACAACACCTTCGTCGAGACCTGGGGGCAGGCTCTCGGTCGCAATATCCGTTACGAAGCCGTGTTCGTAGCGTCGATTGACGAGGCTTTCGATGTTTTCTGATTCAGTCGCCATTAGTTTCTACTGTGATAGGGAGGCCTGCGAAGCGGAACGTCGGCACAGGACTGTTGGTCCGAATGAGGTCATTGAGAGTTACGTCCTGCAACGCGCGATGAATCGCTACATTGACGCGTTGCCAGGCGCCACCGACGCTGCATACGCCTTCGTGCTCGCAATCGCCGTCGAGCGCACTGCACTCGGTTATCGATACGGGACCTTCCAGCGCATCGATAACATCGGCAGCGCTTATATGCTGGGGGCCGCGAGACAGCCGGTAGCCACCATTCGCACCACGCGTCGACGTCACGAGTCCTGCACGTGCCAGGGACTTGAACAGTTTGCTGACGGTGGGCAGGCCAATGCCCGTCGCCTGGGCAACGTCGGTGGCACTGCAAACGGTAGCCTGGTGCGCCGCCAGGTGGGCGAGCAGGACCGTTCCATAGTCGGTCAATTTGCTGATTCTGAGCACGGGAGATGTGGATTGAACAAATAAAGGACTATTTTAGTCCTATTTAGTGCTCCAAGCCAGACTTTCCGTACAACTCCTTCGGGTGTCGCGGGCTTTCTTTGTTATCCTACGCGCGACTGAAGGAGCTAACTAAGACTCTTGGGCGACACTGCTGACAACCTGATCGAAATACGCGACCTCAAGTTTTCCCGAGGGCATCGCGCGATCTTTGATGGGCTGAATCTGGACATCAAGAAGGGCGAGATCACAGCGATCATGGGCCCCAGTGGCACGGGCAAAACAACTCTCCTGCGCCTGGTCACGCGCCAGTTGATTCCGGAGCAGGGTGCCATCTATGTTGACGGCACCGATGTCTCGACCCTGACGCAGTCCGAGCTCTACCAGCTGCGGCAACGTTTCGGCATGCTTTTTCAAAACGGGGCTTTGCTGACAGATCTGAGCGTGTTCGAAAACGTGGCCTTTCCACTGCGCGAGCATACGAAGCTGAGCAACCGCTTGATTCGCCATATCGTGCTGACGAAATTGCACGCAGTTGGCCTGCGCGGGGCGGCTGACCTGACGCCCGCAGAACTTTCAGGCGGCATGGCACGTCGTGTCGCGCTGGCGCGCGCGATGGTCATGGACCCGGATATCCTGATTTACGACGAGCCCTTCGTCGGACTCGACCCAATATCCATGGGCGTGATCGTGAGGCTCGTGCGGCGCATGAATGACGCATTGGGTATTACGAGCATCATCGTCAGCCACGACGTTGAAGAAGTTGCCACCGTTGCAGATCGGAGTTTTCTGTTGTCGGAAGGCAAGGTCGCGGCGTCTGGAAGTCCCGACGAACTGCGTACGACGAACTCGGAGCTCGTGCGGCAATTTATGCACGGTATGGCAGATGGTCCGGTCGCGTTTCATTACGATGCCCCCGGTTATGAGGAGCAACTGCTCGGAAGGGATGCCGAATGAGGAGGGTCGTACGGGATCTTCGCAACAACGCCGTTGAATTTCTCAGGACCTTCGGTGCGTTTCAGCTGTTTTTCCTGCGCCTCCTCAGATTCTCGCCGGGAATGCTTCTTGGGCGTTTCGACCTGGTTGTCAAACAGGTCTATAACACCGGAGCGCTATCCCTCGTCATTATTATGGTCTGCGGCTTCTTCGTTGGTGCAGTCCTCGCGTTGCAGGCATATTCGAATATGGCGATGTTTAATGCTGAGGACTGGACGGGTGTTGCCGCGGCATTCGCACTGGTCAAGGAACTCGGCCCGGTCATGACGGCGCTGTTGTTTGCCGGGCGGGCGGGAACGGCGCTGACTTCCGAAATCGGTCTTATGAAAGCCACTGACCAGCTCTCCGCGATGGAAATGATGGCAGTAAACCCGGTGCGTCGCGTATTGGTGCCACGTTTTCTGGGTGGCGTGATCGCCATGCCGCTTCTGGCCGCAATATTCAGTGCGATAGGTATGTTCGGAGCGCACCTGATCGGTGTGGAATTGTTCCAGGTGGATGTGGGTTCCTTCTGGCAACAGATTCAATTGACGGTCGAGATTTCCGACGTCAATGAGGGGATTATCAAGAGCGTCGTTTTCGGCGTCGCGGCGAGCCTGATCGCGGTTTGGGAAGGATATAATACGGTTCCGACAGCGGAAGGTGTCGGACGGGCAACTACGCGCACCGTTGTGATCACGGCCATAACTATTCTTATTTTTGACTTCATGATCACAGCGGCGCTGATTTGAGGAAATAACATGCGGCAAACTCGTTCTGTGGAAATTGGTACCGGCCTGTTCGTCCTGCTCGGGATGACGTCGTTGTTTTTTCTGACAACGCAGACCACCGGCGGTGACGACTTCAAGGCGGAGTCCGTCTATATGGTCGAGGCTCGCTTCGAAAATATTGGCAGCCTGCGAGAAAGAGCCCCGGTAACTATGTCCGGTGTGACGATCGGGCGGGTTACAGAGGTGTCTTTCGATGCGGCCACCCTGGAAGCGGTCGTGCAATTTGTTGTCGACTCCCGGTTCGATCAGATTCCGGACGACTCGGACGCGAGCATCCTGACTTCGGGCATCCTGGGCAGCCAGTACATCGGGCTGCAGGCGGGCGGGTCGCCCATGTACCTTGATGACGGCAGCGAAATTATGTTTACGCAGTCGGCCATCGTCCTGGAAAACCTGATCGGGAAATTCCTTGTGAACGCCGGTTCGGATGATGAAGAGTAGCGCCGTATGACTCGTTGGCTAACTGTATTGCTGATCGTCGTCGCGCAGTCCTGGGTTGCGGCGGCGGCCGAGGATTCACCCAATGCGGTCATTGAGAGCGCGGTCGTGCTGTTTGCGGATCAGCTCGACGGGCGCAAGGATGAATTGGCCGAGAATCGTGCGGAGCTCTACGCGATCATCGACGAGATCTTGCTGCCCAGGTTCGACCAGCGATTCGCCGCGCAGGTGGTTCTTGCCAAGTACTGGCGCACAGCAAGCGAGGAGCAACAGGCGCGCTTCATTGAAGCGTTCTATCGTGCGCTTCTACGAAAGTACTCAGACGGAATCCTCGAGTTCGATCCCGATAGAATTACGGTGTTGCCGTACCGGGGGGACCCGACCAAGAAGCGTACCAGGGTGCGCAGCACGGTTCTTATGGATGATGGCAACAAAGTCGCTGTCGACTACGATCTGGTCAAACGCGAGGCCGGATGGCTGGTCTTCAATGTCGTAATCGAGGGTGTTTCTTACGTTGTGAACTTTAGGGCCGAACTCGATTCAGAGATTCGTGCTTCCAGCCTCGAGGCCGTGATCGAACGTTTGGAAAGCGAGGCGGGAATTTCGGCTACTGAAGAAACGATCGATGAGTGAATTCACATTCGAGGATCTTGGAGACGGGAACTTCTCTGTTAGCGGCGAGATGACGTTTGCAACCGCGGAGAAGATGCTCCGGGCGAGCGAACGTCTGTTCGATGATCATACGCAGATTGAAGTCGATCTTGCCGAGATCACTGACAGTGACTCGGCCGGGTTGGCGCTGCTGCTGGAGTGGGTGACCTGGGCGAACCACAGCGTGCGTGAGATTCGCTTTACCGGAATGCCCGAGAAGATCCTCGCAATCGCTAAAACGACCGAAGTCGAACCTCTGCTTGCGCGGGGCGAACGCTGGTCAGGGTTTATCGATGCGCCAGACGGCGCCTAGTAGTCTTCTTCGAGAAATTCATCGAAGAATTCGTCATCGTCAATCGGCGGGTCGCCGTCGTATATCTCGAACTCCCGATTCTGCAGATACGACTCACGCGTCGTCACGTAAGGGTCTGCCGAGTCCGCAACCAGTCCTTCCAGCGGCAATAATCGCGCGCGGAGGTCGACGGCCCGCAACAGCCAGAGTGAAATACGGATCGTGTCGTCGCCGTAATAGCGCAACGGGTCCGCGGCGATATCCAGCGGCAAGGTTAATGCGTCGCGCACGGTGCGCGGTCCGAAGACAGGCAGCATAAGGTAAGGGCCTGAGGGGACTCCCCATACTGCAGCGGTTTGGCCGAAATCTTCTGGGCGTGCTTCAAGACCGCTAAGAGTGGCCACGTCAAACAGACCGCCTATGCCAACCGTGGTGTTCATAATGAATCGCCCGAGTTCCCCGAATCCGTGGCCGGGCTTGCCCTGCAGGAAGTTGTTGATAACGGATCCAGGCGTTGACAGGTTGCGGCTGAAATTCGTGACACTTCGGCGAACCGGTGAGGGAAAAATTTTGACGTAGCCCCTGGCAAGCGGTTTGAAGCTTATCTTGTCGAGGCCGTCATTGAATCCATACAGGCCACGGTTCATGGATTCCCAGGGATCGTGCTCAACCGGGTCACCGGCCGGCGCTGACGCGCAGCCTGAAGCCGCCAGCGCTACCAACAACAGCGAGCACAGACGTGTCATCGCGAGGCGTCGTTGCGCGCGATACCTGGTGGGCGTGTTGATTGCATCCGCTTGAGTTGCTCCTCAGACATGAACTCGCGAATGAAATCGATGCGGGCCTCAAATCGGGCGCGCTGGATTTCCTGCAATTCCGGAAGCCTCAAAGCCTGCTGCAAATAACCAATACCACCACCCAGGTCGCCGATCATCAGTCGGTACTCCGACAGGTAGTAGTAGGCTTCGGCATTCTCGCCAGCCTGCGCAGCAGCGCGTGCTATCAGGCGGACTTGTTCGGGCGTCGGCGGGACGTTATTCATCAGGTCAAGCAGCAGGTCATGGGCCTTTTCCGCCTGGCCGAGTTCCAGCAGGCGATGGCCATACACGATTACCAGCGGTACGTTGCGAGGAAAGAGTTCAAGAGCCCGCTCAAACACCTCAATTGCGTCGGGGTACTGATCAAGCGCTACGAGCGTCTCGCCAAGGCCGATGTGATAGGCAATGACCGACTTGTCCTTATCCAGCAGTTCCTCAAATATCTCGCGCGCGCCGTGGTAGTCCTCGGCACGTTGATACGCGACGGCGCGACCGTAGCGCTCGATATCGTTCTGATTCTCGTAGTCGCGCGCCTCAAAATAGGCCACTGCTTCCGGAGGAGTATCAAATTTCGCGGCGATTATGCGAGTACGTGCGATTCCGTAGCTGGTCGAATCATCGCTCCGTATTGGGGGGTATGTACGGGCCCGATTTCGCGCCTCGGCGATTCGCGCGGTGGTGACCGGGTGCGTGCGCATGAACTCCGGCGCGCGCATTTCCGGGCTGGTCAGTTGTTGCCGTGACATGACATCGAAAAACGAGGCCATTCCATAGGGATCGAATCCGGCGTCGGCAAGGGCCGCGATTCCCACGCGGTCAGCCTCGTACTCGTTGGTACGCGTGAAATTTATCTGTTGCTGTGCGGCTGTTCCCTGCGCGACCGCCATTGCGCCTTGAACAGCGTCGCCGCTACCGCCCGTTGCAGCAAGGATAAGCGCCCCCAGCATCATGGCAGTCGTCAACAGGTTTTGTCTCGAGTTGGCATGAATCGATCGGGCGATGTGGCGCTGCGTTACATGCGCGACCTCGTGGGCAAGTACACCCGCTACTTCGTCTTCATTGCGGCTCGCTTCGATCAGGCCGGTATGTACGCCTATGTAGCCACCTGGTAAGGCGAACGCGTTGATTCTCGGGTCATCGACGGCGAAGAACGTGAATCTGTGGTCGCCGTCGTTAGTCTGCGCGGCTATGCGACTGCCAATGTCGTTGAGGTACTCGGTTACCAGTGGGTCTTCGACGACCTGACCGCTGGCGCGAATATCGCGCATGATCATGCGGCCGATCTGATTCTCCTGGCTGGTGTTGAGGATGGTATCGGCAGGGCTTCCCATATCGGGCAGCTTGATATCATCCGCGCCGGCGCCGGCCACGAAGACCAGCGAGCCGAGCAGAGCGGCAAGCAATACACCTTTAATGGGAGTTGCGTACATGTGATATCCGATCGATGTCGTCTCTATGTTCCGACTGGCCCCGGGACCCGGTGTTCCCGTGACTACAGGGCCCTGACGGCCTCGAGTACCTCCTCAGCGTGCCCTTTAACCTTGACGCTGCGCCATTCCTGGCGAAGTTTGCCTTCCCCGTCGATCAGGAAGGTGCTGCGCACAACGCCCATGAATTTTCGCCCGTAGAGCGTCTTCTCATGAATAACGTCAAATTTCTTGCAGAGGACCTCATCGGGATCGGATAGCAGGTCGAATTTGAAGCCCTGCTTGTCCTTGAATCTTTCATGAGAAGCAATGCTGTCCCTGGAGACACCGACAATAAATGTATTCTGCCGTTTGAACTTCGCATGCAGAGTACTGAAGTCCCGGCCTTCGGTCGTGCAGCCCGGTGTGCTGTCTTTTGGGTAGAAATAGATGACGACGTTCTTGCCGCGCAGTTCCTTCAGGCGAATGGTTTTGTCGCCTGTGGCTGCGGCGCTAAAGTCGCCGACTACTCGATTCATACGGGGTGCGCTCAATGCGGTTCTCCTGGTCTAAATCAGGTTCAGGCCTTTACGGGTTCCAGAATGGCGTCGAGGTTAAGTTGATCGCAGAGCTCATGGAATTCCTCCCGCAACTGCGATACATGCAGTTTCGAAGGGACGTTGATCGCCATTTGCACCGCAAACATCGGCGCGCCAGTGTGAGCAGCGGAGTAGCTGCGCGTCGCGACGTCTGCAATTTCGATGTCTCTGGACGTGAAAAAATTGGCCAGGTTGAACACGATTCCCTCGTGATCCAGCGCAACGATATCGACCGCGTACGGCATGCGATCTTCTTCCACGGGCTTGGCGTCTGTCTTCTTGATCGAAACCTGCAAATCGCCACCGGTACAGAGTTTGTCGAGGCCCTGTTCGAGCCGGCTCAGGGTGTGCCAATTGCCGGAAACCAGCAATAACATCGCAAACTCCGATCCAAGCGTCGTCATGCGGCTTTCCTCAATGTTGCCGCCGCATGAGAGAACGACTTTGGTCAGATCCTGGACAGCACCAGTTCGGTCCGTTCCAATTGCAGAAATAACAATAAGTTGTGACATTTACTTAAAATTTCCCTTACTTCCAGTTCGATGCGTCTGCAGGCGACTTTCGCAGCAGGACAGGCTGAATGGCGCCCGCACGACAGTCCTTGCCAGCACCGGATATGAACAGTAACATCGCCGCCTTATTTAAGGCGAGGATCAATCGTGATTCACGGCAGTCTGGTCGCGCTCGTTACGCCGTTCGATGGCAATAATCGGGTCGATTATGCGAGTCTCAAGCGGCTGATCGACTTTCATGTCGAGCAGGGCAGCAGCGGACTGGTGATCGCAGGTACGACCGGAGAATCGCCAACGTTGAGGCGATCGGAGCATATCGAGTTGATTGGGCGGTCGGTCGAGATCGCGGCTGGCCGGATACCGGTCATCGCGGGGACCGGGTCAAACTCCACGTTTCAGTCGATCGAGTTGTCTCGCGCTGTGTACGACCCGAGATTGACGGCGTACATGGCGGTTGTGCCGTACTACAACAAGCCGACGCAGGAAGGCATCTACCGGCACTACACGGCGATAGCGGACGCCGTAAAAAAGCCGCTGTTGATGTACAACGTGCCTGGCAGGACTGTGGCAGACATGTTGCCGGAAGCCGTGGGACGGCTGGCCGAGCACGAGAATATCTTCGGCTTGAAGGAGGCGACTGGAGATATTGAGCGGTTGCAGGAGATCCAGGCGGTTGTTAATGACGATTTTGCGCTCTACAGCGGCGATGACTTCACTTTGAGGCCGTTCATAGAGCAGGGTGGTCATGGCGTCGTGACGGTGAGCGGTAATGTTGCCCCGCGCCAGGTGGCACGCTTGTGTGAGCTCGCAAAGGAAGGCAAGGCGGAGGAGGCCAGGGCGCTTGACGACCGGTTGCAGCCGCTGAACAAGGCACTGTTTGTCGAGTCGAACCCCATACCGGTGAAGTGGGCGGTCAGTGAAATGGGTCTCATGGAGGCACATATCCGGTTGCCGCTGACGGCGTACTCGGATCGGTATCACGAAGAAATGCGATCAGCGATGCACACAGCAGGCGTGGATCTGGAGGAATACGCATGACTAAATGCCAGGTATTGGCCGTCCTGATGCTTGGGGCATCGCTTTCGGCTTGCGGCGGTAGCGAGCCAAAAGAAGTCGACTGCGAAAAACAATTGGAGTTCGAGAATCGCGAGGTCGGCAAGCGCGTGGTCGCGCCTGAGGGACTGGACCAGCTCGACGAGTTCGCCGAAATGCCGATTCCGAAGGCCGATCCGGACGCCCCTCCGCACCCGGGTGGCCCGTGCGCGGATCAGCCGCCACGAATTTCGACGGGCAGATAAGGCAACGACAGGCGTCAAACACACAAAATTCGGAGAGGTGGCTGAGTGGTTTAAGGTGCTCGCCTGGAAAGCGAGTGTACGGTGATACCGTACCGAGGGTTCGAATCCCTCCCTCTCCGCCAGATTCAATAGAAAGGGTGTCAGTCACCCTATTTCCATTGAGATGTCACAGCGTTCTTGGGGCAGCAGCGGAAATAGGGTGACTGACACCTTTTTTTTTGCGGGCCGTCGAGGGATTCGGAATTCGAACCCTGTTCGACAAACGCAGCCGCGTAGCGGCATGTTTGCAGGGAGTTCGCGAAGCGAGCGAGCTGAATCACTCCCTCTCCGCCAGACAGTGAGGCATTCGTTGTGTCTCCGTCCAGAGACTCGCGAATGCCTTTTTCTTTCCGGGGCTTGGAACCCTTTCGGTTACATTTCCGGACCGCCTAGAGGCCCTCAGGCCGGAATAGTGCGGCGGACTGGCCA
>Ga0209456_10000993_pt1 | contig 14117 bp, 14 predicted proteins | sample COG_11_FD_184755 | JGI IMG/M metagenome (GOLD analysis project Ga0209456, IMG submission 184755) | Pelagic marine sediment microbial communities from the LTER site Helgoland, North Sea, for post-phytoplankton bloom and carbon turnover... | ecosystem: Environmental > Aquatic > Marine > Neritic...
ATACTCTGCTAAGCCGTCTAGAACAGTGCAGATGGAATTTTCGCGGACTACAACGGCCCCAACCTTTGATCGCTGAAATTTTTTGTGTTTTTTACTGTCAGACAAATGTCGGAACACGACAATAACTTCCAAAATCCTCAAAGGAGAGAAATCAATCATGTATCTTAATAAACTGGTTTCGGTTGGCGCCTGGGCGATTGCAGCCATGGCTGTGGTACCCGGTGTCGCATTCGCAGATCAAACTTATAAAACGGATCAGGGCCATACGGAGGTACTGTTCGGGTGGAGTCATGCCGGAGTATCGACGCAGCATGCCGAGTTCACAGTGGCGACAGGTACGTTGAATCTCGCGGATGATATCGAGAAATCGTCTATCAGCGTCGTAATCAATGCGAACAGTCTTTCCTCTGGTTTCGAGGCGCTGGACCGGGACCTGAAAAGCAAGAACTTCCTGGAAGTGGAAACCTACCCGGAAATCACATTTCAAAGCACAGCCATCAAACAGACAGGTGAGCAAAGCTTTGACGTGACGGGCGATCTCACAATTCATGGCGTCACCAAGCCCGTGACTCTTAAAACCGAAATGACGCACCGGGGAGAACATCCCGTGGCCAAGTTCTTCGATTACTACAAGGGCGACTGGGTCGCATTCAAGGCGACAACCGAGATTGATAACATGGACTTCAGCGTGGGCAGCTTTCCAACTGGACCTATCGTGATAGAAATCAATACCGAGTTACAAGCCAAGTAGTTCAGTCGAATCCCGGATCAATAAAGACAGCGCCCGGCGGGCGCTGTCTTTATTTCTAGTGCGGGATTAAGTCATATAAACGTAATATCTGGTCAATCGTCCTCGGAAAAGCACCACTGAGGTCCGACAAAATGGGAAGAACAGCAGCGAGCAATCGCTGAATCGAATCATTTCAACTGCCGATGAACGACACTACACAACGCTATCACGGTATCGCGATCGGCTTTCACTGGCTTATTGCGATACTGATCATAGGAATGCTCGCCGCCGGCAAGTACATGGTCAGCCTGGAGGAATCTGACCCACTGCGGTTCCTGCTGACGCAATGGCATAAATCATTCGGTATCGTCGCAATGGTACTGATTGTATGCCGACTGTTGTGGCGTCTTACCCATCGTCCGCCTCCGTTGCCCGGTCATTTGAAAACGTGGGAGGTGTATGCCGCAGCTGCTGCTCATCTACTGCTATACCTGCTTATCATAGTGATCCCGGTTAGCGGCTGGATCATGGTGTCAGCATCGCCTCTCGAGCTGCCGACAGTAATTTTCAACTATATCCACTGGCCGCACCTTGCCCCCTTCGATTCGTTGCCCAACAAAGATGAGGTCTCATCGTTCTTCGCCGAGATTCACGAGTTTGCGGGCTCCGCGCTGATACTGCTGCTGGTTGTGCATATTGGCGCAGCGTTGCACCATCAGATCATATTGCATGATGGCATGATGAACCGCATGTCCCCGAAAACACCTGACGGCAAGTGGGCGGTTGGTATCGTCCCGTTGACGAGCGCCATCGTTTTCATTGTCGTTGGTCTCATTGGTTTTGGTTATAGCGGGGGCAATTCAAAACCTTTAGGCGCCGGAGAAAGCCGGGTTCATTTTACTTTCACGGTGCAGAACCAGGAATCGCAGGGATCGTTTTCCGAATCGGTGGTAGAACTGTTGCTCGATAGGAACAATCCTGCCAACAGCAGCCTCAATGCAACGGTAAATATGGCAACAGTGACTACCGGTACCAGTCAAATCGATGCGACGCTGCTGGGCAACGATTGGTTCGATGTGAAAAATCATCCACAGGCGAGTTTCACTTCCAGGGAACTGGTGGCCGTCGGCGAAGACCGCTACTCTGCATCCGGCACCTTGCGAATCAAGGGCATTGCCAGAGATCTGATATTTCCGATGGACCTGGTTTACGTAGAAAAGGAACCCAAGGCAACAGGCAGTTTCATGATCAACCGTCTTGATTTTGAACTCGGAAGCGCCTCTCAACCGGATGAAGAAACGGTGGGATACCAGATCGAGGTCGGTTTCGCATTCGAGGTCAAATAGCGGCCGGCTCGGCCTCTGCTTGGGCCCACGAGGCAGGCCCCAAGATGTCGCACAAAGTCCTGCGATAAACCCGTTGTTTTGCGTGGAACGTCAGACAGAATTGTTAACCAGCGTCCAATTTTACCCACACGACTGTAGGTATTTCAACGGCTTAGGGTGCCGATCTGCGTCGAGACCCGGCGCTGTTTAACACTCGAGGCCAAGGACGTTTATTCAGCGGCCTTTAGGCTTCTTATTACTTAAGGCAGGGAAGATGAAGCTCGTTGAAGCTCCCAACTATTAGAAGCACTCAATAGACTAGCGAGAATGAAATTCGAGTAAAAAGTCGCAAATGACTTAGTGCCCCGATCGGGGATAGTGGAAACCCCACGCCTTCAGGCGAAGGAAGTTGGGCCGTACGTGTGCGTAGTGAACGTAGGCCGGTTTCGTCAACCCGGTATGGTGTTCAGTCGACTTCAAGTCGACCTTAATTTGGCTGAAAGCAGTGGTTGAGAAGCTGAATATATTCATGCTATGGCCCGAACGTCTCGTCTTGTAGACGAGGGTAATTCAGTTAATCCAAAATGGAACCGATCTTTCAACAGTGTAAGGAGTATCTACACAAAGAGACTTCGAGATTTGCGATCGCGCAGCAACAGAGCATCACGACAAGCTGACGATCGTTGTCGGTAGGTATGCGAACGGTCGCTGGGTCGGCGCTTGGGCAAAGTGGATCAAGGACGCGAACATTTCTCTGTATGAACTCTATAAGTTGGTGCACGTTGCAGAGAGTCTCGAACGGAAAGGAAAAGCAAAAGCGTGCGGGTTTGTTCGGAATCGTCTGCAGAATAAGGACTGGCACAAGTGGGGGATTTGAGTTGTCCCTCCTGAGTATTCGTCGCGCTTGATACTATTGCGTTTTTCCTCTTACTCCGGCTAGTCTGGAAGCCATGTCGAAATGGTGTACGTAGTGCTACCCGAGTAACTTAACATACAAATTCTCCGTTGTCGGGCATAATCCATAACTCCATTTTCATCGCTCTCGATTCTTATTTTGAAGATTATAGCGATACATCGAACAGATTGATTTTATTTCCAGACGAAAAAATTCTATTCACTGATGCTGTTACCTGAATCCGCCTCCGTCTTCTTATCGACGTTTACTCTCGTCTCTGTGGCGGAGATTGGTGACAAGAGCCAATTGGTATGCATGACACTGGCAGCACGTCACCGCCATTGGCCGGTGCTATTGGGTGCGACAGTAGCGTTTATGATCCTAAATACTCTGGCAGTACTTTTCGGGGCGGGAGTAGCTGCTTGGGTACCAGAACGCTGGATTGCCGCGATAGTCGCGGTGCTGTTTGGCGTGTTTGGAATTCACGCGTTGCTCAGCCGTGAGGATGAGGAATCTCAGAATGTAAAAGAAAAACCTGGCCACGGAATATTCACCACGACACTATTATTGATCCTGGTGGCGGAGTTTGGCGACAAAACACAGATCGCAGTGGCAGGGTTGGCAAGCAGTTTGTCTTCTTTGCATGTATGGTTAGGTGCCACAAGCGCGTTGGTGATGGTTTCGGTCCTTGGCGTCTGGGCCGGCCGTACAGTACTGCAACGGCTACCTATTCACTGGTTGCACCGGATTGGTGGTACGATCTTCCTGCTGTTTGCTATTCTGGCGGCGCGAAGGGTATTTGTCTGAAATATCTCTCTACACACCCTATTCGAGTAAAACTTTTCCCTACGTAGTTCAACATGCATCGCGACAACCTCCAACATTGGCAACACAGCCACACATTCGGACAGGATCGCAAACGACCTGGAGAGCTGCGTACGCTAATCGTCATTGCCATCACCGGCAGCATGATGGTTGTGGAGATCGTCACAGGCGTCCTGTTTGGGTCAATGGCCCTGCTAGCAGACGGGCTTCATATGGCATCGCACACAGTCGCACTTGGCATTAGCGCCTTCGCCTATATCTACGCACGTCGTCATGCCCACGACAAAGAGTTCAGTTTCGGAACCGGCAAGGTCAATGCACTTGGAGGCTTTACCGGTGCGATACTGTTGGCCGTATTTGCTCTTCTTATGGCGTGGGAGAGTCTGGATCGTTTAGCAAATCCAGTTCAGATCATCTTCGACCAGGCCATCGTGGTCGCTGTGCTCGGGCTAGTGGTAAATGGTGTTTCTGTATTTATTCTGGGAGTAGATGATCACCACCATGGTGAGGGATATCATTCTCATCACCATGACCATAATCTGAGGTCGGCCTACCTGCATGTGATGGCAGATGCCCTGACGTCCCTGCTGGCGATAATCGCGTTACTCGCGGCGAAGTATTTTGGATTGGTCTGGATGGATCCTGCGATGGGTATTATCGGGTCGATCCTCGTGGCCCGCTGGTCACTTGGCCTGCTCCGCACAACTAGCGAGATTTTGCTTGATCGGCAGGGTCCAGAGAAGATTCGCAACGCGATTCATCAAAGTATTGAAGATGATGGGGGCAGTGCAGTTGCGGACTTTCATTTGTGGTCAATAGGCCCCAGCGTCTATGCGGTGATTGTCAAAGTTGTGGCGCACGAACCCTTGACCCCAGAGCAATATAGAGCACGTATCCCGAAGAACCTTGGGCTCGAGCACATTACCATTGAAATCCACCAGTGGGTGGGGAGCAACTCCGACTTATAGGTCAGATGCCAAGTGTGACGGCGGTGGTTCGGTTGCACTCATTCGCGTTAAATGCCCGGATGTCCGTTGAAGTATAAAGCGGGCGAAAATATCTTAATCTTTTCAATTACCGACTGCCCGCTATATGTGGCCGGGTCCCGACGCACGCGGTGCAGCGAAACATACGCGCCCAGGCCTATTTGCTTGGTCTGCTATGGCAGGTCCTACTGCCGCCAGTCGAGCACAGGGAATATCAGTATTGCCTAAATGACTGGACCCGTTTCGGCCATTTGACGTCATGGACTGAACGGGACCTCCGCGACCGCGACCGTATTGGCCGCGAAATACCGGTACCATCGGTTTCCCTTGCGAGCGCGGCCGGCGTCTGTTGACGGAACCGCAATGGATGTAATATGCCGATAGTGAACCCCATGGAGGCGTCATGAATGAACTCGACCCGGAATCCTTGCGTTCCGGACGTACCAACAAGTCGCTGATAGCGTGGCCGGTTTGCGCCCCATGGTGCCAATAACCTCGAGCGGCGAAGTCATGGAATCTCCGCTCGTGCTGGACGGCGGCGTAGGTCACAGCGTGATCTTTACCAATACCCGGGCGGCGCTCAAACCGACTGCGGAGTTGCTATCGGACATGGAACCGCTGCTTGGATCCGTGGTGCGCGCCATTCGTAACGAGCCGAACTCATGACTGCTTCTATTGCTAACTACCGACGTCTGATCCTGCGGCTTCTTTCCCTGCCGTTGGCGAGCGCCTTGGTGCCGGTATCGAATGCCGCGGTGTCCGGTGCTTCTTCGGACTCCGCTCCAGGCGCGGCCGATGGGGTTCGATTCATGCGATTGGCCCTGGACCTCAAACGACTCGCCGTCGAGCGCGGGGACCAGGCCTACGGCGCGGTGATCGTCAGAGCAGGCCAGGTCGTCGGCCGGGGTCCGAGCAGGGTAGTCGTCGATGGCGACCCGACGGCTCATGCTGAAATGGAGGCCATTCGGGATGCCGCGAGGGGTCTGGAAAGCCGGGATCTGGGCGGCTGTGTCATGTACTCCACCTCGCGTCCCTGTCCAATGTGCGAGGCTGCGGCATACTGGGCGGGCCTCGACCGTTTGTTCTATGGATTGGACGTCATCGACGGAGGTCCACCCAGTCTGACGCGGTGTTGAAGGCTAGGTGACAACCCACAGAACCGATTTCCAGGGCGAACCGTGGGGCGGCGGATATACCGGTGGATCCGTCCGGCGGCGGGGCGACATCGACTGCAGGTCGGGGGTAAACATGCGTCCCGGATTCATCGGATCCGCCGTCTTGTGGTTGGTCGTCACCTGCTGCACTTCCGGTGCGTATTCCCAGGTTCCCCCCTCTGCCGTGGAGAGGGCCGGATACGGTGGGGTGCTGGCCGCGGCGGCGCGGGGGTACGCGGATGAGATCCACACGTTGGCCGCAAACGGCGCCGATCTGGATGTGAGAGACGTATACGGCCGCACGCCCTTGCACCTAGCCGCTTTTGGCGCGCATCACGCGGCCATGCGCGCGCTGGTAGCCGCCGGAGCAGATCCCAATGCGCTGGAAGACGACCAGTACGACATCGTTACCATTGCGGCTGTTGCCGACGACCTCGAAACCCTTGAGACGGCCCTTTCCCTGGGCGCCAGGGCAGACAATATCACCAGTCCCTATGACGGCACCGCTCTGATCGCGGCTGCCCATCTGGGCCACGTGGAGATAATGCGCACGCTGATTGATGCCGGCGCGCCCCTCGACCACGTCAACAACCTAGGCTGGACCGCAGTCATCGAAGCGATCGTGCTAGGAGACGGGGGGCCGCGGCATGTCGAGACCCTGGACACTCTGATTCGGGCCGGAGCGAATCTGCAGCTGGCGGATCGGGACGGACGAACGCCACTCGAGCTGGCGCGCCAGTATGGTCACGACACCATGGTGCAGATGCTGATCCGTGCAGGCGCACAGTAGCAGATCCCGCGTCGAAGCTGGGGTCAGAACACAGATGTATCCTACACCTTTTAACGCTATTCATCATCGAGGGACCATGGACCTCAAGATATTGATGACCGTTTTACAACCGTATTCATGGCAGAACTGGGTGACAAGACGCAGCTTGCGACCAAGTTGTTCGCCGTTTGCTGCCCGGTGCAGCGCAGCAAATATTCGCTCGAACCTTCAAAATCGACCGGCAGTCAAGAGATTTATTGCGGACTGTCAATATTCGAGTGTCTACATAAGATTGCTACGCGGATGAACTGGCGCTTTCGGCCACATGCGGTCATTCATTACCCAGTATAAAATTATCAAGTAAAGAGGTTTTGAAATGACTTTTTTCATCGGGCAGATCTATTACCAAATTCCCGGTACTAATCGATAACGAGTTTGCTTTGCATACTCTGGATAGCCATCCAATTCTATATACAACGTGCGATCTTCAAGGTACGTTCGCAGAATGAGCAGTGCTGTTAGAAACACAGACACTAACAATGCATAACGTGACCCAAGTGCAACAGGCACTGCAAACAATAATATTATAACAACAGTATACATAGGGTGCCTTACCAACGCGTAAGGCCCAGTTGTTATGACTTGATGGCCGCGCTCCTCATCAATTTTTACAACCTGAGAAAGGTAGGTGTTTTCGCGCATGATCCAGCCAAGAAAAATAAAGCATGGAATATGAATTAGAATCGCACTTATCTTCATCCATAATGGCAATGATTCACTCCAGCCATAACGCACCACATCAAAACCAGGAATAATATAAAGTGTTATACCTGCAACAAAAAACAAAAACATAAGCACCTTGTCCCAGGTCTTCTGCTCCTTATGAATCGGTATAATCTTTAGTCGTTCGTCAAGTAAGGCAAGATCATGATGCAATAAATAATGAGTCATCACTACTCCAAATACTGACCATAAAGCCACGATTATCCATGCCTCCCACCAATACCAAGTGCCCGATGGCCACATTAGCGCTATCGCGAATAAAGTTGTTCGTATAATCGATCTCAACCAAACAATAGTGGGCTGTAGCAATGGATTATGATTCTTCATCACTGAATTATATTTAATCCGCCTTTTCTGGATACACCCTTTCGGCCGAGCTTGTGTGAAAACGTTGAATCAAAATTGTTGGTGGGATTAGTGATTGCTTTACTTACGTTCTAGCCCCACAAGTGGAGCTTCATCTGTAAAAGTTGTTCTGTTGATGAATGTGGTGTATCGCTGTCCCAATGGTCTTATAATTTTCAGCGTTTTCACACAGCCTCGGCCAGAAGCCGCCGACGAGACCCTAATTAGATGGTCCGATTTTATGGGGCCGAACCAATCGGCCAGAACGCGCCGTCACGGGCGGTGACGATCCAAGTCGCAGACGAAGATCGACCCGACTTCTTTAGTTTGAAATTCAACTTCCCCGTAGGGTTGCCACCCCAACCGTCTGAGCAAGTTGTCAAGGACCATTGTGCTGAGGAAAATGCGGTCGAACCCCAGTTGTTTTGCGAGGCTTTCAGCCGATTCAATCAGCAACATGCCGACTCCCTGTCTGCGATACTCAGGCCCCACAAGTAATCCGATCACTGAGGGCTCAAGACTTGTGGCTTCGTCGAGGCCCAGCGCAACTGTTCCCTGAACCTGCTGACCCTTCATTGCCACCAGTCCAATCGGAACCCTATCGTGATTGCAACGCGACTTAAGATCGAATAGTGCATGCCCTGGGCCATGAACTCCGTAATAGGGTCCCCACTCACCGCGATACCAGTCCGCAAGCCTTGGTATGACTTGAGCGTTGTCAGCAAGAAATGCTATCTGCGTCACCTAAGTTCAGTTGGATGGCTGGCCGGTTCACGCCCTGAGTCGTTCAGTCAAGCATTTTGTTGTGGAACCAGACAAGAACCGCGGGTTTGAAGAGCTTGGAGATAGGCGGTTTCATTGTAGGGTGTACGTGATTTCCAACACCTGTACAAAATACGTATCCACTTGAAGGCGAGGGCTCGGACAGCCATCTGATGGCTGGCGCCTTTCTGGCGCTGTTGCTGGTAGTAGACGCCGGCCCAGAATGAAAGGTGGATGGTTTTGGCGGCCCACTCGACGAAGGTCCGTCGCACGAAGGTGGGGCACTGCCATCGCCAGTGTACCCAGGACTTTTGGCCGCTGCGCTCCGTGACAGGCGCGATACCAGAGTATTGTTGTACGTCGGCAGCGCTCTGAAAGCGATCCCGGCCTTCGCCGAAGGCGGCGAGAAGTCGGGGTATGAAGACGAGACCGGCGCCTGGCAGGGAAGCGAACACTGGGTAGTCAGGCAGTTTGGGTAAGAGCTGTGCGATAGCCTCATCGAACTGTTTGATAAGCTCGAGGGTGGTCCTGAGTTGTTCGGCCAGGGCCAGGGCTTCGAGGGTGCCGGGATTGATGACAGCGAGATCGTCGGTCAGTGCGGTCGCTGCCTGGATCGCCTGGATGCGTGCTTCGATGAGCTTGGGGCGACGGACACGGTGTTCCTGAAAGAAACGTTCCAGGGTACTTCTCCGGGCTCGTTTGACCTGTTTGAGGGTGGGCCAACGGGTGATAAAAGCACAGAAGACGAACGTGTCCTTGTGGCTGAACCACTCTACCGCCTGCGGATAATAGGCTTTCAGGGTGCTGATCAGACGGTTTGAGAACCGCCGCTGATCATCCACCAGCCGCCGGCGTTTCTCCACCAGGTGCACCAGAGTGCGCATCTCAATGCTTTGTGGCTGCAGGGGTTTGAAGCGATCACCATGGCGTAACACCAAGTCAACGGCCAGTTCAGCGTCGGTGGGATCATCCTTGGCACGGGAAGGCTTGAACGCTTCGCGGTTGTCGTCCGCAAAAAATCCATCTGCCCCTCTATAGAAGAATGGAAGACTTCATCAAGCCTTGATCATCATGGATAATCCCCAACATGAAGGAGATACGGTACGCAGCAATTTCCGTCAAACAGGCCTTGGTGACAATCTGTAGGTTGTTCCTTGATCTAGTTCGGTATGTTTACGTGGGTCTACGCTCTGACAAGATACTCGCCGCGGAGAATCTATTCCTGAGAAAACAACTCGCCCTATATCAAGAACGCCAGGTTAGGCCGCGCCGAATCGATGCGGCAACACGGATAGCGTTGGTATTCCTGTCGAAGCGCTTCAATTGGCGACCGTCGCTCTTGATTGTGCAACCCGCAACGCTAGTGCATTGGCATCGGCAAGGATTCCGCCTATTCTGGCGATGGAAGTCCCGACCTGGCCGGCCCCGGATTCCGATCGAACTCAGACGGCTCATCCGCGAGATGGCTTTGGATAATGTGAGTTGGGGTGAGGAACGGATAGCTAATGAGTTACTGCTCAAGCTTGGAATCCGTGTATCTCCACGAACCGTGAGTAAATACATGCCGAAGCCTCCTGGTCGCGGTCATCGTGGTGATCAACGTTGGCGTACGTTCGTGCGTAACCATGCTTCCGCGATCGTGGCATGTGATTTCTGCATTACGTTTACAGCAACATTCCGACTTTTCTACGTTTTGGTGGTCATCGAGCACGGTTCACGCCGCCTACTTCATTGCAATGTCACCGAATATCCAACCGCAGAGTGGACATTGCAACAACTCCGTGAGGCGATTCCTTGCGAACATCCATATCGTTTCCTAATCCATGACAACGACAATATCTTCTCAAAGGAACTCGACACATCCATCAGTCGTCTGGGGATCGATGTGATCGAGACCCCGTATCGAAGTCCGCAGGCCAATTCGATCTGTGAACGGGTAATCGGCTCAATGAGAAGGGAGTGTCTCGATTATATGATTCCGCTTAACGAAACCCATCTTAGAAAAATCGTAAAAGATTGGGTCGTCCACTATAACCGATCGAGGCCTCATTCAGCGCTCGGGCCAAGCGTGCCTGATCCACCGCCTGGCATCCCAGTGTCGATCGGAGATGATCGTCATCGAATTGCGGATAAACTTAAGGTGATCTCTACTCCAGTACTGGGCGGACTCCATCATGAGTACGCGCTCGCGCCGGTTTAGTGCGACGACATTTTTGCGGAGCACACGGCCGCCTGTGCCGACCGTCAACCCCGTCAGCACATTGCCGATGCACAGCATAGCGGTTATGCTTCCTATTCATATGTGGATGTCCAATTATTGCAAGTAATGCAACGACTATTCCAGAAATTACAAATGGGGCAGCGCTGCTTTTTAAGCCTTATGACCCCAGCGCAATAGCACAACCCATAAAAAGAATCTTAAAAGAACCAAATTTACGGATGAGTCTCACGCAAAACAGCTATGAGCAAGTGAATATATTTGATTGGAAGAAAATTGTACCTAAGTTGATGTCTGTCTACGAACAAACTGCAATTTCATAAGCAACAGCTAGAGGAATGTTTCCATGATTCATAGCGTTGCGACCTGCTCAACAATATCCTGGTGGATAGATTGTTGGGCAGGATTGATCATGTCTCCTATTTATCTCCTAAAAACATCGCCCGCGGCGTCAGGTATATCCTGGATCGCTCAAACATTATTACTGTGATGGAACAAGGGTGCTGAGTTGTTGAAATTTTCGATAGTCACGCCAAGTCTGAATCAAGGGGAATACATAAGGAATACAATTGAGTCAGTATTGTCGCAGGACTATTCCAGGGTCGAGTATATTGTGATTGACGGTGGTAGCACGGATAATACTCTGGACATCATCAAAGAATACGATAGGGAACTTTCATACTGGGTAAGTGAAGCCGATAGCGGGCAAGCCCAGGCGATCAATAAGGGTTTTACACATGCAACCGGAGATGTTTTTTCCTGGTTGAACTCCGATGACTACTATCAGGTAGAAACTCTGTCACGGGTCGCAGAATATTTTGAATCCAACCTCGATACTGATCTCGTATCAGGCCAGTGTAAATTGTTAAATATGGACGGTAGCGCGCACATTTCGAGACCATCCCCCTTAAGAACCTATCAAGATTTTCTCAAAATACATAGTAATTGGATGAACGAGCGTTTGATAATTCAACCGGAGTGTTTTTTTCGTAAGAGGGTATATCAGAATGCGGGCCCACTGCGGGAGGATCTTGAATATTGTTTTGATGTTTTATTTTGGATGAGGGCAGCTTACTCAAATTACAAATTTGATAGTGTTCCTCAACATTGGGCTACATTGAGAAGGCACGACGGCCAAAAAACTAACGATTTGATGGTGTCGTTTTCAGAACTATGTTCAATAACATGGACTGAACTAATTGAGCATAAGGAAGTGCTCGCAGAGTCAGAGAAGTGGGACATAGCCAACGATGTGTTTTCTGCGATGAAGACAGTAAACAAGAAAAATTATGACAGATACTTAAATATAGACTCTTCAACTTCCTATCAATTTGGGCGCCTGTTCGCAAAATGTAAGTTTTGGTAATTTTCTTCTAATGGTGTCAAAAGAATACTTCAAAGCAAAAGATAGCTGTCAAATCTGGATTCTCAAAATTTTGGCAGGAATTTGATGATTTCGGAAAGAGCGACGGTATACACCCTGGCTGATAATAGATTTCTTCCGGCGGTAGTTGGGTTAATAAATTCACTTAGGAGCAATGGTTTTACCGGTTTGATCAAAGTTGGATCGCCGGAAATTCTCAATATTGAAAAACCTTGTTTGACGAATGTCGAGTTTATTCAAATTGGAGATTCAGATTTATGGATTGGAAACCGAAAGCCCGGTTTCATTCTCGAGCATCCAAATGAGCAGTTTATTTATTTTGATGCCGACATAGTACTAAATGACGAAACATTTTTTGAAAGACTTGAAGATTGGTTGAATATCGGCCCGGTCTTCTCCGTAGAGGGGTTGGTGCCTCCAATGGACCATAGGAGGCATGTGTGGAGAAAACGTCTGCAGGTTCTGAATGCAGTTCGTGATGATGAAATATGTTATTACAACTCAGGATTTTTCGCAGGAGTCATGTCCCGGGATGGAGACATTATCAATCGCTGGGATCGTACTATGGAAAAAGTATTACAGAGACCTGGCAACATTTATTGTGACAAAGACTTTCCTATGCCTGATCAGGATACGCTGAATGCGATTCTGCAGGATTGGCCCACTCGCCCTGTTGGAATATGCTCACCTGATCTGTGGACTGCTGCTCAATCGGTTAGTCCATTCTTGCATGTTGGCACGTTTAGAACACCCGCGATACTTCATTGCACCGGACAGGCAAAACCGTGGATGCTTAGGCAGGTTCCACCACGCGGCCCGAGCATCTATGACAAACTGTGGTACCTGCACGCGGTAATAAATCCGACACCATTCAACTATCAACACCGTATGTCGAAAATCATGCACTCCTGGTTCAAAGGAACAGTTCCCGGCAGGCTCGTACAGTTCTATAGGCGTATATGCACAAAGCTGATTTAAACGTAAAAATTCTGCGGTTGGCTGCACGATGTATAGAAAATATCGGCTAAGAAGAGGGCGTTTAGTCAGAAGTTGCATGGTAATGGATTTGTGACACCTTCCGGTTTGAATTGTCCATCCGAATGTAGGTTTCAGGAATGTTTTCCGGGTGTCGTTGTTTGTGACAGGTGTGGTTTGGGAAAAACTGTTGGATATGTGAATCCGGGTAAACTCCAGAATTATGAATGCGTTACAGCAATTGCGAAACTAGAAAGAAAAAGATACTTCACGTCTTTGTTTCAAGATCACTTTAAAAATCTGGGGACGGGCAATGCGCTCGATGTGGGATGTGGTGAAGGATTATTGATTAACGAGCTACGATTGAATGGTTGGGATGTCAACGGCATAGATACCCACAACTTCAGTAATGTGACCACGGCAAAAGATATTGTATTCGGTGATTTTCTTGAAATGGAAATTTCCGAAAAATATGATTTGGTCACCTTTGTCCACAGCCTCGAACACTTTTCACAACCTGGAAGGGTGTTGGAGAAAGTACGATCAGTATTAAATCCTGATGGCTACTTTTTTATAGCAGTGCCCAACTTTGGTGGTACGTGGTCACGTACCATGGGATCAAACTGGCATTGGTTAAATTTACAGGACCATTATTATCACTATACGAAATGCGCGATTAAGAAAATTTTGACCATTCATGGTATTCATATCGTAACCATGACGACGTGGTCAGCGTTTACACCTTCAGTTGTTCAAATGTATTTTTCAGAAAAAGGCTATTTCAACACTGAAAACCTGGCACTCAGACCAGCAAAAAGTTTGCTGTTTCGATTTTCGAAAATCATACGAACTCCAACCAATTGGATATTGGATCAGCTTGGACAGGGAGCTGAACTCAGGATACTTGCGAAACTGGATTAGATGGTCATAACTGGTCGAACAATTGGTTATTTGCTGCCCGTGTAG
>Ga0209456_10000994_pt1 | contig 14105 bp, 11 predicted proteins | sample COG_11_FD_184755 | JGI IMG/M metagenome (GOLD analysis project Ga0209456, IMG submission 184755) | Pelagic marine sediment microbial communities from the LTER site Helgoland, North Sea, for post-phytoplankton bloom and carbon turnover... | ecosystem: Environmental > Aquatic > Marine > Neritic...
ACCAGCAGGCCACCTCATGACGGGTACGGTTATCACCTATTGCAACCAGGCACAGGCTACAGTCCTGCGAACTGATTTGTTCCTTGCCCCCGATAACCTTATACCCATACACATCAACACCCTTGAGCGCCGGACTGTCGTCCAGCAATCCCAGCACCTCGAATTGACCCTGTTTTTCGATCGCATCGATCAACACCTTGGCGTGGCCGCTTGCGCCAAATACGAAGACAGCTTTCCGCCCTTGATTTACAACCTGAGGCGTCATTGTTTATCTCCCGATTCGCTTGCCTGCCCTTTAAATTTTTCCATTGTGACGTTACCTTGCTGACTGATACCTTCGGAACGCAGCACCTTTGCTATTGTCATCCAGATAATCTTCAAATCCAGCCAGAAAGATTGATGATCGACATACCAGACATCGTATTTGAACCTATCTTCCCAACTCACCGCATTTCGGCCGTTAACCTGTGCCCAGCCTGAAATACCGGGGCGAACATTGTGGCGTCGTGCCTGCTCTTTCGAGTACAGGGGTAAATATTCCATTAACAGTGGCCTCGGCCCGATTAAGCTCAAATCGCCCTTTACCACATTAAACAACTGGGGTAATTCATCCAGGCTGTATTTACGCAAAAAAGTACCGAGTGCGGTCATTCTCTCACTGTCAGGCAGCGCTTCTCCGTTTGCATCACAGGCCAAAGACATTGTTCTAAACTTGTAAACAATGAAAGGCCTGGCATGCAGGCCTGGACGTTGCTGGCAAAAAAAGACAGGTTTACCGAGGTACAACCATATTAGCAGCGTAACAATTAAGATAACGGGGCTCAAGATCAATATAGCCGCCGTCGCCAGGACAAAGTCAAACAGCCTTTTCAAACTCTTGCCTGGTAGTAATCCAGCCATGCCGAGGCCAAATATTCGCTGGTAAATTGTTCAAAAACTCTCTTTTTGGCATTCTCGCCCAATCTCATAAGCAGACTGTGGTCAGAAATAACTCTCGTCATACACGAACGAAGTTCATCGGAGCTTCCCGCCTCAAACAATAAACCGGTTTGTCCATCCATAATGGCATCCTCTACTCCGTAGATTCTTGAGCCAATGGCCGGGATACCTACAGCAGCAGCTTCAATCACGACACTGCCGAAGCCTTCCCGATAACTGGGTAAACATAATACATCCGCCGCCGCCATATAATCTTCTGGCCTGGCTGAAAAACCTGTGAAATGTACCCGTTCCAGGCAGTTTTTGAGTAGCTTCTCCATCTCCGACCGAATGCCGGTCTCATCGGGTCCTACTATTAACAACTGTGCCCCTGGGTCTGTTACCTGTGAAAAAGAGGTAGCCAGATCCAGCACTCCTTTATCCCGATTGAGCCGACCAATAAACAGGAACACCGTATCTGCGTCCTGTATATCCAGTTCCTCCCTGATACGTAGTCTTGCCTGCTCATCAGGTTTAAAGCGTTTCGTATCAACCCCGGAGATCGAGCCTTCAGCCAACACCTGCGATTTTGACGAGTCAACTACGCACTCATCGAGTAAGAATTGTCGTTGAGAAGCACTATCGACGAGTATGTCAGTAGCCAGCATCGAAATTAGTCGATCCATCTGTTTAAATATCCACCGGCTAGTTCCACTGCGCGTAGCCCATACCTGCCCGGTAAAAATATGCACTCTAGTGCTTATCCCCGAAAGAAAAGAAGCCAGCATCGCAAGTAGCCCCGCCTTGGGTGTCACCGACTGTACAGCTTTAAACCTGTACTTCCTGAATATCACAACCAGTTTGAACAACGCTAGCAAATCACGAATGGGGGAGATTTTCCGTTCAATTGGAACAGACAACACGTCTACATTTTCTAGCTTTTTAGAAATGCTATCAGCACTCTCATTGACAACAATATGCACATGATAATGCTTACTCAGTGCTTTTATTGGTTCCAATAGAAAAGCATTTATAGTCAGTGGGCTCGAAACAACCAGGCATATCGACTCTTTCACCTTCAAACCTGCTCTGCAACTACGTCATCTCTAAACAACTGGCCAGCATATGCTGCCATAAGAACCAAATATGTAAATACTGTCAGAATAGTGCCCGGCATACTGTCGAATTGCAGACTTATCAGCAGAGTAATAAAGAGCATCCAGCTTAGCATTAGCGTCACTGTGTCCAACAATCCTATGTGCCTGTATCTGAATAGTATAAACACCAGAAATATTGTCGATATCACTATGGATAGCGAAGCTCCCAGTGCTATCCCAGGGACCCCCATATGTGACATGAAGAACAAACTTGCCGCTACATTAATCAGCAAGCCTAAAACTGCGACAAGAAGTATCGCCATCACATGCCTGGTCGCGGTTGCGAACTTTAACAACAGTACGTTGCAGGCAAAAAACGGGATTTGTACCACGGCATATTTCATTACTCTGGAAACCAGACTCGCATCAGCATCCCCAAAGTTCCCCCCCTCAAACACCATCCCGACTATTTGCTCGGACCAGACAAACAATACTATGCAAACCGGGATTGTAAAAAAGGTAAGCAATAGTAAAAACACGGACAATTCTTTCCGCGCGGCAATGATATGGTTCCTGGCAACCATCGCTGAAAAATAAGGCAGCATGACGGTTGAAATCGCCGCACCAATCAGTCCCGTCATCAATAACACGATCTTATTGCCCAAATTAAACACCGAGGCACCACCTGCTGGAAATGACATGGCAAGCAAGGTATTTACCAAAATAGCAACACTAACAAAAAAAGCCGAAGCTATGAGCGGGAAATATTGTAAAGCCAACTGGTTCAAAGAGGCCCGACTACGGGCATCGTATCTGGGCAGTAATGTGTACCCATACCTTCGAACACTGACTTCCAGAATTAGCAAATTTAGTAGCTGTCCAGTGATCATCCCTATCATTACAGCCTGCACACCATAACTATCGCTTAACAAAACCACTGCAATAATCGCGACCACAGGCACGACAAGCTGCGCAACACCTGTCTTAACCACCTTACCCAATGCGTTCAGAACTGCATTCCCTACGATGACGGGCCCACTGAAAAGTAGAATCGGCAGTGCAAGCATCGTGAGCTGATATATTCTGTCGACGTCGTTTTCCCGGTTCCCGACCGTCACGTATGGCAGCAAATGCTGGACCGACAAAAAGAGCAACAAGCATAAAAATATCAATACAGCGAGAGTTACGGCCGAAAGACTCGATATCAGCTTTTTAACATCGTTGTGCTGCTCCATTTCAATTGCAGATAAAAAATGAGGCGTAAATGCCGCCCCTAAAGGTATGCAAATAATTGTGACAATGGTCATAGGTATTAATAGCGCCACGAAGAATCCGTCGAGCTCGCTACCTAACCCAAAAGACTGGGCCATTAAAACATCCCGGTAAAAAAAGCCCACGAATCCCAGAAAAGTTAACGCCGAAACGTAAATTCCCAGGCCAACAACCCGCTTGCGACCCGGCTTAATTTTATTTTCCGGGAATGCCTCGCTTAAAACCAGTTCCTCCTTTGGCCTGAGAAAATTAATGCTTTTCTCGACTATGCCTTTGCGGTCCAGAAAACTAACCCAACCCAGCACTCCAACTGCAGTAAAATACATTAAAAATGGATAACGAACTCGATGCAAGGTACCCAGGTTAGCAATGGTGAATCCATAAATAGCCAGGTAACAAAGCGCAAAAACCATACCTAGAACCAGTCCCTCGGATCTTCTGTACAGCAGCGCCAAAAATACGCCCGGTATGCACAGGTACCAGATCAATAATTCAAATGCTCCAACCATACGGGTTAGACTAAGGGGACTAAACCACTTATCCGGAAAAGGCCCCAACAGCGCGAGCGCGATAGATCGTGGCATATACAAGATGATGTCAGTCACGTTATTGGGTAACCGCTCCCTGTCAATAGTTGAAGGCGCGTAATAATTTGCACATATAAGACCCGATCGAGACCTGGCTGCCAATTCGGCATACTTCTCAACAAGCCCTGGCAATACGGAGCCGGGCTGCCAGTTCCATTTTGTACAAATTTCAGGAACATCGGGAACAACTCGATTTTCGACGGTGGGAACGTTGAGACGAGGAACATCGGGAACAGCTCGATTTTCGACGGTGGGTGCGTTGAGACGAGGATCATCAAGCTTACTATCCCCACTCCACACTGCGTAGGAAGTGGGTGAACTGTTAACACCTATCGAGAGAAACAGCGTCCAGACTAATATGGTAACAATGAAATAATAACCCCGGCTACGCCATGAGGATTTAATCCCCGTAAACAACAACGCAAGCAGAATCCACAAAGCGGTGGCCACAATCAGGAAAATAATACTGTAAGGTCGCACAAACAGGATCAGCAAAGCACCGGCAATGCTGCCACCCAGGAAAATTAAAATAGATCGTAAACCTATTTCGCGAGAGTAGAAAAGAAGCCATACATATAAAACGAGGAGCGTGCCTGCAATTGCAAATCCATCCTTATGGATTTGTGCATACCAATTCAGACTTGAGGGAAAAACAACAAATAGTACCGCGGCAATTGTTCCTGCAATCCGGCCAGTCTGTCCCGGGCACAAAAGCTGCACTATTAGATAGATCAGAAGGCCGGAGCTGGCATGCAACACCGCATTAATGGGAAGAATTAAAGTTGGGTCAGCTCCAAACATGGCATATAAGCCGGCCAGAATTGCCATCTGCCCACCCGCACCCTGGGCCCAGACAGGTGGCCATATGGTTTCCCAGGTCCACCCATTAGTCTGAATATTCTGAGCCATCCATTTTCCGAGTGAGTCAAAATAGTATGCATCTCGGCCTATCAAACCATATCCCCCATGTAGTGAGGGTACGTTGGGGAGGATTACCTTTTGAAATAGAAGCCCTACAATTACGGTAAAACAAAACAGAAGCACCCAAAGCGGGAAGGCTAGCAAAATCGGGCGTTTTGTTTTTTGCAGGTTCAAATTGCTAGGCTATGTTTACAATCATAAGGTTCGTGTGGCGCTTTTTGTCACCTTCAAGTCGCAACAGGTTTTCTTGCAGATCCAGAGTCTTAAATTATGTATTGACAGCAACCTCAATTTCCTTTTGCAAGTTGCGCTAGTTGAATATTAGAGGCCTACCAAAAAAAAGGGGCGGTCACGCTGGATTAAAGCCATAACAGCAGAGTTTTCCCAGGTCGAAGAACCCCGTGAAAATGATGTCAACCTTGCTGGGTTGGACAAGACGAGACAAATTTGATCATTCAATAATTTACAAGTATCAATATTTCTGAACGCAAGATACAGCACTTTCTTTATCTAGTCATCAATTTAGGAACTGGCTTTAAAATTTCGGCGATGTAGCCACAAATTACAAGAAAATTCAGAGTCCAGGGGCATGCAGAATATGGTTCCAGCATTATCCAGGCGATCGAGTTGATGTATTTCCGTCAAGAGGTTATCGTTGAATTTACCCGGGCGTCCGATTGGCCTGTTGCTTCGTCACCGGACTGAAAAACCGGGATCTACGAAAAGTGGCCCGAAACGACTCACCAGAATCAAACGGCTAGCGAGGGTTTTCGATTTGACCTCTTAAACACGCGGGTGTTGTATAACGTTTCTAATCTCAGACTTTTATGAATACATAATGCACTTATCTTCGATCGCCACACATCCTAAAGCAATATTGGTGTCGACCTGGATAGCCAATATCGTCTTGCTGATGTTGATTGCGGAATTCCAGACAAATGTACTTGCATCAAGTCTGCTGAAAATAACGTATGACATTGTTATTGCCTGTCTCATTGCAGCCTTATTTTTATTAACTGACAAGCCCTCGATAAGGTTTCTTATCGCTTACGTTGTTTTATTCTGCATCGGCCTGCTGTTTAGCGATGTTTTGAAATCCGCATATCTGCCATTTTGTTTTTATTTTGGTTACGTGTTACTTCGGGTTTACAAAGAAAGAGTGCTTATGTTACTGACTCTCCTCATGTTTTTTAATTTAGCGCTTATAGGATTGCAAATTGTTGGCATTAACGAAATATTTTATGTGCAACAGAATTACTATGACAATGTTGGTAACATCCCATTTCGTAATTTATTTACATACACGAAAAGTATTGAGTTTTTACCACTTACGCAGCTCAGACCCTCCGGCATCTTTCCTTCCACTATCTATTTGTCCTATTTTCAGTTTTTTCTGGCTTTATATTATTTTACCGGCGATCGATGCATGGGGAGGTTTTTCTATTTTTTCCTGTCCCTTTTGTTTGTACTAACTGGTTCAACCGCATCCATGTTACTCGCTATATTCATATATTTATTTGGTGAAGATAGACTTGTTTCCCGAAGGTTTCTTTACACCTACATAATTTCGTTGATTTTGTACTATGTGTTGTTACCTTCCTATTTCTTTCACTATAACTATTCTCTTCAAGATTTATTCCTTAGTATTAGTTCAAGGTATTTTTTGGAGTCGACAACTGGTGCTGGCGGACTGAGTGGTTCGTTTTTATTACTCCTCAGTTTACTTATCGGCATCGTCCTGATTGCGGATTTTTATATTAAGGCACAGGTATTCAGGAGTTTAGCCTTTGTTAGTGTGCTGCTAGTTAGCCCCATTATTGTACATAACGCAGCGGCCAGTCCGTTTTACTGGTTCTATGTGGGGAGTGTAATTGGTTGTTATTCTATTAGTAGAAGTATCAACTACAGGGAAATAGGAAGCAAAATGGCCGACTATTTCAATGTGCGAAAACGGTTCAGTGAAGGATTCATACCTAAAAAATAGTGACCTTGATACTGTCCCGTAATCTGTAACGAAAAATTGCTGTGCATATGCTGATAAAATACCACGAGACCCAACTTTCAATTTTACATCGAGTTTGAAATTTAATGACTATCGACTGGATATGGCTGTCACATACAACATCAAGTGATACTCCTGCTTATGGCGGTGGTTCCGCTTTTGAAACTGTACCCGAGAAACAGATATGTTGTGGTGATTCCTGTAACACTGTTGCGATAAAAATGTCTAATCACATTGGATCGCATGTGGACGCCCCCAGGCATTTCATATCCAATGCAAAAACTGTTGCCGAGTACTCCCCAGCGGACTGGTTTTTCGAAAAACCATTTTTAATTGATATTCCTGTGGAAAATGCTCAGATAGTTACTTCTGAACAGGTAGACTCAGTAATCCCGGGTAATGTTAAGGATGCCGATCTTGTTCTCTTGAGAACTTGCGGAAATCTGGACAGGCAATCGGAAAATTACTATAAGACACAACCCGGATTTTCCCCGGATCTAGCTGAGTATTTTTCAGATAAGTTTGCTAGTTTCAGCGCGATTGGTTTAGATGCAATATCAATATCAAGCTTCATGCACCGCGAAGTCGGGAGACAGACACATAAAGTGTTTTTGGGGAAGGACCTGAGGATATTCGAAGATTTAGCGCTGTCTAATATTCCACTGAATGTTACTCTGAAAAAGGTTATAGCCCTGCCTTTTCGCTACCGGGATGCAGATGGTTCCCCGGTAACCATGCTAGGCGAAATTTCTCATGTTTGATCCAACCACGTATTGTCATTTTCACTGATCCAAAAAGAAGCCGCCGACTATTGTATTACCACTACACCAGCGTCGATTTCTGATTCCGCCAAATACAAGAATTTTTATGAATATTTTTATAACAGGTGGGAGTGGTTTTATTGGCCGAAAGCTGGTCGAGGTGCTCAGAAATAAAGGGCATAGTGTGAAAATGCTGTCACGCCATCCAGCTAGCAAAGCACTAGCAGGAGTACAGGAAGTACTGGGCGACTTGAGTTCCGCATTGTGCCCTTTCGACCAATTGGTGGAAGATTGCGAGATTATATTTCATTGTGCAGGTGAAATTCGCAATACGGAAATGATGAGGCCGTTACACGTTGACGCCACTCAGCGACTGCTGGAAGCTGTACATAATGAGGCATCCAGGACAGGGCGGACGATACACTGGGTTCAGCTTAGCAGTGTCGGCATCTATGGGCCTCCTCGCGAAAAAGCTAACTCCGAGCGTATCGTCACAGAAAAAACAACGCACAACCCAGTTGGTGAATATGAGATTACCAAATCCATTTCTGATGAAATGATTATGCAGGCTTGCCAGGATGGTTTAATGACCTGTTCGATCGTCAGGCCATCGAACGTTATTGGTAAAGGTATGACCAACCAGTCATTGCGCTCAATGGGAACTATGATAGGGAGGCGTTTGTTTTTTTATATAGGCAGGCCGGGTGCCATTGCAACCTATGTACATGTGGACGATGTTGTAGAGGTGCTTCTGCGCTGCGGATTTGAGCAATGCGCTAAGGGGGAAGTATTTAATGTTTCCAATGACTGTGCGCTGGAGGAGCTGGTAAAAAGTATCTCGATTGCGCTTAAAGTCAGGCCGCCGTGGATGAGGTTTCCAGAGCCTGTCGTGAGGATATTTGCAGGGGCAGCAGCAAATATTGCCACAATTCCACTAACCCGGGAACGAATCGATGTCCTTGTTTCCAGAACAAGCTACCCATATCAGAAACTTGAACGTGTATTGGGTTTTAAACCAGAAAAATCAGTTCCGGGCTGCATTGCCGAAGCGCTATAAATGTGGCGAGGCTAGTAAAGATATCGTTATGCGCAATCAAGCTGGAAATGCTCTTAGACGAGCCTGCTAGTGATACCTTCATAGACACCACGCCAGTATCCGAAGAGTGGTCCGAACCTGAGACCCCTGGCGGATTGGTACACCGCTTCTGCCAACCACCACAACATACTGGAAAATAATCCAATCCTGGCGCCAGGCCAGTGTTTACGTTTCTTATAAAATAAAACGGCCTCTTTTAGTTTACGTTGTTGCCGGTAGCCATGTGGATCCCGGTTTCTCGCCGCCATATGATGCTCGAGGCGAGCGTTCTTATTGATATAGAGCTTGTGCCCATACTCTTTCACTACTCTGGTTGAGTACTCGATATCTTCGAACATAAAAAAACCATTGCCGACATCGAAAGGGACGCTTTGTAACACTCCCCTGCGCCATGCCGAAAGCCCACCCGATAACACGTCACAAAGTATGAGTCCGTTTTTATCAGCATCACTGGTTTGCTGACCGAATATCTGCACTCGCGGGTCTTTAAAAATTCCCCGGAAAAATAACGCGTGCATATGTCTATAGAACCCGGACTGGTAAGGCTGATTGGTAATTACGCCACTGCAACCCAACATTTCTGGATTATTCAAGAAGCCCTGTTCAATATTCTCTAGATAGGTATCTTCGAGGACTACATCATCTTCCAGAAAACAAATAATATCGTGGTCCGAAATTTCGCTGGCAACCTTCTTGGCTTCAACCAGACCGGAAACGCGGGGATCATGCACATAAATCAGCTCGATCGGCGACTCCTGTTCAAATAGCTGATTAACCGAATCAACAGACTCATTTCCATCGCTTTGGTCAACAACAATCAAAGCATCGGGCAACCTCTTCTGTTCCAGAATCGAAATAACTGCCTTGGTTAAATCGGCCGGACGATTACGCGTAGGAATCACTGCCGAAATCGATTTAGGCACAATCTGATTCCCGGTGAAATAAGTATTCTTTATGTACCATGGTCGATGAAATCATATACCAACTCCCTGGTAACTGGCGTAAATTGAAGCGCACGGAAATTTCTCGATGCGAGATGCAGATCATCTTTCTCTTCAGGACCGAGAGCCGAATAGTATTCAATTTCACGAGACATTTCTTGCGATGAATAGCAGGATTTCCAGAGTCGTTCGTCGACATCCCTGGGAATCGGGTTTTGCAAAAGCATCCCGGGATTACCCACAATAAGGCATGGAACACCGCGAGCTATGGCATAAACACAGACACTGCTTGCCGAACTTATGACTAGATCAGAAGCTGCCAGTGCATCATCAAAACTGGAATTTAACAGCTCAAACTTAATTTTCTTACCCCGTAACAATCGGGATACATCGGCATGCTTCCATGTTGGATGCGGTTTAATGAAAACATTGACAGGTTTTGAATGCCGGTATTCCTCGACAGCCTCCGAAATCACACTAATAATATTTCTACTTTCCAGATAATGTATGGGTAGAGCCACCAGAATACTAAACGCTGCTTTGTCGCTACTATCCTGCATTTCATTCCATACTGTTGAAAATCGAAATGCCGGCCCTGTCACCACATTCAAATGCGGAGCAAATTCTTTGGCACGATCAATTAAATTCTTGCCAATAACAACTACCCTGGTTGGCAATAGCGAATACTGGCGCTCCTGTTCGGTTGGTAAATACGATAAATAATGAGGAGAGGCTAAAAATCCCTGATACCCGATAATCTCCACGTCAGGATAAAACTCACGCCAGCCGGCTATAGCGCCGTGATCAACTTCCTGATTTTCAAACCATTCAATAATCTTCCCAGGTTTAAAACCCGATATTTTCAGGCGCCTTGCGAAACGATAACGCAACAAACCTTCAATCGAACTTGAATTCGAAAATGTTTCATTAAGTGCTTCTCGAACCACAGATCCTACATCGAGCCCCATAAATTCTACGCTTTTATCCGGCCAGCGAAATCGAAACGGATGCATTAACGCATAAACGTAGTCGTTTAACTTCAGCACATCTTCTTTCAGTAAAACCTGCGCGCGGCAATTATTCAGGTCTTTAAAATAGCGATAATAGTTTTTGACCTTGTAATGAATCGGTGTATAAAAAAACTTCTTGCGATCAACCTCATCAAGGGCTTCCATCATTCCCGAGTAGTATCGATCTTCAATTTTAGTGCCCGAAAGATTAGCCGGGCTGAGAAAAATATCCACCAGGATAATCTCATCGACCGGCAATTCCGTTCTATCAATCCATAGTAACGAGCCCAGGTATTGCGAGGCAGCATGATAAAATGCCGCGGCATAGCGCCGAGCAAAACCAGTTAATCTGCTAGCTTTGTTGCTGTTAGCGGTTAATTCGATATTAACGGACGCTCCCAGGAACTGCTTGAATAGATGCGCTAATGCAGATGAATCAGTTATAACGTCGGTCGGTAACTGCCCATTGTCACAAAGGTTTTTTACCAGCATAAGCTGGCATAAGCGCAAGTACAAAGGGCAGGTATAAGTGTTTCGTGACGCCAGCGAAGAAACCCACCAATCCACATCCCCTTTCCTGTCCTTGCCGAGACGTGTAATCAAATCGATATAAGCGGAACGAACCTGCCAGGATACATTCTCGATTGCATCGGGCCCTAGCTCTTCAACAGGCCAGTCATTCCCTCTCAAATCCAGCTTCATATTATGGCCAGTTCCGAGGCATATCTCTATTCCAGCACTATTGGTTCAAACTGCTGGAAATCAATAATTGAAGAATAGGTTTTATCTAACCCTGCAAGCTCACCCCTGATTTTACTCCCAACACCTATAAACTCGACTCCATGCGAAAGCGCAGCATCCAGATCAGCGCGTGCGTCACCAAAAAAAACAGCTTTTTCAGCAGGTGTAGCAAAATCACTAAGCATTTTTTCCAAATTCGCTGCTTTACTGGTTGGAGCGCCGCACACTCTGACGAAATAATCGGATAACGATCGTTGCCTTACTATGTCGATAAGTTCTTCTTCCGGGGTCGCCGAATTTACAGCGCAGATTTTTCCACGGCCACAAAAATACTTAAGCACCATTAGAGCACCGGGAATTTCCGGTGCAGAAACAACTGCCTGTTTGACGCGTACTGCGAAAGCCTCAGCCAACTCCAATACTTTATTCTCATCTATTGGCTGACCGAGAAACTCCCGATGGTAATGTCGGAACTTTTCAAATCGTGGCATACCACCGTGCTCCCGATGATGACTTACGACTTTTGCCACTACCTCCGGCCCAAAAGGCTCATAGAGACTGGCAAAAACCTCTGTCTTGATTTCCACGGAGTCAACCAGGACACCGTCAAAATCAAACACTAGCATATCCATGGAATCTAACAATTTCGCGAGTTTTACGGCATCCTCTGTAATACTCATACATCAAAACCCCCTCTTCCAGGGAGCCTGCAGACGCTTTTGCCCGCTGTCATCATAATTTACCCGATCACGCGTCATTGCCTGGTGTACGGTCTTCGCCTCCCAACTCCCGGTGAACCTCTTCAACTATTTCAAGAATGCCCTGGCCAACATCTACAAACTCTTCGGGTACAAGTTTTTTAGCCTTTCTTGGGGTATACCGATAAGGCGTCATAACATAATGGTCATTATTATTTTTACTTTTGCCATAGGAAACGTTTTCCTCGCAGCCGACAATTTCAAAAATCATCGAGATCAACTCCGACGAGTTAAGTACCTGTGAACCGGTCACTGTGATGGCGGAATTTTTATGGGCTTCATCGAGTACAACGAGACTCAATCGGGCTGCGTCAAGAACATGAATATATTCTCGCCGCTCCTTGCCCGTTCCAAAATGCTGCAGCTTGCCCTCCTTGACCACCTGACTCACGAACCTTCGCAATCCATTCCACTGTTGTGCTCTGGGTCCATAGAGAGATCCATATCGCAGCAACGTGTAACTCAGTCCGAACTTTTCACAATAAGCCTCTATAACAGTTTCAGCCGCTTGCTTGCTGGCACGATACAAAGAGCCATATGGGCTATATACATACATCGATGAGGCGTAGATGAAACGCTCTACGTTTGCATTGACGGCCGCATCCAGAACAACAGTGGTTCCCATCACATTCAGATTTATCGTATCGAACGGGCTGGCTGCAGCCTCACCTATATCAGCAATACCGGCATAGTGATAAACAACTTTGGCGCCACGCACAGCATCATTCACAGATTCTCTGTCGAGAATATCGCCGGTGACCATTTCCTGGTCATCACGCAACCAGGGAGATGGGTACCTGTCATAGATAGTTACCTTGTAGCCTTCCTGGCTTAGCAGGTCTGCCGTGTGGCTACCCATAAAACCGCTACCACCAATAACAACTACTTTATCCATTATTTATCAAACCTCTACAAACCTTCTCTTTGAACCGCGTATTCATCTTCCGGAACCTCGCCTTCGAGTGCCTGCCCACTGAGAAAGCGAACTGCCTCTTCCGTGGCTTCAATCTCCATACGCGTGCGACAGTCGATCGACATTGAACCCATATGGGAGGTCAGCAGGCAGCGGTCGACCTGGCCCAGCCTACCTGTGTAAGGCTCCTCTTCAAAAACATCAATTGCGGCACCGGACAAGTGTCCTGCCTGCATCACTTCATACAGATCAGATTCGTTAACAATTCCACCGCGCGCGGTATTTATCACGATAGCATCCGTTTTCATCATTTCCAGCTGTTCACGACAAATCATATTCTTGGTTTTAACGGTTAGCGGTACATGGCAGGTTATAACATCTGCTTCTTTATAAATTACCTCCTTGCTAACCCTTTCAAGATTGAGGCTTTTATCAAATTTCAAATCGACATCGATATCATTAACCAGCAACCTGGAACATCCGAAGCTGGATAGATGATTCAGAACTCGACTTCCAATTCGTCCCAAACCGATTACACCTATGGTTATTTCCGAGATTCGACGGCCGAAATACCGGTTCCATAATCCCTGATGCATCTTGAGATTTGATAGCTGAACGGAGCGTAGCAGGGAAATCATCAATCCAACGGTCAATTCCGCTACCGCCGGTGCAGGCGCATCGGGCGTATACGATACCTTGATACCGCGCCTTTCCGCCGCTAACAGATCCACACTATCCAGCCCGATACCCACCCTGGAAATGAATCTTAAACGGCTTGCCTGCTCCATTACATAATCCGTAATAGGCTCGGTCCCCGCGATAACCGCATCAAAATCCGTCACCATATCAGCGAGTTCCTGCTCGGTCAGCTTCTTGCCCAATGGATTGATCACGGCTTCTATGCCAGCATTTTCAAGCAAATCGAGAGGTAGTCTGTTCTTGTCTCCAAACGGGACGGTTGTTATCAGTACTTTCATAACTACGAATTAATTCCACTTCAGAACTACTAGTTCCTATATTTGACAACTCTTGCGGGTACTCCCACGGCCATGGCAAATGGCTCAATAGACTTCGTGACAACGCTTCCA
>Ga0209456_10000995_pt1 | contig 14093 bp, 10 predicted proteins | sample COG_11_FD_184755 | JGI IMG/M metagenome (GOLD analysis project Ga0209456, IMG submission 184755) | Pelagic marine sediment microbial communities from the LTER site Helgoland, North Sea, for post-phytoplankton bloom and carbon turnover... | ecosystem: Environmental > Aquatic > Marine > Neritic...
CACGGGAGATCCTACCTGGGACTATTTCGACGCCGCGTTCATGTCCATCCTCACATTCCTGACTGCGCCCTGGGCGGTTGGTACTTTGTACCTTGCGCTACGAGGGCGGGCGGACGTCGTTCATGTCTACATAGCGGTCTGCGTCTGGATGTTCTCTGTCAGTTGGGCGTACGACGTCTACATCCTCCTGAAACACGGTTACTATCCGCCGACCTGGTTGCCGAATATCGTGCTCTCCTCGATTCTCTATTTTGCGGCCGGGCTGATGTGGAACCTGCAACGCAAAGCGGATAGGGGCGTCGTTTTCGGGTTCATGGAGCCGGATTGGCCGAATCCGGCTCACGAACTCGGGTTTCGTCAGGTCATGTGGTTTGCGTTGCCAATCATGATTCTCGTGACGCTCATGATTGCGCCGTTTCTGCTCTGAACAGAATTCACTACTGCAACTTCCGTAGCGCCTCGATGCGCTCCGGAATCGGTGGATGACTCATAAACAGCCGCCGAATTCCCTGGCGCTCGCCGCTCGAGATGCCGAACGCTTCGAGAGACTCGGGGAGGGCAGCGGGCATTCCGCGCTCGAGCCTGGCCAGTGCATTGACCATAGGCTCCCTGCCATTCAGGGCCGCCGAGCCCGCATCGGCGCGGAACTCTCGCTGGCGTGAAACCCACATAACGATTGTGCTTGCAAGGATGCCGAGGACAAGCTGCGCCACGATGACCGAGACGAAGTAGCCGATGCCATAACCCTGTTCATTACGCAGCACCACGCGGTCGATGATGTGTCCGATGATGCGCGAGAGGAAGATGACGAACGTGTTAACGACGCCCTGCACAAGGGCCAGGGTGATCATGTCGCCGTTGGCTACATGTGACACTTCGTGGGCGAGCACGGCCTCGACTTCTTCTTTCGGCATGCTTCTCAGCAGTCCGGTGCTGACCGCAACCAGCGCCGAGTTACGGCGCATGCCCGTAGCGAACGCGTTCATATCGGGCGAATCGTAGATGGCGACTTCTGGCGTATCGATGCCGGCCTGCCGTGCCTGGCGCTCCACGGTCGACAACAGCCACGACTCGGCCGGGTTTTGGGCCTGCGTGATGACCTTGGCCCCCGTCGAGTGTTTGGCCATGAATTTCGACATGGCGAGCGAGATGAATGAACCGCCAAATCCGATCACCAGGGACAGCACAAGCAGGGCCTCGTAATTGATGCCCGTCCCGGATTCGTCCAGGATGCGGTCGACGCCGAGCAGGCGCAGGACGACGCTGAGCACGAGAATCACGGCCAGGTTGGTCGTAATGAACAGTGCAATACGTTTGAACATCGTCAATAAGCTCCACTTGAAAGTACCTATGACAAGCAGACATTGTGGTGGTACCGCGAATTTTCAAGTCGTTTCGGGGCGTCTTTGCGGTCGATACGAATTGATACTACAAGCTGAGGACGCGAGCATTTCGATGTGGGTCTAATATCGGAACTCAGGCGTCGTAATGTGCTCCGGATGGCCACGCTCTACGCCGTGGCCGCCTGGCTGATCATGCAGGTGGCCGAGGTGGTGGTGACGCTGGCCGCTCTTCCGGACTGGTACGGGCGGGTTGTCCTGGCAGTGCTCGGCACCGGCTTTCCGATCGCCCTGGTCTTTTCCTGGTTCTACGAGCTGACGCCAGACGGCATCAGTCTCGAGAAAGACATCAGCCCGGACGACTCGATCACCCACGTTACGGGACGGCGTATAGACTTTGTCGTTATATCGCTGTTGTCCGCCGCGGTCATCCTCTTTGCCTGGCACACGTGGTGGTGGCCCACGCAATCGGATAAGCCCATTGCTCCCAATGAGGCCATAGAGTCTATTGCCGTACTACCGCTGCAAAACCTGTCCAATGATCCGGCTCAGGAGTACTTCGTGGAGGGCATGCAGGATGCGCTTATCACTCGCCTTTCCAGGATCACCGAGTTACGGGTGATATCCAGAACATCAACATTGCGTTACCAGGCAACTGACAAGTCGATGCCGGAGATTGCCCGCGAGCTAAACGTAGACGCCCTGTTAGAGGGTTCCGTATTGCGGGATGAGGGCCGGGTGCGTATTACAGCGAAACTTGTTCGCGGCGCCGAGGACGAGAACGTTTGGGCCAATAGCTACGACCGCGACCTGGAGCAGGTGCTGGCGCTCGTCAGCGAAATCTCACTGGCCATTGCCGACGAGATCGAAGTTACGGTCAAGCAGCAGGCGAGAGAAGATCGGCCGCAACGAGACCCCGTCGATTTCAAAGTTCACGAACTCGTTCTTCGGGGCGATCATTATTTCAACCGGTTCATGTTTGATCAGGGTCTTCGGCACTATCAGCAGGCCGTCGATATGGATGCGGATTACGCTCCTGCCCACGCCCGTATGGCCGGGTCCTATTTGCTCAAGGGCTTTTTTGGTCTGATGCCAAACTCCGAGTTCGTCCCCAGGGCCCGGGAGGCGGCTTTAAGGGCTCTAAGCCTCGACAGCAACTCCGCCGCAGGATACGCAACTCTAGGCGCTATCCAGCTTTACTATGATTGGGATTGGGACCTGGCGAAGACAAACCTGCTACGAGCCCTGGAGCTGGGTCCCAACGACTCTCGCACCCGGCACGCTTACGCGGATTATTTGATGGTCATGGGCGACCTGGAAGGAAGCCTGAACCAGGTCGAGATCGGCCATTTGTACGATCCGTTTTCCCCTATGGCAGGCCTTGTTTTGGATGGTCACAGACTATTTGCGCGGCAATACGACGAAGTCATCGCAAAAGGCAGGAAGGCTAGTGCGGAAAACCAGGATTCGGCGGCAAACCTTACGATTTATCAAGAAGCGCTATGGTTTAAGGGCATGCAGGAAGAGGCCTTCGAAGCTTACAAAAAGACATGGGGCAGGGACGAAGAGCTGCTGCAGGCAATGAATAAGGGCCTTTCGGAATCAGGCTACACCGGTGCAATTCGTTTTCTCGCCGACGCCCTGATCGAGCGTGATCCTGCATATAGCGACCACGTGACACTTGCCGGGCTTTATGCCCGCGCGGGTGAGGCGGAAAAAGCGATGGAATCGCTGGAGAAAGCCTATCAGCTTCGTCAGCCTCAAATCTTGCACATAAAGGCAAATCCCGTATTCGATGAATTACGCTCCAGCCCGGCGTTCCAGGACTTGCTTCACCGAATTGGTTTTCCCTAAGCGACTAAAAGAGGCAGATTACCTATATTCGATGGAGTGTTTTTCTGCCACCGTCGTGTCGCCATGAGATACCGGATAGCCGAGACCTACCCAGCCAAACGCCCCTTCCCACAAAACTGCGGTGTTCTCAAAGCCCAGATCGACCAGTCGCTTGTTTACCGATTCGGCGGCAGCTCGCGGGCATTCGCAATAGGTCACGATCCAGGTTCCGTTTTTGGGAAGATCGTCCGCCAGGGCGCCAACGTTCCCGTAATCATAGTAGTACGGTAATGGTACGGCCCCTTCGATGTGCGACAACTGCCACAGGCTCATGACGCGCGTGTCGAGAATCACCATGCGGCGCTTCTCCTGCATAGCTTTGTACAAATCCGCCGACATTACATACAGCCCGTCCTTGAGAGTGAACTCCGGCGGATCACCTTCGGGATTGATGACATAGTCTTCAACAGCGGGCGGCTTTCGCAAGACCGGCTTCTGAACGTCCCACCCCGTTGCCCTGCTGCGCAGGAATGCGGTAATACCATTGATTTCTTCGGGCGTGAGCTTGTCGGCAAACGCCGGCATTTCCGTGTCCTGGCGGCCGCTTGCGATGGCGTGACGCAGGAACGTATCGGTGGTCATCGACAACATGGCCTGGTTGCCAAGCGCCGTCCCCGTGCCACCTTCGCCCTTCGCGCCGTGACATTCGCTGCACTCTCGCTCGTAGATTTCCTGACCGAGTTGCACGTCGCCGTTAACGGTCTCCGGCCTCACTTGCGACAATGGAATGCCCGCCTGCTCGTTGAGCCATACCGTCATGCTAATTAATTGGCCTCTGCTCAACGGCCCGCCAATATCTTCGTAGAAGCCCGCCATCGGTGTCCCGGGACGTCCATACGCGACGGCCATGAATCGTTCTTCGATTCCTGACTCCAGGAGCGATTTCGATCGCAGAGATGGGGCATGATCATTGACATGGCCCTGCCTGTCTTCACCGTGGCAAAGCGCACAATACTGTTGATAGTTCTTCGCCACCTCCGCCGTCTGTTCGCCCGTTAGCCTCGGCATGCCTTGCGCATAGGCGCCCAAAGACAAACACAGGGCTGCGCAACCAGGCAAAAGGGCGCCAAATGTTCGCTTCATGCTGGTTCCCGAAGTCATCATCGCCCGCTAGGCTACCAGCAACTTGCAGGTCGAGGATAGCCAATCAGACCTTTCCGGCGGAACGTGAGATCACCTGCGCGATTCCCCTAAGTTTTTGCACAAAATTGCCGATAAATGGGCGACCAGATCCAAAAGACCGCGGAAGATGCGTTATGTCTGCAGAAGCAATGCAAGCCGCTGCCGGTTTTGTGCAGCAACTTGCGGGAGACCTCAACCGGGGCGACCTCGAACTGCCCATGTTCCCGGACTCGGCTGTGCGAATTCAAAAAGCGTTTGGAGCCGAGGAAGTCGATATCGATGAGATCATTCGAATCATCAGCTCCGATCCCGCGATAGCGGCGCGCGTCCTGCAGCTCTCGAACTCCGCGGCGATTCGCGGAACCGTCGAAATCACCGAGGTTCGCCAGGCCGTGATCCGGTTGGGCAACAAGCTCGTCCAGAGTTCTGTCGTTGCCTTCGCGTTACGCCAGGTCCAAAAGAATGAGGGGCTCTCGGAAGAATCACGAAGTGTGCTCAAGGCGATATGGGAAGACAGTGTGGAGCTCGCCGCGCGCTGCTACGTGATAGCCAGGAAGTACACGAAACTCAATGCCGACGAAGCGCTTCTGACTGGCCTGCTCAGCGTCGTTGGCCGACTCTACATCTTCCTGAAATCCCAGGAAGTCGGGACGATCGCTTACACGGAGTTGGAACCCATTCTTGCCGATTGGCACCCGGCTATTGGCAAGGCGATTGCGGAGAGCTGGGGGATGCCCGAAGAACTCACGGATGCACTCGAGACACAAATGGAGACGAATCCGCCGCTACAGGAGTCAGCGTCGTTCGCAGAAGTACTCTCCGCATCGAAATTGCTTCTGGATTACAGTCAAGCGGGCAATCCATTGGACGCGAGTGAATATCCACTACTGCAGCGACTGGGCATCGCCGATCATGGTGAAAGTTCAGTTACGCTGGACGAGCACGCGGATGCGCTTGACGAAATTCGCCAGGGGTTGAGAGGCTAGAACCGAACGTTCACACCGATAGCGAATTGATCACTGTCGAAGTCAGTGAACAGATTGGTGTCGAAGTCGTCCGTGCGGTAGCGCGCATGCAATTCAACGTGATCACGAACAAACCAGCTTGCGAAGCCCTCATAAGAATCGATGTCTGACTCAAACGCGCCTTCGCGATGCGAAAACTGAAAACCGAACTCGAGTTCGGTGGTTGGGAAAAGCGACAGGCCAAGCAAGTACGTTCCGTCGTCTTCATCAGCATCGGAAACCGCGACGCCAAGGTCCGCGGCGTAATGCCAGCTACTGCCCACTGATCCGACATGATTGAAAGACAGCGCCCACGTCGTTGCGTCGTTGCCGTCCAGGTCTGAAGAGATGACGCTCAAGTCCAACGCTGTCGCCTGACCGAGGTACTTGCCAATCCCAAGGGTGTAAGCTGTTGCATCAGTGTCAAACGATGAACTGAAATCACCAAAAACGCTATCGATTTCCGAGTCGTTCCTCGTGACACCCGCCAGTCCGTACCAGCCACTGGGCTCCCAGACATGACGCAAGCCCGCTACCAGCGTGTGGCTCGTACCGTCAGTGCTACCCGTTGCCGCCGGGATCGTTGGTATTCCCGGCGGCAATGGCGGTTCGAGTCCCGAGCTTACTGAAGAGCCTGACAGGTCCTCGTACGAATAGGCAAGATTCACACTGGACGCACGATCAAGAAATGCGGCACGCGACTTGGGGCCGTTCTTGTCGGAAAGCCCGGAGTAATACCATGTGCCGGAGAGCTCCAGTCGATCGGAATCTGACGAACTTGTCAGCGAGCCAAGCGGCGTATCCGGGCCGGCAGCAGCGAGACTGGTTGCAGTGTCGGTGTCGCTGCTGCCGAAGGATAATCCCACCTCGTAGTTGTAATTGCCTGCTACGGCGTTCGTGGCGAGGAAAACTGCTGCGAGTGTCAGCAGAGAATTGGCAGCGATTTGTTCGATCTTTGTCTTCATTCCGTGAATGCTCCTTCCTTAAATATTGACCGCAGCCGAAGAATGCCAACCTTGCCGCATTTATTCTAGTAATACCATATGCGGGTCTTGTGGATGAGTGCCGAGCCGTTGCCAGAGCATGGGCGGCCGGTCTGCTTGTTTCGGGAGCGGTCGTTCGGTCAGGTTCCTGGCGACCCTCGCCTATCGGCCAGAGCGGTCATCGCAGCTACCAGACAAGTCAAGAAGAGTGGCTGGACTAACGTGCCCGACTTGTCGTTTCGTGGTTTCGCCGCAGGTATTCGTCCAGTGCCCGCACGCCCCAACCAGAGAAGCCAGCCGGCACTGTGGGGCGCGGTTCTTCGAGGTAATCGACGCCAGCGATATCGAGATGCGCCCAGACCTGTTTTTCGTCGACAAAGGTGCCGATGAAGGCCGCGCCGATGCTGGCGCCCGCTCCACGAACACCGCCATTGATCACGTCCGCCACCCTGGATTCGATCTGCTCGAAGTGGGTGGGGTCGAGCGGCAGTCGCCACATCGACTCGCCCGCCGAATTACCTGCCTCCATCAACGCCGCCGCCAGGTCATCGTGGCGACTGAAGACTCCCGCGTAGTCGGTGCCCAACGCACGGGATACCGTGCCGGTGAGTGTTGCCACATCGATGAGTACGGACGGCGAATACTCAAGCTGCCCGTAGTGCACCGCATCCGAAAGCACGAGGCGCCCTTCGGCGTCGGTGGAGCTGATTTCAATCGTCTTGCCGGACATGGATGTCAATACATCTCCGGGACGAATAGCGGTTCCCGACGGCATGTTCTCGGCAAGCGCCGCGAGCGCCACGACATTGACCTTCGCGCCGCGGCGAGCGGCCGCAAGCACCGTTGCCGATACCGCCGCTGCGCCACCCAGGTCGCCCTTCATGCGCCACATGTTCTCGTTGTCCTTGAGAGACACGCCGCCTGAATCGAAAGTGATCCCCTTGCCGGCCAGGACAACGGTGGGTGCATCGCCGCCAGCCATGTATTCGATGATCAGCAAACGTGGTGGCCGCGACGATCCGCCGCCGACACCCATGTGAGCACCCATGCCCTTTCGCTGCAGGTCTTTCTCGTCGAGAACCTTGATCGTTACGTTTCGAAGGCCTTCATACTCGCTGCGTACGCGATCGACGAAGGACTGTGGATAGATGACGTTGCCCGGCTCACTACTGAAATCGCGTGCCAGGTAAACGGCTGCCGCCAGGTGCACCAGGTCATCATTGAATCGCAGCGCCGCAGCTGCATCGCTGCTCAGTATCGTAACGTTGCCAAGTTCTTTCGAGTCGAGACGGTCTTCGTGATAACGATCGAAACGGTAATCGCCGAGGCGATATCCGAAAGCAACGTGTGCCGCACCGGTGTCGCTATCATCCCAGAGCACATTGACAGGAGTGCCGCTGGCCCCATCGTTGAGACTTGCTGCCGTTCCGCCGTAGTTTTCTGCGGCAACGCGGTCGAGGGATTCGGCGCCCACACCGACGACGTCAATGCGAGAGTATGGCTTGACTCCGTAGAGTGTCAGCGCCGAGTCTTTCTCGCCCGTAAAGCCTGCCTCCTTCGCAGCGATGGCAATGGCGCCCTGCGTGCGTTCGTCGAGCATGGCCGCGAGCCCGGACAGGTTGTCACCTGCACTCATGGGAATGACCACGTTGCCATCCGCAGGCAGTTCGAAGGCGCCAAATTGTATGCTGCGCTGGGCGAAGGCGGGGCAGGCCAAGCCAAGAAGGATGATGATCTGTATCAGTCTGTTCAAATAATGATCTCCAGGTAGTCGCCTGCGATCGGCAGCCGGTCCGGCGGTGTTACGTTCAGGATCCCTCGGACGACGATTCGGGGCTATCACACCGGTCGAGCCCTTTCCGAATCAGCCGGGTCAGCGCCTCCAGCTCGAAGGGCTTCGTGAGCACAGGGATTTCCTCAAGGCCCTTGCGCTGCCACAAAATGACATCGTCGGTGTATGCGGACATGTAGACGGCAGTGGCATCGGGGCACAGGCGCATGGCGCCGGACATGAAGCGTGGGCCGTTGATGCCCGACATGACGACGTCGGACACAACAGCGTGAATTCCGGCACGCTCTCTTCTGCAGATATCCAGGCCTTGAGCACCGCCCTCGGCGGCGAGCACGCGGTAGCCAAGCGATGAGAGGCCTTTCTCGACAAAGCGGCGAACCTGTTCGTCATCGTCGACAACGAGAATAGTCTCGGAACCCTTTTGGGGCGCAGCGGGTGGCTGCTTTTCCTTTCCTGCCTCCGCCGGCCGGTCGACGCGCGGAAAGTAGATATGGAAGCAGGTGCCCTTCCCGGGCGTGCTGTCGACCAGTATGTGTCCATTGGAATCTGTGACTATGCCATGCACCGTCGCTAGCCCGAGACCTGTACCGCTGGTGTGCTCCTTGGTTGTAAAAAACGGCTCGAAAATTCGCTTGCGTAAATACTCGTCCATGCCAACGCCATTGTCGGCGACACTAAGGCGCACGTAGTCGCCTTCGGGGACGCCCTCGACGCCCATACTGACAGCGACGTTTTCCGTAGTGATCGTGAGCAGTCCGCCATCCGGCATCGCGTCGCGGGCGTTACTAATGAGATTGATCATCACCTGTTGCAGCTGGCCGGGATCGAGGGCGGCTGTGTGCAGGTCCCTGGCGTAGTTGCAGGTCAGCTCGATGTCGTCGCCGACCGTTCGCTGGAGCACGGTTTCCATACTGTGGATCAGGTCGTTCAGATCCAGGATGCTGCGTTCCGAAGTTTGTCGTCGACCGAACGCCAGCAGCTGCCGCGTCAGGGCTGACGCTCGCATTCCGGCCGTCCGGATCTCTTTGAGACTCGTGTTGAGTTCACTGTTGCCGGCGGCGTTCGCCTGCAGAAGCTCGGTATTTCCGAGGATGGTCGTCAAGAGATTGTTGAAATCGTGCGCCACGCCACCAACGAGCCGGCCGAGCGCGTCGAGCTTCTGGATGTTGTGCAATCGATCGTATGCCTCGACGAGGGCTGTTTCAGTCTCTGCCTGGCGCGCCAGCGACGCGCGAAGGGAGAAGATCAGGTATCCGACCGCCAGTACGCTGAAGCCGAGGCAGGCGAGGAGAATGCCCATAAATCGCGGCCTCTGGCTTTGTCTTGCGGCGAGTTCGCGCAGCTCGGTATCAGCGGCAATGGAATGCAGTCGGCTTGACTGCCACACGTTGGACGCCATCACGTCGATCGCGATAAGTGATTCCTCATTTGGCATGGCGACCCGGAGCCGGCGATCGATACGGTTGAACCTGTCGACGAGCCGCTCCAGAGTGACGGCAGAGGTCACGTCCCGATACTGTTCCTGCAGATTTGACAGGCGTGTCAGGCGCGATCGCATTGACTGCAGTATGCCGGTGTAGCTGATCTGTGCGGTGTTGATTCCGGCGGCACCAGGATGAATGGAAACACCCGAAAACAGGGAGTCTTCCACCAACGTGCGCAAGGTATCCAGTTCACGGCTCAGGTGTTGTATCTCGGAAAACGACTCGAGATGAAAATCCTGGACCTCATCACGGGTTTCGATTTCGTCACGCTGCGCCAAGTAGAGTGAGCCCATTGCAACCGTGACCGCGACCACGATGACCGCAAGCATCGCGTAGATATAGAGCAGAATCGGCGGCGTTTCGACGCGTTGGGCGTTCATCTCTTGTCGTCTTCTGCCAGGACGCCTGCCTTCACGGCTGCCGTACGAATTAATTCGAAGTCCGATAGCCCTGCCGGGAGATAAGCGTTCGCGCCTTGGGATCGCAATATTGCCCGATGCTCGGCATTAGAAGCATCGAGCCCGAGAAAGGCGTCGAGCAGCGCCTGCCTGGTGCGCTCACTCATCGAGGTATGCGTGGCCCACACGTAATCGGGATACGGTGCCGTTGTTTCCACGATGCGGACATCATCGCTGTCCAGTTCACCGGATTCGAAGAGGGACCGAACGATAATGCAGTTGGCCACACCGAGCGTCACGGTGCCGTCACTGACCCACAGCGCGGTCTGATCATGCCCGGCGGAATGGCGAACCGACCCGAAGAATTTTTCGGGGTCCAGGCCATCTTCGGTCATGAAATGGCGCGGCATCAGGTGACCGGATGTCGATAGGTCCGGACCGAAACTGAATGACTCACCGGCAAACTCGGTGACCCGCATTCTCGTATCGGTGGCCTTCGCCAGGTAGCAGCTCGTGAACTCGAGGTCGATGTCGCGGAACGCGAGCGCGGCGGCGTGGCTTTTCTGTGCCGCCTGTACATATGTCAGTCCACCGAACCATGCGAGATCGACACGGCCTGCTTCGAACTGCTCGAGAAGGTCTGAGTAGCTCTCGGGAAGCGATAGCTCCAGGTCCAGCCCTGTCATGCTCTCGAGGTAGTCGACCAATGGTTCGTACTTCGCGATCAGCCGGTTCTCCGCCTGGTCAGGCAGCACGGCAATCCGAATCACCGCGGACGTTGTATCGTGATCCACTTGTTCGTCCGCGCAGCCGAAAAAAGTGATCGACACTATGATAATGAGAGCGAACCTCATGCGCCGAGATCATAGCAGAACACGATACTTCTGCACGCCTAACGAGACGAGATACGCTGGTGAACGACTTCTGGACTAAACGAGCACGCCTGGACGTATACTATGGACTTGCCTGTCGGGGGTGTTTCGAGATTAATGAACAAGCTGATTACCAGGTCCGCCGTCCTTATCACGTTCGTCCTTGCTATTGCCGCATGCAGTAAACCGGCGGCCACCGAGAGGCCCGAAGCAGAGACTGGAGCTCCGGGTGGCGTCGCACAGACAGAAGAACTTTCGCACGCCACGTTCGTGCACCTGTTCGAGTGGAGCTGGCCGAGCATCGCGCAGGAATGCGAAGACTTCCTCGCGCCAGCGGGTTACTCGGCAGTCCAGGTGTCACCGCCGCAGGAGCACGCAGAAGGTCCGCAGTGGTGGACGCGTTACCAGCCCGTCAGCTACCAGCTCGTCAGCCGCAGCGGTAATCGTGAGGAATTCGTCGACATGGTCGAACGCTGTGCCGCCGTCGGCGTCGACATCTATGTTGACGCCGTCATCAATCACATGACGGGCGTTTATTCAGGCACTGGCACGGCCGGATCCGAGTTCACAGAGTACGAATATCCGGGCCTTTATGGCTATGACGACTTCAATCACTGCGGCCGGAATGAAAATGATGACATCAAGGATTTCGATGATGTCTGGGAAGTACACAATTGCGAACTCGTCAACCTCGCGGACCTCAAGACCGGCGACCCCGGGGTGCAGGCTACGCTCGCGGCCTACCTGAATGACTTGCTCAGCGTGGGCGTTGCCGGTTTCCGTATCGATGCGGCGAAGCACATGCCGGCCGAGGATATTTCGGCGGTACTGGCTTTGCTCGACGGTGACGCATTCGTTTTCCTGGAGGTCATCGCAGGCATCGACGGGCCGCTGGACCGCAATGCCTATGCAAGCGTCGCGCATGTCACCGAGTTCCAGTACCAGCCGCCGTTGCACCATGCGTTCACAGAGGGTGATCTCGACAGCTTGCAGGATCTCGGGCCCGGGATCGGCCTGTATCCGTCAGAGCGCGCGGTCGTATTCGTGGACAACCATGACACCCAGCGCCACGGCGATGGGCACGGATTCAACTATAAACTGGGCGAACGCTACGTACTGGCCAACATTTTTATGCTGGCCTGGCCTTACGGCTATCCCAAAGTGATGTCGAGCTTCGATTTCGATGACCGGGATGAGGGAGGTCCCGACGTCGAACCCGTCTTGGCCGGGGCCAGCGGCTGCAACGCCGCCTGGGTTTGTGAACATCGAAGGCCGGCGATCGCCAACATGGTTGCGTTTCGCAAGGCAACGGCCGACGTGCCGGTAAGCAACTGGCAGCAACATGGCGACTCGGCGATCTCATTCGGCCGCGGCGACAAGGGGCATGTCGTCATCAATGCGTCCAATGCGCCGCTGGACGTGTCAATTCAGACGGATCTCGCGCCCGGCGACTACTGCAACATTATCGACGCCGCGTCCTGCGACGTACCCGATGTCCGTGTCAGTGATGAGGGGCGCTTTCAGGCGCAGCTCGATCCTCTGACGGCGATTGCGATTCATCGTCCTCGCTGACGCGCGTCCAGGCCAGTGCTGACAGCGCGATGGCGATTGCCGATATCAGGAATATGCTGCCCTTGTCGGGCGCCCGACTGACGGCGTAGGCCACGCCCAGGCTCACCGTGAGCTGTGGTAGTACAACCGACAGGTTGAATAGCCCCATGAACAGGCCCATGCGGCTGCCCTCGACTTTTTGCGTCATGATCGCGAACGGCAAGCTGACGATTGATCCCCAGCCAATCCCGATGAGGCCGATCAGCACGTAAACGAGCGTGAGCGAGTCCACGAATATGTAGAGCACGATGTAGGACGCCGCCATTATGCCCAAGGCCGAAGCGTGCGTAATGATCCGTCCGATGCGCGCGCTGAGCGGTTGCAGCAGGAACAGCGGCACGAGTGCGCCGACGGCGTTGAGGATAAGGAACGTGAGCGACACCGAACGGCCCGCATCGATATCACTCAGGGCCGGGTAGTATTGCTGCACGTATACGATCATGTAGACAAATGTAGTGTGGATACCGATCCAGCTGAACGAATGTGCCGCCAGCACCTTTTGGAATTCCCCGTGATGGGCCCCCACGACACCCGCATCGGCGGTTTTCCTGAACAACGCTTTTGCGGCGAGAATCAGCGTCAGCGCACCGCAGACGATTTCCGCGTAGTAATGCTGGACTTCGATGCCGGCGATGCGCAACGTCATCGCGTACGCGTCGTAGATCAGGAAGCCCCACAGCGGTTGAATGCTGAGTACGATTTCCCACAGCGAGGTCGATTCCTGTTCTTCGCCTTCCGCGGCTATTTCGCGCGGCTCCTCGATCAGCAGTGTCGGCAGGACCGAGAACAGGAACACGAGGATGGCGCCCGTGTAGATCAACACGAAGTTGTCGAAAATGGCGCCGATCGCGTAGCCGCCGACACTGACCGTGCCCGAGATGGTCTGCATCCACGTATAACCGCGCGTGCGCTCATCGCCCTCCGGCGTGACATCCGCGATGATCGACCGCGTCGGGTTGAAACCGACGTTGACGGCAAAGTCGAGTGTCAGGGCAACGGTTAATGCGACGCCGACGATTGCTTCGGGGCCCAGGGCGGCTGAAATGACGCCGATTTGTGGCAGCGCAAGCAGAGAAAGGGCAGCGATCGTTCCGCCGATGAGAATGAAGCCGCGTCGCCGGCCGTTCCAGAACCAGACGCGGTCGGACAGGCTGCCGATAATGATCTGGCCGAAGATGCCGGCCAGCGGGCCGGCGGCCCAGACGAGGCCGATGTCGTGAATCTCGAGGCCGAACTGCGTAACGAGTATCCAGCTCAATGCCGACAGCTGCACGGACAGCGCGAGGCCGAATGACGTCGCTGGCAGCGCCAGCGTGGCATAAAACAGCCTGGTCCGTTCCTTCTGGAAGTTAAGCATCGAGTCCCCCTTGTTCTTGTTATGGCTCGATTATCTACCTGAAGCAGCCCGTTAGGAAGCGCTGCCAGGCATTTGGCTGCGGGTGCAATGTCGGCCGATCAGCGTTCCGGCAACGGAATGAACTCGTCGTCGCCGGGCACCGGGTCGAAGCGGCCACTGCGCCAGTCATCCTTGGCCTGCTCGATACGGTCCCGGGAACTCGACACGAAATTCCACCAGATGTGCCGTTCGCCAAGG
>Ga0209456_10000996_pt1 | contig 14091 bp, 12 predicted proteins | sample COG_11_FD_184755 | JGI IMG/M metagenome (GOLD analysis project Ga0209456, IMG submission 184755) | Pelagic marine sediment microbial communities from the LTER site Helgoland, North Sea, for post-phytoplankton bloom and carbon turnover... | ecosystem: Environmental > Aquatic > Marine > Neritic...
TCGTTTCGACCTGGCCGACATTCCGCCGGCGCCGCGCGGCTTGCCGCAGATCGAAGTGACATTCGACATCGATGCGAACGGTATCCTGAACGTATCGGCGAAGGACAAGGCGACGGGCAAGAGCCAGAACATCGTCATCAAGGCTTCGAGTGGCCTGTCCGACGACGAGATCGACAGCATGGTCTCCGACGCCGAAAGCCACGCCGAGGAAGATCGCAAGTTTCGCGAGCTCGTCGATGCCCGCAACCAGGCTGACGGCCTGATCCATGCGGCTGAAAAGACGCTCAGCGAACTCGGCGAGAAGGCGACGGCTGACGAACGCATGGCGGTCGAGAATGCGGTGGCTGATCTCAAGAAGGCCGTCGAGGGCGACGACAAAGAAGTCATCGAGAAAAAGACGGCTGCCCTGGGCGAAGCATCGGGAAGCCTTGCACAGAAGCTCTACGCAGAGCAGGCTGCCGAGGGATCGGACGATACGGCTGCGGCCGACGACGGCGTTGTCGATGCCGAGTTCGAAGAGGTCGATAAGGACGATAAGTCGAAGTCTGAGTAGACTGACGGGCAAGGGAAGCAGTACGGGCGCTCTCCGGGGCGCCCGAACTACAGGTGATCATGGCAAAGCGCGACTACTACGAAATTCTGGGGATCTCGAAATCGGCGTCGTCCGCCGAGATCAAGAAGGCGTATCGTCGCCTCGCCATGAAGCATCACCCCGACCGCAACAAGGGTGACGACAGCGCAGAAGCCAAGTTCAAGGAGGCGAAGGAAGCCTACGAGGTCCTCAAGGACGACGACAAGCGCGCCACCTACGATCGATTCGGTCATGACGGGCTGAAGGCCGGCGCCGGCGGCTCGGGCGGGTTCAGCGCGGAAGGCTTCAGCGACATTTTCGGCGACGTCTTCGGGGACATCTTCGGCGGTGGCGGCCGCCGGGCAGGCGGTGGTCCGCAGGTGTTTCGCGGTGCCGACCTCGGCTATGAACTGAAGCTCGATCTTGAAACCGCGGTCGCCGGTGATACCGTCACGATCGACGTGCCGACCCAGGTGACTTGCGAAACCTGCAAAGGCAGCGGTGCGCGCAAGGGCAGCCAGCCCATCAAGTGTTCGACGTGTTCGGGCCTGGGCCAGGTGCGCATGCAGCAGGGCTTCTTCTCAATCCAGCAGACCTGTCCCGCCTGTAAAGGCGCGGGTACGACGATCGCAGATCCCTGCACCGACTGCCATGGTCGTGGGCGCGTTCGCAAGACCCGCACGCTCTCGGTCAAAGTCCCTGCCGGAGTCGATGACGGTGATCGCATTCGCCTGTCCGGGGAAGGCGAGGCCGGCCGCAACGGCGGACCCGCCGGCGACCTGTATGTGGAAATCCGGATACAGGCTCACAAGATTTTCGAGCGTGAAGGCTCGAACCTCTCCTGCGAGGTGCCGGTCAGCATCGCGACAGCGACGCTTGGTGGCGAGGTAGAGCTGCCGACACTCGACGGTAATGTGGCACTCAAGATTCCGCCGGGCACTCAGTCGGGCAAGGTGTTCCGACTGCGTGGCAAGGGTGTAACGACGGTTCGCGATGCGAGGGTCGGCGACCTGTTCGCCGAGGTTGCCGTCGAGACGCCCGTTAACCTGACCGCGGAGCAGCGCGAGGCGCTCGAGAAGTTCGATGCTCTGCTGCAATCCGGCGGGGAGAAACACAGTCCGCGGGCCGGTGGCTGGCTCGACAGCGTCAAACGTTTCTTCGACCGCATCAGCTAGGGGTTCCAAAATCGACTCGATCAACATAGCAATCGCCGGTGCGGGTCGCATGGGCCAGGCGATAGCTGCGGGTGTGGAACAGCAGGCGGATCTCGACCTTGCGGGAATCTGGACCCGGGACGGTAATCTCGACGAGGTCGTGGCCCTGGCCGACGTGGTTATCGACTTCAGCCTTCCCGAGGGCACCGAGCAGGTGCTTGACGCCGTTGTCAGCTACGGCAAACCCCTGGTCTGTGGCGTCAGTGGTCTGAATGATGCCCAGATGGCCGCTCTTGAGAATGTGGCGCGAAAGGTTCCTGTGCTGTACGACAGGAACATGAGCCTCGGTGTCGCTGTGCTGGAGCGCGTGCTGCGCGACGCCGCTGCCGCGCTGGGCCCTGGTTTCGACGTCGAAATTTCCGAGACGCACCATGTGCATAAGAAAGACGCGCCTTCCGGGACCGCGCTCAAGCTCGGCGAAGCCGTGGCGGAGGTGCGCGAAGACCTCGATACGTCCGAGATTAGCTACCAGGTCGAGCGCCGCGCGGAAGTGCCCGGCGAGCATGAGGTCGTCCTGCGCTCACCGACCGAAGAGCTTCGCCTTGCGCACAGCGTGACGACACGGCAGGTATTCGCGGATGGCGCGCTGCGCGCCGCGCGCTGGCTGGTGAAGCGCGACGCGGGGCTCTACGCTATGGGCGACGTGTTGTTCGACTAATTGTCGATTTAAGGGCTTTAAACTCAAAAAAACACGTCCTGAGTCTGGCGCGCGGAGTTCGCCTTCAGTAAACTACGCCGGATCGCTGGGCGGTCAGCGAAGTCGCAAGCGGAAGGCCACAAGTCCTTCCGCTTTTGTGCATCTGAATCAGGCGCATGAACGACATTCCGTGATTTGAGGTACGGCGCTGGTCCTCGGTAGGTCGGGATTTGGTTGTTCTATTGAGGGTCGTTCTTGAGCACGCCTGCGATACTTGCACTTCAGGACGGTACTGTCTTTCACGGTACCTCGATCGGCGCCGACGGTCAGACAATCGGCGAAGTCGTCTTCAACACCGCGATGACCGGGTACCAGGAGATCCTTACCGATCCGTCGTATTGTCGCCAGATTGTTACCCTGACCTATCCGCATATCGGCAATACGGGTACCAACAGCGATGACATGGAGTCATCGAGGATTCACGCCTCTGGCCTGATCATTCGGGACAGCACGCTGCTCACGAGCAGCTGGCGCTCAGAGCGAACCTTCAGCGATTTCCTCAAGCAGGGCGAAACGGTTGCAATCGCCGATATCGACACGCGCAAGCTGACGCGCATCATCCGTGAGAAAGGCGCCCAGTCGGGTTGCATCATGACGGGCGACCAGGAAGTCAAGACCGCCATCGAGCACGCCCGCAAATTCCCGGGAATCGCGGGCATGGATCTTGCGAAGTTCGTGACGACGGATAACGCCTATCAGTGGTGCCACGGAACGACTTTCGGCCGCAAACCGCTCGTCCTGAGCCGCCGTATCGCGCCATATCATGTCGTAGCCTACGATTTCGGTGTCAAGCGCAACATCCTGCGGCTCCTGTCCGACCTCGACTGCCGCCTGACCGTGGTCCCGGCGACGACGCCGGCCGAGGAGGTGCTCGAACTGGCGCCGACAGGCATCTTCCTGTCGAACGGGCCGGGCGACCCCGAGCCCTGCGATTACGCCGTCGAGGCAATCACGACCTTCCTCGAAGAGGAGATACCCACTTTCGGCATTTGTCTCGGTCACCAGTTGCTCGCGCTGGCGGCAGGGGCCAGGACTGAAAAGATGAAGTTCGGGCATCATGGCGCCAATCACCCGGTGCAGGATCTCGCGACCGGCCAGGTGCTGATCACGAGTCAGAATCACGGCTTCGCGGTGGACGAAGCGTCTTTGCCCGACAACGTCGAGGCCACGCATCGCTCGCTGTTCGATGGCACGCTGCAGGGCATCGCGCTCAAGGAAAAGCCGGCCTTCGGCTTCCAGGGCCACCCCGAGGCGAGCCCGGGTCCGCATGACCTGGTGCCGTTGTTCGAGCGTTTCATCTCTCACATGGATGCCCGGAAACGTCGGGGCCTGAAGGCGATGCTTTCATCATAATATTGTTTCAAAACAGTAATTAATACACGAAAGTTAAACTAGACTATTAAACCCTGAGACATGCCCAAACGCACTGACATCGAAAGCATCCTGATTATCGGCGCCGGCCCGATCGTTATCGGCCAGGCCTGCGAGTTCGACTACTCGGGGGCGCAGGCCTGTAAAGCACTGCGCGAAGAGGGCTACCGGGTCGTTCTCGTGAATTCCAATCCCGCGACCATAATGACCGACCCGGAGATGGCCGACGCCATTTACATCGAGCCCGTGCAGTGGGAGGCCGTGCGCAGCATCATCGCCAGGGAACGGCCGGACGCGCTGTTGCCGACGATGGGCGGGCAGACGGCGCTCAACTGCGCCCTGGACCTGGTCCGCGAGGGCGTACTGGAGGAGTACAACGTCGAGCTGATCGCGGCATCGCGCGAGGCGATCGACATGGCCGAGGATCGCGACCTGTTTCGCAAGGCCATGAGCGAAATCGGCCTCGAAAGTCCGCGAGCCGAAATCGCGCACTCGCTCGAGGAAGCGCTCGAGATGCAGCAGGGCATCGGGTTCCCGACGATTATCCGGCCGTCATTCACGATGGGCGGCAGCGGTGGCGGTATTGCGTACAACCGCGAGGAATTTGAACGCATCGTCGCGCATGGTCTCGAGATGTCGCCGACGACGGAGGTGCTGCTCGAAGAGTCGGTGCTGGGCTGGAAAGAATTCGAGATGGAGGTCGTTCGCGACCGCAACGACAACTGCATCATCGTCTGTTCGATAGAGAACTTTGACGCGATGGGCGTGCATACGGGCGACTCGATCACGGTAGCGCCTGCGCAGACCCTGACCGACAAGGAGTACCAGCGCCTGCGCAATGCGTCGATCGACGTGCTGCGCAAGATCGGCGTTGAAACGGGCGGCTCGAATGTGCAGTTCGCGGTCAACCCCGTAGACGGTCGCGTCCTGATCATCGAGATGAACCCGAGGGTGTCGCGCTCGTCGGCCCTGGCCTCGAAAGCCACGGGTTTCCCGATTGCGAAAGTGGCGGCCAAGCTGGCCGTCGGCTACACGCTCGACGAACTCAAAAATGACATTACGGGCGGCGCGACGCCGGCGTCGTTCGAGCCGACCATTGACTATGTCGTCACCAAGATTCCGCGTTTCACGTTCGAGAAGTTCCCGGGCGCCAACGATCGGCTGACGACGCAAATGAAGTCGGTGGGCGAGGTCATGGCGATGGGCCGTAACTTCCAGGAATCGCTGCAAAAAGCGCTGCGCGGACTCGAAACCGGCATTACGGGCCTCAACGAGATCTGCGGCCCAATAGCGACCGACGAAGATCGCGATCGCCTGCGCCAGGAGCTGCGCATCCCAGGGGGCAATCGGCTGTTGTACGTTGCCGATGCCTTGCGCCATGGTTACTCCTACGACGACGTCGCAGAGCTGACGGGCATCGATCGCTGGTTCCTGGTCCAGGTAGCCGACCTCGTCAACACCGAAGTCGGCATTTGCGAAGCCGGGCTCGCCGGGCTCGACGAGTCATTGCTGCGATCGATCAAGCGCAAGGGTTTCTCGGATGCGCGCATCGCTGAATTGATAGAGGTCGATGAACACGCGGTCCGCAATCGGCGCCTCGAGCTCGGTATTCGACCCATCTACAAGCGTGTCGATACCTGTGCCGCGGAGTTCGCGACGACGACTGCCTACCTGTATTCGAGCTACGACGAGGAATGCGAGGCGGCACCCACCGACCGGCCCAAGATCATGATCCTGGGCGGCGGGCCCAACCGCATTGGCCAGGGCATCGAGTTCGATTATTGCTGCGTGCACGCGGCGCTGGCACTCAAGGAATCCGGCTACGAGACCATCATGGTCAACTGCAATCCCGAAACGGTCTCCACGGATTACGACACGTCGGATCGGCTGTACTTCGAGTCGCTGACCTTCGAGGACGTCATGGAGATCATCGACAGCGAGCAGCCGAAGGGCGTCATCGTCCAGTACGGTGGCCAGACTCCGCTGAAACTGGCTCGCGACCTGGAAGCGGCCGGGGCGCCGATCATCGGCACCACGCCCGACTCCATCGACCTCGCCGAGGATCGGGAGCGTTTCCAGAAACTGGTGGAGAAACTGGGTCTGAAGCAGCCGCCCAACAGCACGGCGCGCAGCAAGAAAGAAGCGCTCAAGCTCGGTGCCGAAGTCGGCTACCCGCTCGTCGTTCGGCCGTCCTACGTGTTGGGCGGGCGGGCAATGGAGATCGTCCACGGTGACGACGACCTGGCCGCCTACATGGATGCCGCTATTAACGTATCGAACGACAGTCCCGTGCTGCTCGACCGGTTCCTGGACCTGGCGACTGAGGTCGATGTCGATTGCATTGCCGACGGCGAGCGCGTGCTCATCGGCGGCGTGATGGAACACATTGAGCAGGCTGGCGTGCATTCGGGAGATTCGGGTTGCTCGCTGCCGCCATTCAGCCTGACCCCGGAGATACAGGAAGTGCTCGCCGAACAGGTCGTCAGGCTCGCGAAGGGGCTCAATGTCGTCGGGCTCATGAACACGCAGTTTGCGATCCAGGGCGACGTGGTCTATCTGCTCGAGGTCAATCCGCGCGCGTCGCGCACGGCGCCGTTTGTCTCCAAGTCCATCGGCATCCCGCTGGCCAAGATAGCGGCCAAGGTCATGGTGGGCGAGTCGCTGGCGAAGCAGGGCTTCGTCAATCAGCGGGTGCCCGACTATTTCTCGGTCAAGGAAGCGGTGTTCCCGTTCATAAAGTTCCCGGGCAGCGATCCGATTCTCGGGCCGGAAATGAAATCCACAGGTGAAGTCATGGGCGTCGGCCGCACTTTCGGCGAGGCCTATGCCAAGGCGCAGCTGGCGTCGGGCGTCATTTTGCCGCGCCAGGGAGCCGCGCTCCTGAGCGTCCGCGAGAGGGATAAGGACGGAGCGGTCGAGCTCGGCAAGATCCTCACGGAGCTGGGCTTCGATATCGTCGCAACGCATGGCACGGCAAAGAGCCTCGCAAAGGCTGGTGTATCATGCCGACGAGCGAACAAGGTTCGCGAAGGTCGTCCGCATATCGTTGACATGATCAAGAACGGTGAGATTGACCTGATCGTCAACACGACCGAGGGCAAGCAGGCAATCACCGAATCGGAGTCGATTCGGGCCGAGGCAGTTCGCAAGGGGGTTACGTACTATACGACCCTGGGTGCCGCTATTGCCACGTGTCTCGCGATCGAGCATCTCGACGACGGCGACGTCAATCGACTACAGGATTTGCACAACGAGGTGGTGGCATGAGCAAGGTGCCTATGACGGTACGCGGCCACGAGCTGCTGAAGGAAGAACTGCAGCGCTTGAAGAGCAAGGACAGGCCGGCCGTTATCCAGGCGATTGCCGAGGCGCGGGCACACGGCGACCTCAAGGAGAATGCCGAGTACCATGCCGCCAAGGAGCAGCAGGGTTTTATCGAGGCCCGGATCAAGGATATCGAAGGCAAGCTGTCACATGTCCAGGTTATCGATGTCACCGCCGTGGACGCACGCGGCAAGGTCATCTTCGGCTCCACGGTGGTTATTCTCGATGAGAACAGCGACGAGGAGATCACATACACGATCGTTGGCGAAGACGAGGCCGACATCAAGAACGGCATGGTTTCGTACACATCGCCGATCGCGCGTGCGCTCATCGGCAAGGACGAGGGCGATGCGATTGAATTCCAGGCGCCGGGCGGACTCAAAACCTACGACATCCTCGAAGTGCGCTACGGGTAGGGCTTTACTTCGACGGAATTCGCAGCCGTTTTTCCGGCTTCTTCTCGGGATTGGCCCGATACACGAGTGCGACGTTGCCAATGCGCTGCACGAGCGTCGCAGAACTGTCTTGGCATAATTTCTCAATCATGGCATCACGCGCTTCCCGATCCCCGACACGCACACGCACTTTGATCAGTTCGTGGTGGTCCAGGGTCGATTCGTACTCGGCAAGCAGGGCCTCGCTGAGTCCCGCATCGCCAACCATGATCATTGGCTTGAGCGCGTGGCCACGGCCGCGCAGGTACTTTTTCTGTGCTTCGCTTAAGCTCATGGCGGCGGAGTGTAGCAGCAAGCGGACATCTTCGTGAGCAAGCCGCGTCGATCGAGTGGCAGCTGGCGCGACCGCCAGGAACGCGACCCCTACGTTCAACAGGCGCGGCGAGACGGCTGGCGCTCGCGGGCTGTCTACAAGCTCGAGCAGATCGATCAGAAAGAGCGCTTGCTGAGGCCGGATATGGTCGTTGTCGACCTTGGCTCGGCGCCGGGAAGCTGGAGCCAATACGTGACGGAGAAACTCAAAGGGCGCGTCCGTATCGTAGCCGTGGATCTGCTGGAGATGGACGCCTTGCCTGAAGTCGAGTTTATCCAGGGCGACTTCCAGGAAGACGCCGTACTCGAGCAAATCCTGGCTGCGGTGGGTCCTGACGGCGCAGACCTTGTAATGAGCGACATGGCCCCCAATATCACGGGAACGCGGGTTGTGGACCAGCCCCGCTCGATGTACCTGGTCGAACTTGCGCTGGACCTGGCGCGCCAGGTGCTCAAGCGCAACGGTTCTTTCGTCTGCAAGCTGTTCCAGGGCGAGGGTTTCGACGAATTCGTCGTCGACGCGCGGCGCTCATTTGGCAAGGTTCGCGTGATGAAACCCAAGGCGTCGCGAGCTGGCAGCCGTGAGGTCTACTTGGTAGCGAGGAACTATCAATTGTAGTAGTGTCAAAACGACAGTGGTATTGCCCTAAATCAACGTCTTAGCGTCATTTCTGCGCGGAATCTAATGTGAACGATTTAACGAAAAACATACTGGTATTTATTGTCATCATCGTAGTGCTGCTGTCGGTGGTGCAGGGGCTTTCCGGCGTCAGCGGAGGACAGCCACAGAAAAAGGACTATTCGGAGTTCCTCACGCAGGTTCGCTCCGGGCAGGTGACCATCGCCGTTATCGACGGCGAGCAGATTCGCTTCGGCAAAGCGGAGCCGCTGCAGTACTACACGATATCGCCCGAGACCGACAACAACACGCTGATCGGGCTGCTCGACAAGAACGGCGTTCGTTTCACCGCGGCGGAAAAGAAGCAGCAGAGCCTGATTGGTCAGCTGCTGATCAGTTCCTTCCCGATATTGCTGCTGATCGGCGTCTGGATCTACTTTATGCGGCAGATGCAGGGCGGCGGAGGCGGCCGCGGCGCTATGTCGTTTGGCAAGAGCAAGGCGCGGCTGCTGGGTGAGGACCAGGTGGGCGTCACGTTCGCGGATGTTGCGGGCGTCGAAGAGGCCAAGGCCGAAGTGTCTGAAGTGGTCGACTTCCTCAGAGACCCGAGCAAATTTCAGCGCCTGGGCGGCAAGATCCCCAAAGGCGTGCTCATGGTGGGCCCGCCGGGCACGGGTAAGACGCTACTCGCGAAGGCCATCGCGGGCGAAGCCAAGGTGCCTTTCTTTACGATTTCGGGTTCGGACTTCGTCGAAATGTTCGTTGGCGTCGGTGCCTCGCGCGTACGCGATATGTTCGACCAGGCCAAGAAACAGGCGCCCTGCATCATCTTCATTGACGAACTCGATGCCGTCGGTCGCCATCGCGGTGCCGGGCTCGGCGGCGGACATGATGAGCGCGAGCAGACGCTTAACCAGTTGCTCGTCGAGATGGACGGCTTCGAAGGTAGCGAGGGCACCATCGTCATCGCTGCGACCAACCGTCCCGACGTGCTCGACCCGGCGCTCTTGCGTCCGGGCCGCTTCGACCGCCAGGTCGTCGTGCCGTTGCCGGACGTTCGCGGCCGCGAACTGATCCTCAAGGTTCACATGCGCAAGGTGCCGCTGTCCGACGATGTCGTGCCCAGCAAGATCGCGCGTGGCACGCCGGGATTCTCGGGTGCCGACCTGGCCAATCTCGTCAACGAGGCAGCCTTGTTCGCGGCACGTGCCAACATGCGCGTCGTGAGCATGGATGAGTTCGAGAAAGCCAAGGACAAGATCATGATGGGCGCCGAGCGGCGCTCGATGGTCATGAGCGAGGAAGAGAAGCTGAACACTGCCTACCACGAGGCGGGTCATGCCATCGTCGGCTACCTCGTGCCCGAACACGATCCGGTCTACAAGGTGACGATTATTCCACGCGGACGCGCGCTTGGTGTAACGATGTACCTGCCCGAAGAGGATCGCTACAGCATGTCGCGGCAGCGTCTCGAGAGCAGTATTTCCAGCCTGTTCGGCGGACGCATTGCCGAGGAGATGATCAACGGTATCAAGGGGGTGACGACCGGCGCTTCCAATGATATCGAGCGTGCCACTGAAATCGCCCGCAACATGGTGACCAAGTGGGGCCTGTCGGACCGACTCGGCCCGCTGACCTACAGTGAAGATGACGGCGAGGTGTTTCTCGGACGATCGGTGACGCAGCACAAGCAGGTATCTGATGACACGGCGCACGCGATTGACGAAGAGGTGCGGCGGATCATCGACAGCAACTACGAGCGCGCCACGACATTGCTCAACAAGAACGAAGATAAGCTGCATGCCATGGCGAAAGCTCTCGTCAAGTACGAGACCATTGGCGAGCAGCAGATCAAGGACATCATGGAAGGCCGTGAGCCGCAGCCGCCTGAAGACTGGGACGACACGATTGACCCGAAGACGCCCGACGACGGTTCCGCTGCGGCCGAATCCGACTCGACCGGCACAATCGGTGGTCCGGCCAGCGAACACTAGAATCCTGCCGGATGTTGCGCCTTGGCCGACTCACTCTCCCCGACCCGGCGGTCATGGGGATTCTCAACGTAACGCCCGACTCATTCTCGGACGGCGGCCAGTTCGATAACCCGAGTATTGCCCTTCGGCAGGCCAGCACGATGGCCGAGGAGGGTGCGGCGATCATCGACGTCGGCGGCGAGTCGACGCGTCCGGGTGCGGACAGCGTCAGCACGCAGCAGGAACTCGACCGCGTCATCCCGATAATCGAGACTGTTCGCGAAGTCACGGATGTCCCCGTCTCGATCGATACCAGCAAGCCGGCCGTCATGCGCGAGGCCGTCGCGGCCGGCGCCTCGATGATCAATGACGTCTGCGCCTTGCAGGTCGAGGGCGCGTTGCAGGCCGCAGCGGAACTGGACGTGGCGGTCTGCCTGATGCACATGCAGGGGCAGCCGCGAACGATGCAGGAGGCGCCCGGTTACGATCACGTCGCCTCCGAGGTGACGAGTTTCCTGAAAGAGCGTGTCGCGAGCGCTATTGCCGCAGGCATCAATGAAGACAATATCGTCGTCGACCCGGGATTCGGATTCGGCAAGACGCACGCCCATAATGTCGAGTTGCTGGCAAATCTGCGACAATTGCAGGATTGTGGCCGGCCGGTTCTCGTTGGTGTCTCGCGAAAGTCCACGCTGGGCGAACTGACACAACGCGAGGTCCATGAGCGCATGCCGGCGAGCGTCGCCGCGGCCGTGATCGCGGTGATGAAGGGTGCACAGATTATTCGTGCGCATGATGTACAGGCGACGGTTGATGGCCTGCGGGTTGCGCGGGCCGTCAAGGAAGCGAGTGCAGATCAATGAGTAGACAATATTTTGGTACGGATGGCGTACGAGGGCGGGTCGGCACTGATCCCATGACGGCTGACTTCGCCATGCGCCTGGCCAGCGCGGCGGCGCAGGTGCTGGTTCCGTCTGGCGGAACCGTCGTTATCGGCAAAGACACCCGCCTGTCCGGCTATATGTTCGAATCGGCCCTCGAGGCCGGTTTCGTGGCCGCGGGCGCCGACGTCCTGTTGCTCGGTCCTTTGCCGACGCCCGGAATAGCGATTCTCACGCAGCAGTTTGACGCCGATCTCGGGGTCGTTATCAGCGCCTCCCACAATCCCTACGTGGACAACGGCATCAAGTTTTTCGACCGTACGGGCTCGAAGCTGACCGATGAGATCGAGAGCGCGATAGAGGAGCAGCTCAGGAACAGGGCAATTACGCTTGAGTCGCAGTCACTGGGTATGGCCAAGCGGATTAACACGGCGCGCACGCGTTACCAGGACTTCTGCACCGACTCCATGCCCGACGGCATGGATCTCGAGGGCCTCAAAATTGTCTTCGACGCAGCCAACGGCGCCGGCTACAAGGTCGGGCCGCGCGCGCTGTCGGCTCTCGGTGCCGAAGTTATCCCGATCGGTTGCTCGCCGAACGGCAAGAACATCAACGACGGCTGCGGTTCCATGGCGCCGGAGCTGCTGCGCCTGACGGTGCCCGCCGTCAAGGCCGCTGCGGGCGTCGCGCTTGACGGCGATGGCGACCGGCTGGTCATGGTGGACGAGAACGGCATCTTGATTGACGGCGATCAGCTCCTTTATATCCTCGCGACAGCTCGCCAGCGGCAGGGCACCTTGCAGGGGCCTGTGGTGGGTACCGTGATGAGCAATCTCGGCCTCGAACACGCACTCAAGGCGCAGAACATCGATTTCAGGCGCGCCAGCGTCGGCGACCGGTATGTTCTCGAGGCGCTCAGGGAGAACGGCGGCATCATCGGCGGCGAGACGTCCGGGCACATGCTTGTGCTGGACAAGACGACCACGGGTGATGGCCTGGTCTGTGCCTTGCAGGTGTTCGCCGTCATGAAAGAGACCGGTAAGCCCTTGTCGGAGCTTGCCTCCGGCATGCCCAGGTATCCGCAGACGCTGCTTAATGTGCGAACCGAGCAGCGCCTGGATCCGGCCGGCTCGGAGGCGATCCAGGACGCCGTGGCCGTTGCCGAGGGAGAGCTGGCCGAGCGTGGCCGGGTCGTGCTGCGAGCCTCGGGTACGGAACCCGTGATTCGTGTCATGGTCGAGGGCGAAGACGAGCAGCAGGTCGTGTCGGTCGCCGAACGGCTCGCGGCGGTCGTTGCCGAGGCGGCGAGCTGATTTTTACGCATTGATTTACCGGGATTGCCCCGGTATCCTTGCGCGCCTTTTATATCTGCGGGAAGACTGAAAATGCGAGATTTCCTGATCGCCGGAAACTGGAAGATGAACGGTAGCAACGCCGCCAACCACGAGCTGGTCTCCGGTATTGCCGCCGGTGTTCCGGCCGGTAGTGGATTCAGCCTGCTGGTCTGCCCGCCATACCCGTACCTGGCTGCGGCCGGATCGGCGCTCGACGGTACTCCGGTCAAGCTTGGCGCGCAGAATGTGTCAGAGCACGAATCGGGTGCTTACACGGGAGAAGTGGCGCCGGCGATGCTCAGGGACGTGGGCTGCGAATACGTGATCGTCGGGCACTCGGAACGTCGAGCCATGTACGGCGAGTCCAGCTTCCAGGTAGCCGCGAAGTTCCAGGCGGCGCAGGCAGCGGGCCTCACGCCGATCCTGTGCGTCGGCGAGACGCTCGAGGAGCGCGAGGATGGTTCGACAGAGAGTGTCGTCGATTTCCAGCTGAACGCTGTCTTCGACGCGGCCGGCATCGGTGCATTCGCGTCTGCCGTGATTGCCTATGAGCCTGTCTGGGCCATTGGCACCGGCAAGACGGCGACGCCCGAGCAGGCGCAGGAGGTGCACAGGCACATCCGTGGGCGGCTGGCAGCGCTCGACGCCGGTATCGCCGAAAACGTTCAGATACTGTACGGCGGCAGTATGAAAGGGGAAAATGCGGCAGGCCTGCTGGCGATGCCGGACATCGATGGTGGCCTGATCGGTGGTGCTTCCCTGAAGGCCAATGATTTTCTGGCGATTGCCGCGGCGGCAGCGCAAGGTTGAGGACTTAATGGATACGATTCAAAAAACAGTTTTGATCGCTCACACGCTGATCGCATTGCTGATCATCGTTCTGGTGCTGTTGCAGCGTGGCAAAGGCGCGGATGCCGGCGCCGCCTTCGGTGCCGGGGCGTCGGGGACCGTGTTTGGCGCGCGTGGCTCGAGCAGCTTTTTCTCGCGTGCGACGGCCGTCTGCGCGACCCTGTTTTTTGTCAGCAGCCTGACCCTGGCCTACCTGAGTAGCCAGGCGACGTCGGCACCTGCCAGCCTGCTGGATGAGGCACCTGTTGTGGAGACGGAAGCCGACGAGGCGCCGGAGCTCAGCGAGGAAATGCCGGTGTCCGACTTGCCGTCGCTCGAGCCGACCGAGGAATCGACTGATATACCCTCGCTCGAGGAGCCGGCAACGCCGGATCAGGAGTAAGTTACGGGATACGCTCTGGTGGTGGAATTGGTAGACACGCTGTCTTGAGGGGGCAGTGGCGCAAGCCGTGCGAGTTCGAGTCTCGCCCAGAGCACCAACCGTTACAAAA
>Ga0209456_10000998_pt1 | contig 14060 bp, 15 predicted proteins | sample COG_11_FD_184755 | JGI IMG/M metagenome (GOLD analysis project Ga0209456, IMG submission 184755) | Pelagic marine sediment microbial communities from the LTER site Helgoland, North Sea, for post-phytoplankton bloom and carbon turnover... | ecosystem: Environmental > Aquatic > Marine > Neritic...
ATACATCACTCCAAGTCCCGTACTTTTGCAATGTTTGGGAATTTATCATTGTGTCCGACCCGCGCCCTTGCGGCGAGACCGAATCCTGCACAATGGTGTAGGTTCCGTTATAGGTCCATGTCGTCCCGGTTCCTATCTTTGCTTGGGGATTAACGACTGAATTTCCAGCATCATTGGTAAAAGACATTGTCGGAGTTCCCTCACAGGCTTTAAGCTCTCTCTGCAATGTAGCAACATCTCGCTTTTGCTGAATCGTGGTATCTTCGGCCCCGGTTTCGCTTACTTCCCTGTATTCCGTCCTGCCGTCAAAAACCAGAGTAAACCACCCGTCTGTTGTTGCGCCGTTGAGAGTTATGCCCATTATTGATCCTCTGCGTGCATCTTGTCCAACATCGGCTGAGATTGTTGCTGAAAGACATCTCGTGATTTCCTGCTAGTGTTGTGCATACTCGGATATCCACTTGCTTGAGTAATTCTAGCCGGAATAACTGCACCAGAATTGCCACTAGCACCACCGCCACCAGAAGAGCCTCCACCTAAAGCCGCTGAAGACCCGCCTGAACTTGCTCCACCGCCTCCCGACGAACCGCCTCCAGTGACCCCTACCAACGCAGCCAGAGCCCCCGTATTCCTTGCAATCTGCTTCAAAGCTCTAGTTTCGTGTTGTTTGCTTGTTAATTTAGGAGGTCTCGCAGGATGTCCCTGTGGAACCATGCTTCCGAATCCGGCGGCAAGTCTTCCTTGCGCCCTTGCTTTTAATGATCCACCTAAACTGCGAAGCGTTTTTACATTGGCGTCGGATGTTGTCCGAAATCCCTGACCCAAACCTTTGCGAGGATCGAGCCTATTAGCAGTAATCCGCCTCTTGCGAAGATCCCCAAGACCTATACGCCTCCAATACCTTCCCGATCCCACACCTCCACCTAAGACATCTCCACCAGGTTCGCCCGCGCCAGGTTTTTTGTTCTCGGCTTTTTCATCCTTGATAGCCTGTATGTTGTCTCTCATCGTATCAGCGGCAGGTTTAATAGCCTGTTCCAGCTTGGCGAGAGCATCTTCAAGCTCTTTAGAAGCAGCAGCCGTCGGCCCCTTTTGCATCGCAAATTTGACAAACGGCAACCTGTTTAGAGCAGCTTTCGCAAAAAGTTGGCCTCCAAGGGCCAATCCTTGAAGCAAGATAGGGATAGCCTTAACGAATCCCAAAATAATAGCTTTCTCTAAAACAAGGCCGATGTTTTTAGCTATATTTTTGAATGATTCAAAGCTCTGCCCCATCGTAATAACAGCGGCAGAAAATTGGATAGCAAACTCTTCTAGTGCTTCCCCTAGTCTCTTAAACGTTCCATCTTCTCTAAACTTCACAAGAATAGAATTCAACTTGTCGAGGAAGACTTTAAAGACTGCGGAAATCTCATCTCCGACAGTAGCGAAAGAAATCTGAAGGTGCCCCTTGAGAGTCGAGAGCAAACCGGTAATCGTTCTGGAAGCTTCCTTGAGCGTCCCACCAAACTTGATGGAGAATACGTCGAGAAGCATCTTCCTCAACTCATCAATCCCGTCTGCGGTCTTAGACATCTCATTGCCTAATTTATCCCGGAATGTCGCCGTACCCTTAGTCCCGACCTTCTCGAATTCAATACCCAGCCGACGCAAAGGCTCAGTCTCAAGGGAGCCAATTACGGCGGCCACGTCCTTAATCGGTTTGGTCATCGCCGCGGCAGCTTCACCAATAGCAAGTACTGCGTCTTCCCCCTCTTGCCCAAATGCACGAAGAAGGATACCTGCATCAATCAATTCCTTTGGCGTAAACTGGGTTCCGATGGAAAGCTTGAACAGGCTATTGAAGACCTTCTCCGCTTCTTTCGCTGACCCGGTTACCGTCTTCAGTCGAAGCTTCAGCGTCTCGAAGCTCGCAGACTCCTTGATGGTCAAACCAACGAGAGCACCCATCGCTATCGTGAGACGACGAAGGTTTCTTCCTAGGTGCCTTACGGAATTAGAAACCCCTCGGAATGTTCTACCAATGGCCCTTGCAAAACTCTTCGCTGCCCGCTTTAACCTCCGGAACGCACTAATAACATTCCTTACGCCGGACAGGCTGACCCGCATTTTTATGTCATTCGCCATACTTCTCCAACAGCTTCAACTTGTAGTAATGCAATTCCCTGGAAGCCTTCATGTATGCACTGTATGGATTCTCGCCTTCTGAAGCACTCTCGGCCCACTTCAGAGCTGATAAATCGCCAATGAGTTCAATCACGAGATCACTGCTACACTCCCACAACCAAAACTTTGGTTCATGGCCGAGTTGCGAGCAGAGCATAGCCATCATGGGGCCGTAAGAAGATACGTCCGATTCCTTGGTAGGAATATGCGATTGCTTGGGAAGCAGATACCCGACAACATCTTCGAAGGATTCAATACACGATGACTGTTTTGATATCCACTTGCGGACAGCACGCTTGCATTTCTTCGGCGTGTCCAGGCTGAGAATCTTGTCTCTGTCCCGGCAATGCGCCATAGCATAGATGGTTGAACACGCCTGCATTATCTCGTCTTCCTTAAACCACTCATTGACAGACTCCAACCAAATTACAGCACCAAAGTTTAACCGGTAAAGGTTTACATCTCCACACCCAATGGGGGCATCCAGAAGCGCAGTCTTGTTTTCATAACTTGCAGGACTGGTAAGTTGTTCGCCTAAAAGATGAAGAGTGAGAACTTCTTCAAAGTCATCTATCAGATTGAACGTCTTCCCCGTCTGGTCCTGGATCATCTCCAGAACCGTCCTTGCATTCGGGTTTAGTTTCTTCGGAAGCATCTTTATCAACGCCTTTCAGCTTCCCCTCATAAACAGCCTTATTTTTCTCAAAATTGTCGAGACGTTCTTTAACTGTTGGGCGACGGTACATTATGTAGCATCTATATTTGCATGTCTTGTGATCGTAAACGTGTCCGACTCTTCGCCTGAATCCCCATCGGTATTATCTTCCTCGATCCAGTCCGACCCCCAAGTGATATCAGACGAAGTACCAATCCCTGATACGGTTACTTGAACCTGACACGTTCTGTTTTCAGCTTCAAAATGATTTCCGTCTGACCCCTCTTGGTCCATGTGCTCATAAGAAATAGCGAACGTCATTGATTGAATGGATGCAGTAGCCGCAACCGTTATAATCTGATCGCCAGACAAGATATTCGCTCCGGAAAGAGTTATTCCGGTTCCGTCCTGATCCGGTATATGATTCGTTACATCAAACTTGCGCGTAGACGCTTCTGATGTTGCATCGTGCGGATTCGAAGCATGTTGATGCGCCGTAATGGACATCGACGGCAAAGCTTTGTTCGAAAGCGTAAACTCCAAAGAAGTAGGAAGGTAATCATCTGCCGCTCCAGCCGTCAATAAAGGAGGATACGCCGACAAGTCCGTTCCAAGAGAAGAGACCACGCCATATGTGCCATTACACAAAGTGTACTCTGCGGAAACTTCCGTTGTGACGTTATATTCGCCAGACTCACATTGAACATCACCATCAGCGGCCAAGACCATTTGCCGCTCCCTCGTTTCGACCACCTGCGGAGTACCCTGTATAGTCCACCCGCTTGCTGCGAATCCAAAATGGTCAGTTGCTACATATCCAGGCATTTTAACTACTCCTAATTAAGTACATATTTTCCAAGAGAGATTCAGTTCGATATAACTCTCGTTTCCACTTATCCCGACATCCGAGGATTCAATCATTACTGCATCAAACACCCTGGAACTTCCAACGGTCGTAAAGTCAGCGGCGAAATCCCTTGAATCGAGAGCGGTGCGAACGCTCTCATAGATTGAAACCAAGGTTGCTCTCTTTAAATCATCCGTCCTGTGTGTAGCGATCCTCAAGACTTGGGCAACCGTATAGATCGCTATGCGGTAGCCGTTAGGAATTGCGGGAAAAGTCAAATAGCTGATCGCCGGATAGTCCCTCTCTTCGGTCGTACTTCCGGTCTCATCGTCGATCCAGAAAGCTCGATGGTTCACCCCGGAAATAGCATCGGTTGCAAGTTGAGCAATCAACCCGGTCTTCGCCGCTTGCTCCGTCTCGTTTGCTACCGAAGCCATGATTGAGAAATCCTTTTACCTTTTTCTTTCAGATGGCCCTCTAAGCTTCTGGAAGCTGCAACGATGGATTCATTGACGATGTTCGGCCTTGCAAGGGTCAAATACTTGAGCCGATTATGGAGAAGGATGTTAGGCTCAAATCCTGAAAGGTCTTTTCGTACCGTAACAACTCCAGGTCTCTTTCCATGCTTCGTCGAAGTGCTCCGGCCTAAGTCTTTGAGCATCCAACCCCAGGAAGATTTCATCAGTCCCGCTCTCTTAATCTTTCGTCTCGGATCATCTCTGTTATTGGTAGGAATCAAATTTGGATTCTTGCTCTTCTGGGTGTAGGCAACAATTAGAAACTGCGCACCCCCACCTACGTAATCTTTTTCTAAGGGCAGACCTTCATCATAATCAGGATTGCGAATAATCTTGCGAAGCTTCTTGCCCCTTCCACCCGCTTTCCTTCCCGGTTTAGATCTAGCCTGTAAACTCCGCACAACACGAATTGCAGCCTGCATTACAGCATCTTTTCCGCTTTTCTTTGTTTCCAAGGCCACCCGGTCTATCGCTTTTTGAAACTGCTTCAAGGAAGCTTCGGTGACTCGTAGGTCTACTGCTAAACCGGCAGCAGATCCCCCACCTCCACCTGATATCGCACCCCTGACTGCTGCGCCAACAGCTTTTCTGGCCGCACCGGCAGCTAACGCGACTAAAGGACTAGGCATTCTGGTCCCCCAATGCCACCGTAACGGCGATCCTGGGGGCATCCGTATCAAAGCCCATGACTTGATATACCTTGCTGTCCACGGTCATCTCGTTGACTGTTTGTAAATCTATACTCAGATCATCTAATTCTTTTTTGACGAACCGAACCGCTAACTGCACATCGTCAAACTCACCAACAAGCTCAATCTGCCTATTGGTTCCCAGCACTGTTTTGACGGCATTCACCTTGTTGCTACCAATGGTTACTTCAGTAACGAGCATGTCTCGCATTGCTGCAAACGTGTCTGATAATGCAACTAGATCAAAAGCCATAAGTACCCCTTGAGGTGGGACTCGAAGGGAGAGATTGACCTTCGAGTCCCAACCACCAGGAACCGACAATTAGGCTGTCGAAGTCGTTGAAGTAGTGACTGCGTTCGCTTCGTCTATACCGGTTAAAATATAGTTAGCTCCGGCATTGAGAATCACGAGATTCTGCCATACTGACGCATCATACACATTAACTCGCGTGTCAGTATTGTAGAAGGATTCAATCACGTACGGCTGACTTCCATCAGGCAAATACATGAAGCTTTTACCAAAGACGGGATCCATCTTGTGACTAAACTGATCCGGATCCGGGAGCTTCACCAAAGCTGCGCGAGTCTGCTTGGAAGCATCCGATGTATACCACTGTTGGTCATCACCGACCAGAACCTCGTCCACACCAAGAATACCAGCAAGAAGCATCTTCAAAGCGGCAGGACGACGGGCAATGATATCAATCGCATCTACACCACTAATGGAAGCCGAAGACAATCCGAATCGTCCTGTGATTTCAGTGTAACGCATAATCCGGTTAAAGATCGTATACGAACACACGAAAGCAGTTCGACCGGGATACCGGCGAATCGAATTCAGACCAACATTGCACGCAGCAATCAAACTCGATTCGATGTCATCCACCGTCGAGCTCGCTTGCAGCAAGACCGCATCCGCAATCAACTCTTCCATTGCGCGTTGCACGGACCGCTTTGCAGCAGTCGCACAAATCTTGTCGGAGACTTCCAACCCGCCGGACTGCTTCACTTCGGCCAACACCATACCGTATCGCTCGATGATTTCAGTCGCGGTGTAGGTCGTGTTGTTACTTCCCAGCAACTCAATCGTCGGAGCAACCCCAGCAGTTCTACCAGTCTGCGCGGTATCATCACCGGTTAGAGTTTGGTAGTAAAACGTGCCTGTTTTTTCTGCCGTATTAACAGGAGGAAGGATTTGACTCCCAATATACCCGATTACCGGATTGGTCTCTAAGGCTTCGAGGTCTTCTCGTCGCCCGGTTTCTGTTTTGTACTGGTCCATTATTTTTTCCTTTTTATGGAGTTTTATTTACACGAACACTCTATTTTTAGCGTCTATTTCACGCTGCGCCGCATATAGGTGCGGGTATTTCTTTCTGGCTTCTGCGTAGTCGCCATCACACAAAGCGATTGCTTCGCTGAACGTGTCCGGACCAGCTTCGACATCCGTAGCGGCCATACCGGGTAGAAGCTTGTTAAGTCGAAGTTTAAACTCTTCTACAAGAGACTCATTGTCTTTATTGGAAAGCTCCAGAGCATCAATGCGAGCTTCCAATTCCCGCCTCATAATGTTCTGCTCAATAAGTTGTTCCGCACGGCCAACCGCAACGCCGTTCTTGTAGAGTTCGGTTTTCCCAACAGGTAGAACCTCTTTTACTTCGGGTTCGTCTTCGTCTTCTTCAATTTCTTCGATTTCAACTTCTGAAGCAGTATCCGGCCCTCCAACGGCAACTTCCTCATTAACTGAATCAACGTCTTCTGTTGGTACATCTTCAACCTCCTCTTGATGCCCATTAGCCGAAAGCACCCATGCCATAGCTTCAACCGGAGCATTCTTGAACACGCCCTTCTCGACGCTAAGACTTGCAGCTATTTCAAGATCACCAGCTAAAGTATCCGCATAACCCAAGGCAACGGCATCTTCCCCGTTCATCCATTTTTCTTCCTCTAAGTGACCGGCGATAATTTCCTCGCTCAAATCCTTTGCATGAAGTTGATATGCATTAATCGCATCCTTTTCCATGGCATCAAGAATGTTGGCATTCTTGCGAAGATCATCCGCATCTCCGACGGCAAGCGTCCAAGGCTTATGAATCACCATCCAAGCATTCGACGGCATGACCACTTCATCGCCGGCCATCGCTATAATAGAAGCCATCGACGCCGCCCACCCATCAATGTGAGTTGTAATGTTGGCGGGATGATTTTTTAATGTATTGAAGATTGCAAAACCGTCGATGACGGAACCTCCGGGAGAATTTAACCGAAGATTGATTTGGTCTACCGGCCCCAATGCTTTCAGATCTTCTCTGAAGTCTTTAGCTGTTACTCCCCAATACCCGATTTCGTCATAAATCAAGATCTCGGCAAGCTTGCTATCTTCGGAAGCCGACATTGTGTACCACTTTTTAGTCTTCATTATTTACCTCTTTTTCCTCAATAATTGATCCGCTTACAGTCTCAAAAATTGAGAGCGGAAGGTTCTTTTCTCGCAGCATGTCAATCAAGGACTCCAGGTTATCTATCTTCTTTCTCCAATCAGGCCCGAGAACGTCTGCAAGATTACGGCTACCATTTTTCAAGAAGATTCGTTCCGCATTCGCCGTACGAACTTCGTCTACTTCACGCATCACCGGCCAGGAAAACGCAGCATCCTTGAACCATTCAGTATTCGAAGCAACCGGAATAAACCCTTTGCGTTGAGCATATCCAACCGCCTTAAAAATCAAAAAATCCATGAGACGACGCTCTAGTTGTTTCTGCTTAATCTGAGCAGTTTGCCAAGTCATTAACTCTTCGCCTCGGAATGCCGTATAAGAACTTTCCGCTTTCATCAGAGACCGAGAACGTCCGAGACCAAGTGCGGCACCGGAGGATACCTGCACACGCTCCGAAAAATCGCTGACATCGGAAGACGGACGTTCAGTCGAATGCATGTTCATCTTGTCGCCAGGGTCTAGATATTCCATGCGGCCTCCGAAGGACGCTTCGACCGCATCGTATTGAATCCCGGAAATGCTGGTACTGGCCCCTTCTTCACCATAAAGGATCTTGTCGATCTCTTCGGGAGTCAGGTTGCCTTTTTGGAGAGCACGAACGATCCCGCTTTCTCCATCGGCATCAGTCTCGATGGTAGCGAAATACTGAGAAGCTTTCTTGGCTGAAAGCAGTTCAGCATTACGCATCTCGTAAATATCCCGTTGTTCATTCGCAATCGTCAGAGCATCCGCAACCCCGCGATACTGATTGAACCTGAAAGGAGATTTTAGAAGCTTGGCGGAACCGTTTGCGTTGTTGCGGATATCCCAGCGGGGGAGAATCGTAACTTCTTCCATTTCCGCAACCACGAGACCGGTTCGATTCGTAACAATATAAGCGTGTACCCTTCCTCGTGAGTCCCGAACTACTCCCCTACTCTGAATCATTGGAATCTTCTTCCGACCATCGAGAGGATCATTCTCTTTCCACGGAAACCCACGCTTTTGAGCCGCAGCAGTCCAATCGGCATCCTTTACGGTGACCAGCTGATCCGCTTCGAACCATCGAAGAGTTCCGTCATCCCTGTCAAAATCGTCGAAGACGCAGAGGATATCTCCTTCTCTGGGCATATATGAAAATGCCATTGCGATCATGTCGGCTAGGGGGGAGTCATCAACACCATCGCACCACTTAGCCCAATCGGAATTAAACCACTGAGCGGCAACATTATCCCAAATCTCATCCCCGGTATTAAATTGAACCTTCGGCCCCGCACCCACCACACAACTGCAAAGCTGCCTTTCTAGCGTCCCGTAGGTCGCATTGTTCCTGCGGAGGTCACGTCCTACCGCGATCCCCTTCAAGTGTTCGCCGGGAGACTGAACAAAATCTTCTTTCGTCTTCTCCCGCCTGATCGTTCTGCGATTCCGGTCCTGTCGTACGTCGGTAGCGTCGTACTTCATACGAACAAGGCGATCAGCGGATTGAGCGAGACGAAGCTGTGTCTTGCTTGAGACTTCCTGAACCTTGAGCTTCGCGAGATCAGCCTTCTTTTGCTGAACAGCTAGTTTCTCATCGAGGGATAGTGGTGGTCGTGCTATCACTAAAGTCAGCCTCCACGGTGTTGCGGCCATTGTTGAGAGAGGCGAGGTTGGAAATTACTTGACTCCGTCGCTTACGGAGTTGTCGGTAGGGAACCCCTTTAAATCTGTAACTCCCTACGATATCGTGCTCTTGCCCATTGGAGAGCATGTTCTTGAGAGCGATATCAAGAGACTCAAGTTCGTCTCTTAGATCAAAAGCGTACTGTGAATCGGCCAATGGTTTCCCTTTTTGCGAAGAAACGCATAAAAGAGAAAAGATGTCAAGAGGTAATTAGGAAATTATCTCGGTAGGAAGAATAATCATTGACAGCATTGGTATTAATAAACGACTGAATGTCAAATATGACACCAGTTCGGTCCAAAAGTTTGCGTCCGTAATCGGAAGATGTATTGCCTAGATACAAAATCTTGAATATGCGATCCCGGTTCTCATCGTCAATAAGGCCCCATGCTATCACCATCCAGTTTTGACGAATCAATGGAATTGCTAAGGGAAATGGTCGTAACTTCATGTGTCGCTTAAAATAATGAGCACACCAGATATCCCCAAGACACACGTTCCTGCCCCCGCATAAATAGTTCGTCAAAGAAATCATCTGCTCACTCTTCCCCCAGGCCCGATGAAACCTCCAGATCCCAAAGAGACCATCGAGATACCATGACCGACGAAAGGCATAGACCCCTCCGAGGACATTGGCAACCTGAAGCCCATGTGTATCGACATACTGCCATTGAGAAACGAATGGCCTCTTCATATCAATTTCTTTCAGGTTGGCACCGAATCTAGGACACCCGGTGATACGCTTTGTCCCCGGCTCAATAGATCGAGTCTGGAAACAAGCTATGTCCTTCTCGTGCTCCGGATCGCTGAACCAGTCGAGAACGCCGGCCTTGAATCCCGGCCCGAGCTTGATATGCGCATCCGCGCAAATAATGATCTCATTAGTAGCCTTGAGTATCCCTTTGTGCCGCTGATAGGAGAGACCGATTGCCGGCTTATCCTCTATCGCAATGATTTCAGATGCCGGATAATCGGCCAGAATGCCGTCTATCGTCCACTGTAGCCAATCGCCCTCTTCTCTATGCGGGATGACGAAGGAAAGCTCCATCAGTCGCGAATCAGCCCCCACATTTGAGACGCCGACCAATCCCAGCCGTTAAGAGTCTGGAAGTATGATTTCCCTGTTCTGTTCCCCGTGAAGTTCTTCCCGTGCCGGATGTCAATGTGAGGAACATTTGTGGGCCGCTGAGAAACAAGATCGTTCATGTTCCCGGTATGATCCGAGCAAGGTTCAGACCAGATACACCGGCCAGTATTTTCGTGCTCCCTTAACTTGCCGTCAATAGCGTGACAAAGAAAAGGGGCGGAACCAAACAAGCCGGAAGTGACAAAGGGACGACGGACAAAGAACCCATTAGCTGACAGGGATACCGCCCTGGATGGATACGTGATAGGCGAAGCAGGCCAATCAACATCGAAATACGATCTGTCATACAGGCAATCGTGTTCGCATATGAACACGAACGGGCGAGCAGAAAGATTTATCAATTCGAACAGGTTGTCATAGTAAGTTAAAAGAGATAACGGATAACTTTCATCCTGAACATGCCTTGTAATGGGATACGGACACGCAGCCTCCAGCTGTTCTCTGCATTCATCCCGAACCTTCTCTGAGGCCAAAGAAAGAACCTCACAAACAATAACGGAAACATCGTCCCGGCTAAACAAGGACATCCATCGACCCCAATCTCTCCATCATGTAAACAAAGTCATTCGGAGTAATCGCATTCTTCCAATCACTAGCTGGTAAACAGGTAATGTAATCCACAAGCGTAACCGGTCCCGGCACCTCCAAAGGGAAAAGATTCGTCCCCCGCTTGAGTATCCCAACCCCGTGATCCGCATTCACACAGAATGACTGCACGCACTTGAATCTCCGAAACTCCACCCAATGCCTCCACACCTCCCCGCACCAAGAAGCGTACGGAGACGGCTTCACCGACAGAGCCTCCTCCGGAGTCTTCGGCAATATGTCGTGCAGAACGATGACTCCATTAGGATTCAGCAACCCAAATGCACGAAAGATATCCCGACCGGACACGCCATACGAATGATCGCCGTCGATGAAAATCAAGTCGAACTTAGTAAATTCAAACAAATCCACAAGTCTGAAGTAATCATCCGATTTGCCATGGAAAAATCGTTCACCAATCTTCGCCCCTCCCGTCTCAAACCATGGAAAATACTTCGGATCAACCCCTTGCTTGTATTCCGCTTTTACCCCCTTGAAATTATCAAGCGCACCTAGTCCGATCTCCAGATAGTACTTATAATCGTAGGTCTTGATAAGCTGATTCAAAACTTGCGTGCGGGTCATCTTCATACCTTCGCCCTTCTGCGTATCCTTCTACGCTTTATCACCGGAGTCTTGTTCGTCATCGTTGTAATACCCAACCACGCCGCTGCGACGTAACATCCGTTTAAGCAATCCCCGTAATCATTCTTTCCCTTCTGCGCCCATTTGTATATCGGTCCCATCTTGCCCTGAAACTTATCAATCAACTTCTCCGCACATCTCTGTTGGGCAAACTCAAGATGGACTATACGCTGAGTACCCCAAAGGGAAGCAGACCCAGGCGACCCGGAAACAGCCAGGAACGCCCTCTGTGACACCTCACGCCAGTAATCCGCATTGTGCCCAATGAATTGACCCATGCGAGCCTCTACCATGTAAGAACCCTCAGCCACTCGAAGTATGTTCTTGCCGCTTGGATTGAAGTGCATAGATCCATACCCCTTGGAAGGAAACCGATTCATAGACATCTTCGCCCGGGTAATGAAGTCGTGAACCGTTTCAGGCTGATAACCTCTATCAATCAACAAGGCATCAATTTTCGCCGGTTCCCCATCCCGAAGATACGTCTTCTCTTCAAGCTCCCTGGTCAGCACTCCCAATCCTTCATAAATTGCCGTCTTTGCTTGTGACTCACTCGCGTTCTCTTCGACAAGACGCTTGTTCTTCGGGAAAATCCCATAATCAATGATATTGCATGTCATGTTAGGATCAAAAGCGGCAACACACCAAGTCAGACCATACAAGTTCACGTCGATAAAGCTTGTAACCACCTTGAACTCTTCTGGTATTACTCCTCTTTCCCTCCCGGTAATGGAATCCATTACATCGTCAGTTCTAAGAGAAAACTCAACAAGCCGATCTTCCTTCGGGTCGTTCTGATACTCACTCGAAAAGGAAATCTCACCAAGCTTGAGATAAAGATTCATCGCGTGCTGAATCGCGCTTTCTTCGGTATCCAGCTTCCTGGAATCCCAACCTACTTTTGCGCCGAGATCCATGTCGGTACGATGTTCCACGTAGAACTTGTTCGCCTTCGCCCCGTTATCTTCATCCTCTATCCCCTGCACTCTCGCTTTCTGGTATTCCACTTCCCACAGCTTGCGATTCTTCGGCCATGACAGAATCATCGAAGTTCGGATACCTCGGAAGTCCGGAAACTTCTTCCTGTCCAGCAACTGGTCAGCAAGATCATCCTTGTGGATCACAGTACAAGGAACAATCACGGTCATCTTCTTCCCCGGTCCGGCAGACCCCACAATATCTGCGTTAATAGTCTGAAGCCGATTCTTTGTTTGGGTGGCAGACTGCGCGGATTCCTTCGTTTGAGGATCATCCACGATCGCAAGATCCGGACGAATAATAGAACCACCTTCGACACCATAGGTGTGACCCCGGATATTCCCGGTAATCCCATCACAGTCGAGAATCGCCTGCGAAGCCGGGTTGTCGTGGAACTCACCGTTTTCGTCTATGCGCTTAGTCGCTGGAAGCACAATCCGTTCGGTCGTCCATTCGATCTTTGAAGCCTCGCCATAACATGTCTGATACTTGGCGCGTAATGGGATGCCCTTCAAAAACGCAATAGGTTCACAGATCTCCTTGTAGTCCTTATGGATCATCAACGTAGGATCTGCCAGCCAGCTTTTCACATCCTTGAGCATATTCGTGCTGTTCGTCTTGGCCGCACCAACAAGAAGGCCGTACCTGCACTTCCCGGACAGGATAGCCCATAACATAGACCCTTTGGAGATCGTCGTCTTCCCTTCCCCCCTAGGCATAGCCACGCACTGAGACACACCTTGCTCAATAGCAACCTGAAGCTGTGAAATGAACAACTCGTGCGCCGAAGACCACGGCCACGGGAAAGCGGGCTCCAGGTAAAACTTCAACCATGCAGGTAATGACTTCTCCAACTCCAGACGACGATCCATGTCCTGGTTAACGCCATACTTGATATCTCGATAGTCTTCGCGGAACTTGGAGTTGGCATTGGCGTGTTGCTTGTTGGATAGAGTTGAGGACATTAGATTTAACCAGAGATTATCTCTTCACCCTTCCGTTTCTGTTCAGTTCGCCGCCTTTTCCTTTCCGCTCGCTTCCACTCCCACTCACGTCTGATCAATTCTACTCCGGCTCACTTCCCAGCCTTTCCTGATCGCCTCATCTCTTTTCCAACTCCCTTACTTCCTCACTTCGGATATGGTTTAAAACAAATCAAGGATTCACCGCGCCACTGGTAGGTTCCGTGTTCGTAGACCAACCCACTCCATACTTGCCCATCGTAATACCAGCTTCCCTTTCCCAAAAGGAATACACGACACCATGAATCTAAGAGCGGAACCTCTTTAACAGCAAAACGAGACCTAGTCCGAACAGCAAAACGAGACCTAGTCCGCGATTTCATTCCGGTGAATCTTTTGTGAGAGGGAACCTTCTTCCGGTATTGATGCAACACCCTGACATCTACCAACAACGCGCCGTGCTGCGTAATCTCTTCTATCGAGCCGGTAATCCGCAATGCTGTTTTCTCTCTCGCGATTACCGGGAAAGCCAACATTGCCGCAATTGTGAGAACTAGGCCGAATTTCATCATTTCACCTTTCTATGCGTTGCTTGCATTTATGTCATTGATCGCTGCATTAATTGCAATCTGTAGCGCACATATACTCCGGATGGATGCAAGTTACAACAGCTATTTTTTGCACGGCACCCAATTTGTCAATTAATAAAATGAGAAGTGCTCCTC
>Ga0209456_10000999_pt1 | contig 14057 bp, 10 predicted proteins | sample COG_11_FD_184755 | JGI IMG/M metagenome (GOLD analysis project Ga0209456, IMG submission 184755) | Pelagic marine sediment microbial communities from the LTER site Helgoland, North Sea, for post-phytoplankton bloom and carbon turnover... | ecosystem: Environmental > Aquatic > Marine > Neritic...
AGCTTGCGGCGCATAAGTCCTATCACATCGATGCGAACTGGAAGCTTTCCATTGAGAACTACCAGGAGTGTTACCACTGTGCCACGGCACATCCGGAATATGCGCAAATGCATACGCTAATGGTCGATGACAAGAAGCGCGATCGCCTGCAGGGTCACATGGAAGGCAAGATGGAAGCCTGCGGTCTGAGGAGCATGGAGATCGATTTTGCCGACACGCATGCGCCTGCCGGTGAGTTTGGTTATGCCTACAGCCGCACGGCCCTGTTCGAGGGTTACCTGACTGGCAGCAAGGAGGGCAAGCCGGTCGCGCCGCTGCTCGGCGATATCAAGGACTACGATGGTGGTGCGTCCGATTTCAACCTCGGCGCGTTCTCGTTCCTGTTGGCCTATAGCGACCACGTGGTTGGATACGTTTTTACACCCGTCGACATGAATAACAGCAAGTGTGACATCTACTGGCTGGTTCGGGGCGACGCGGAAGCGGGCAAGGACTACGACGTCGATAAGCTGACCTGGCTTTGGGATATCACGACCGAGGCCGACAAGACGATCATCGTCAACAACTCGACGGGCGTGCATTCGCGCTACTACAAGCCGGGTCCTTTTTCCGGCATGGAAGACCTCGAGCAGCGTTACATTGAGTGGATTTTACGCGAGCTGGCGCGACCCTGATTCTGTCAGGGTCTCCGCTTTCGTATAGCGGCCCAGGATAGCAACAGCCCGACGCTCACGATCAGGATGATCAACGATGCCAGCGCGTTGATGTCCGGCGTCACGCCCAGTTTGACCTTCGAGAAAATGTACATCGGCAACGTCGTAGCACCGGGCCCGGATACAAAACTCGCAATGACGAGGTCATCGAGTGACAACGTAAATGCGAGCAGCCAGCCGGAAATCATCGCCGGGAAAATTAGTGGCAGCGTGATATCGAAGACGACGCGCATGGGTTTGCAGCCGAGATCCATTGCTGCCTCTTCAAGTGATTCGTCCATTGCGGTGAGCCGTGACTGGACGACGACGGCAACGTAGGCCATTGCAAATGTCGTGTGCGCGATCGTTATCGTTGAGAATCCGCGTTGTCCCGGCCAGCCAATCAGCTGCTGTAAACTTACGAACAGCAACAAGAGCGACAAGCCGGTAATGACTTCGGGCATGACGAGCGGCGATACGATCATCCCCGAGAACAGAGTGCGGCCGCGGAATCGGCCAAAGCGAACGAGCGCGAGGCCGGCCATGGTACCGAGAATGGTCGCAAAGGTGGCGGATGTGGCAGCGATCTGCAAGCTCAGCCCCAACGCTTCGAGGACCTGCTCATTGCGGAACAATTCCCCGTACCAGCGCATCGAAAATCCACCCCACACTGTCGCGAGGCTCGATTTGTTGAATGAGTAGAACACGACCGAGATGAGCGGGATGTACAGGAATGCATAGCCAAAACTGAGCACAGTAAGGAGGAATCGTGAGCGGCGCCGCATCAGGCATCCTCCGCGTCACGCGCCTGGTAGCGTTGCAACAGCATGATCGGCACGACCAGGATGAGCAACAGTACGATCGCCACCGACGACGCTAACGGCCAGTCGCGATTGACAAAGAACTCATCGAACAGAACGCGTCCGATAAGGAGCGACTCCCCACCACCCAGCAGATACGGGATGACGTACTCGCCCATGGCCGGAATGAATACAAGCAGGCATCCTGCGATAACTCCGGGCTTGGCGAGTGGCCAGGTGATATCCCAGAACGCTCCGGTTCTCGTTGCTCCCAGGTCCTGGGCCGCGTCGACAAGGTCCAGGTCCATGCGTTCGAGCGTTGCGTACAGCGGCAGCACCATAAATGGCAAATAGGAGTAAGTCATTCCTATGAGCATTGCGAAATCGGTGTACATGAACTGAATTGGCTGGTCGATGGCGCCGAACCACATCAGCATATTGTTGATGACACCGTAGTTGTTGAGCAGCCCCATCCAAGCGTAGACGCGAAGAAGAAACGAAATCCAGAACGGCAAGACGATTAGCAGGAGGAGGATACTCCGAGTCATCGGGTCAGATCGCGCGATGCCGTAGGCCATAGGAAATCCGAGCAGGAGGCACAGCATTGTTGCGCTTGCGGCGAGCATGACTGACTTGAAGTACGTAATTGCGTACAGCTTGTCTGTGAGCAGGAATTTGAAACCGTCGAGCGACACGGACAGGTTGCCCTGATCGTCGAGTAGTGGCGTAAATGGTGGTTGGGCGATAACCGGATCGGCAAGGCTGATCTTGAGAATGATTACAAACGGCAACAGGAAAAAGACCAGCAGCCACACGTAAGGCACCGCGACAGCGAATCGGCGCCAGCCCTGGTCAGTGTGTTTGGTACCAGCCATGCCCTAGAGTTCTTCGAAAATAACGACACAACTGCGCGGCCGCCACGACACCCACACCTTGTCGTCCCATTCGACAAAGCGTTTGGCAGAGCGTCGCTGGTTCTGTCGGCTGACCTGGATCATGCGGCCAGTTTCAAGCCGGATGCGATAGAGGGAGCGATTGCCGAGGTAACCCAGGTCATCGACTACGCCACGCACCGAGTTCGTTTCGTCGTCCTCGGGTTTGTCGAGGCTTATGAAAATCTTCTCGGGCCTGATTGCAATGCAAGCCGCCTGGCCGACTTCCACATCATGGGAATTTAGTGCCAGGACAGGAGCCGTCACATCCGGACAATTCACAGTGATCGTTTCCTCATCTATGGCGGATACGCTTCCCTCAAAAGTGTTGATGGTGCCGACAAAATCGGCCACGAAACGACTTTGCGGATACTCGTAAATCTCCTTCGGCTCACCGACCTGCAGAAAACGACCTTTATCCATCACTGCGATTCGTGTGGCGAGGGTCATCGCTTCTTCCTGATCGTGGGTGACGACCACAAACGTAATACCCAGTTCATCCTGGATGTTCATCAATTCGAATTGCGTCTGCTCGCGCAACTTCTTGTCGAGTGCGGCAAGGGGCTCGTCCAACAGAAGTACTTTAGGCTGTTTAATCAGTGCGCGAGCCAGTGCGACACGTTGCCTCTGTCCGCCGGAAAGTTGGTCCGGTTTTCGCTCCTGAAAACCATCGAGCTGTACAAGACGAATTGCATCATCGACCCGGTCAGTCAGCTCGGAGCCGCTGACACCATCCTTGCGCAGTCCATAAGCGACATTCTTTTGCACAGTCATGTGCGGGAAGATCGCGTAAGACTGGAACATCATGTTGACCGGCCTCTCGTACGGAGGTTGGTGTGTTACGTCAGTGCCATCAATCTCGATCGTCCCGGCTGTTGGCTCCTCGAAACCGGCCAGCATGCGCAGCAGCGTCGATTTACCACAGCCCGACCCACCGAGTATTGCGAACAACTCGCCGCGTCTGATATCCAGGTCAACGTTGTCGACGGCGACAAAGTCTCCGAAGTGCTTGCTGACTCCGCGAATACGGATGAAGGAGTCCGGGTTAGCCGTTTCAGTCACTCACCGTTCCTCAATCAATGCCGGATTTGACGCGGGCAAAAGTACGCGTCCGTGGGCGCTCACGCTTCGGGTCGATCACCAATACCGGGTACAAGCGGTCCCAGTCTTCTCTGGGCGTATAGATGGCGGGGTCTTCCAGAATATCCGGATCGGTGTAGGGCCAGGAAGCGGCGTTGACGGTCCCGTAGCCGACTTCATTGGCAACGGCACCAGCGATGTCACCGCGCAGCATGAAGTTCAGGAACTTGTAAGCGTTTTCCTTGTGCGGTGCGTCGGCCGGGATATACAGGCCATCCACCCACAATCCCGACCCCTCTTTCGGCATTGTGTATTGAATATCGATATCCAGGCCAGCTTCACGAGCGCGCTTAACCGAAGTGGCGTAGTCTCCGGACCAGCTCATCGCGACACATACCTCCTTGTTCGGCATGTCCGACAGGTACTTGTCGTTGCTGAAGTAGCGGATATATGGCCTCACCTTTTTGAGTTGTGCCTCGGCGGCCGCAAGATCCTCGTCATCTACGCCATTAGGGTCACGGCCCAGGTAAGCAAGCACCATCGGAATCAGGTCCGTCGGGCCGTCGAGCAAAGTCACGCCGCAGTCGGCGAGTTTCGAGGTAACTTCGGGATCGAATATGACGTCCGCGCTATCCATCGGATGATCGGGAAGGCGTTCGCGGACCATGTCGACATTCCAGGCGTAGCCCGTTGACCCCCAATAGTACGGGACGTTATAACCACGAACGGCCGGATAGTTGTCAACTTGCGCGAACATGTCCGGGTCGATGTTCGCCATATTGGGCAACTTCGACATATCGAGTTTTTCGTAAACGCCGATGGGTGTCAGGCGGGAGGCATACTGGTTGCTGTTGACGACAACATCGTAACCGCTGTTGCCTGCGAGCATTTTGACGTCAACAACGGGTGACGAGTCATAGGTGTCGTAGTTGACCTTGATGCCGGTTTCGGCCTCGAACTGGTCAAGGACTTCCAGTTCTATGTAGTCCGCCCAGTTGTAGACGTTAACGACATTGGCGCCACTGCTTGCCGCTGTTTGGCCGCCGCACGCGGCCAGTACCAGGAGAGAAATTCCTGCAAATGTTGTTGTTATTATTCGCTGCATTGAACCCGATTTGAACACCCATCGGGCCCCGTGACAATTACATGTCCGCAAGTCCCCGTTTCACAAGGCATCGGGCGATGATTATGCGTTGAATTTCGCTGGTTCCTTCCCAGATCCGGTCGACGCGCAGCTCACGGAAAAAGCGTTCGGCGACATTTTCCCGCATGTAGCCGCGGCCACCAAAAATCTGCACGGCTCGATCGGCAACGCGATTGGCCATTTCGGACACATACAGTTTCACCATCGAACAACGGCTGTGCTGGACCTTGAGATCAACTCCGCGGTCTATCGCACGTGCGGCATCATAGGTCATAAGTTGCGATGCATAGAGCTCGGTAACGCTGTCGGCAAGCATGAACTGGATGGCCTGCTTCTCGGTCAACGGTAGTCCGTCGACGGTGCGGCCGTTCGCAAATTCAAATGCCTCCTCGATAAGTCGCGCAGCGGCACCGCAGCTGCGTGCGCCGATCATCAGGCGCTCGTGGCGAAACCAACTGTGTGTGTACGACATCCCATCCCCTGGATTGCCCACTCTCTGTGCGGCCGCTACTCGGACGTTGCTGAATCGATAGGTCGGGTGATGCGCGGCATAGGTGTGCGTGAACTTCGGAGTATCGGTAATTTCGATGCCATCGGTGCCAACGTCGACGAGGAACAGGGCTTCGTCGCCTTCGTCAGGCAGCTTTGCCTGGAACCAGAAAAAATCGGCAAAGTTGCCACTCGTGACGTACCACTTCTCACCATTCAGGATGTAGTTGTCACCGTCTTTTGTCGCCGTTGCTTCGAGACCGGAAACATCCGAGCCTGGCCCGGACTCGGTGATGGCGAAACAGTCCTTTTTCTCACCGCGCATCATCGGCAGGATGTACTTCTCAATCTGCTGTTCATTACAGGCCTCGAACATCCATGTCTGCGGTTCCGAAAAGCACCAGGAGAGAGCATTGGTAACACGACCAAGTTGCTCCCAGATCGCGACCTGTTCTTCGAGTGAGAGCTCGAGCCCGCCGTAGGCCTTGGGAACATCGATTGCGGAGAAGCCGAGTTCGATCGCACGGTTCTTGTTTCTCTTGGTGATTTCAGATGGCAGTACACCGTCGTTGAGTTCGGCTTCGACCTCATGCGGCTGCAGGAACTCGTCCGCATACTCGCGTGCAATCGCTTGCCACTTCAACGCGTTCTCAGTGAGTTCAATTTTCACATTGCCCCCTTTACGAAAAGTGTTTTGGGAACACGCCGCGCAGGTAACTCATGATCACATCCTTCGCGCTGTCCCGGTCCCAGGCTTGCGGGCTAATGAGACAGGACAGCCACAAACCGTTGGTCATCGACGCCAATGCATTGGCTGCTGTATCAGCATCGATATTACGATAGTCGCCGTCCGCGATGAGTTCCCCGCAAAATCCAGCGACGACCTCGTCATAGTATCGGTCCCACTCATCGCATATGCGCCGATAGGTTGGTCTTGATTTGACCTCTCCCCAGAACGCAAACCAGATCGCGAGCTTGCGCTGGCTGCAGATAGACGGCCTGATGTCGTGTTCCATGACCGCGAGGAGCTTATCGGCAGGGCGGGGCCCGGAGTTTTTCAACGCTTTGTCGAATTTCTCGCGATACTCGTGTGCCAGCGCACGCAGCGTTTCCTTGAGCAGATTGTCCTTGCTCTCGAAATGCAAATTGACGATGCCTTGCGACAGGCCGGCTTCCTTTGCGACATCTCCGAGCGTTGTACTGCCCATGCCTTTACGGGCGATGCACTTCATCGTCGCGTCAATTAGCTGCCGGCGGCGCGCCTCGCGCGAGGCCGTACGGCGGGGCTTTGTTGTTGCAGTGGTAGCCATAGGGGTAGCGATTATGGCATAATTTGAATGAATACTCATTCATTTATCAACTGGTATCCCATGCGATCTCTGGCGAAGTCCAATAAGCACTTCGAACGGGCGGTAACAAAACTGCCACTCGGCGTGTCATCCAATTTTCGCTATTGGGGCGACGATCAGACGATCTACGTTCATCACGGCAAAGGCGGCCGCATCTGGGACATCGATGATAACGAGTACATCGACTACCGTCTGGGCTACGGTCCGATCATTCTCGGCTATGGCGACGAGCGTGTTGACGAGGCGGCCCACAAGGGGATGGAAGTGGGCGGCGTATTTGCCTTGTCCACTGAACTTGAGTACCAGGTGGCCAGCCGCATCAGCAAGATGGTGCCGGCAGCGGAGCTGGTCCGTTTCTCAAACTCAGGCACCGAAGCCGTTATGGCCGCGCTTCGCGTTGCGCGCGCACACACGGGTAAGGACGGCCACATCGCAATAGAAGGCGGTTATCACGGCGTGTTCACAGAGATGCTGTGGCAGTCGGAAGTCGAGGACTGGGACCAGAAAAGCGAGCCGGAGTTACTACCGTACGGCGACGGTGTGCCGGCGGTGACCAAGAAACTATTTCACCCCGTGCAGCTCAATGATGCCAACCAGGCCGAGGATGTCCTCAAGAAACATCACAACGAGATAGGCGCGTTTCTGATCGAGCCGATCATGGGCAATTGCTGCAGCATAACGGCAGACAAACAATACTTGCACGACGTTCGCGAACTTTGTGATCGCTACGACGTGATGCTCATCGTTGATGAAGTAAAAACAGGTTTTCGTGTCGCCAAAGGAGGCGTGCAAGAGCTATTCGATTTCAAAGCCGATCTTTGTACGTTCGCCAAGGCCGTCGGGAACGGTTATCCGATATCCATCGTTGCAGGTCGCGAAGACGTCATGCGTCACATTGGCGAAGGTGTCGTCCATGGCGGAACGTTCACAGGGCACTCTGTGTCGCTTGCCGCGGCGGACAAGACGTTGGAAATCCTGGATGAGACAGACGCGTTACAAACAATTCGCGACTACGGTCTTAAGCTGCAACAGGAACTAAGCAGGATCCTTAACGGCCGTGGTATCGCGCACAGCTTCACGGGAGCGCCGGCATTGATGGGCATGTTCTTCGCCGAGGCGGCGCCCAGCAATTATCGTGAGTGGGTGCATTCGGACTACGAGTTCTACGATACGCTCGCGCCCGAGCTGCATGAGCAGGGGATCCTGGTAGAGCCGGACTCACGAGAGCCGTGGTTTCTTTGCGAATCACACAGCAAAGGTTGTCTTGATGACACGCTGAAAAAATTTGAAAAGGCAGTCGACATAACGATGGAAAAGATGAGTGATGCCGCATGAAAATCTATGACGCGATTATTGTTGGTGGGGGCCACAATGGCCTTACAAACGCCGCTTTCCTGGCCAAGGCCGGGCTCGACGTTATCTGTGTCGAGAAGAACGACTACATCGGCGGCGCCACAGTCAGCCGCAACCTCTTCAAGGACTGGAAGTACTCTAACTGCTCCTACGTGTGCAGCTTGTTGCGCCCGGAGATATACCGCTCGCTCAAACTACACAGACACGGTCTGCAGGTCACACCATACGGTGGTTCGTTGACTTTCATGGAGAACGGCGATTACTTCGGCTCCTATCACGACCCGGAAGTTGCGTATCGCGAGATGGCCAGGTTCTCGCGCCACGATGCAGACGCTTACGAGCGCTACTCGTCGGACACGATGCGCCAGTGCCGCCTGATTCGTGATTTCCTTTTGACGACGCCGCCAGACCCAACATCGTTCAAGCCGAAGGACATCAAAGAATTCATAAATATAGGCAACAAGTTTCTCGACATGGGCGAGGAACGTATGTACGAGACAATTCGTTTCTGGACGATGAGTGTCGCCGAGTATCTTGATGAGTACTTCGAAACTGACGTCATCAAGGCGTCTTTGTCGGGTAGCGGAATTATCGGTACGGCACTCGGTATTCACTCGCCCGGCACGGCTTACGTGTTGCTGCATCACTACATGGGCGATGTCGACGGTAATGTGGGCAGCTGGGGATTTGCGCGCGGCGGCATGGGCAGCGTAGCAAATGCGATCGCTGGCGCATTCCAGGCTTATGGCGGCGAGCTGCGGACAGATGCCGGTGTTGACCAGATCATTGTCAAGAATGGCAAGGCGACAGGAGTTGCCCTCGAGAACGGCGAAGAGATTAACGGCCGTATCGTAGTTTCGGCGATGGACGTAAAGCGCACATTCCTGACCTGCATGGACAAGTCGGACCTTCCCGAGGCATTCCGCAACCGCGTCGAGAACTTCAAGATTCGTGGCTCGTCTGGAAAGTTGAACATCGCGCTTGACGGCCTGCCAACATTCCCGGCGATACCGGAAGGCAGTTCGCTGTACAACAGCGACATGCATTTCATTGACTCGATGGAACGCATGGAACGCGCATACGATGACTGGAAAGATGGCATCTGGTCGAAGGATCCTTACGTCGACATGATCATTCCGACGATGATCGACCCGACGATGGCGCCGCCGGGCAAGCATTTCATGAGCTGCTTCGTCCAGTATTGCCCACACAAACTGGAAGGCAGGGACTGGACAGAAGCGGAGAAAGAGGCGTTCGCGCAAACGGTAATTGACCAGATCGCCGACTACAGCCCCGACTTCAAAGATCTGATCCTGCACTACGAGGTGCGCACACCGCAGACGATCGAGGACGAGATTGGAATCACCGAAGGAAATATCTTCCACGGTGAGCTGACGTTGGACCAGGTCCTGTTCAACCGACCGGTGCCGGGTTACGCCCAGTATCGGGGTCCGGTCGGCGGCCTGTACATGTGCGGTTCGAGCACGCACCCGGGCGGAGGCGTCATGGCCGCACCGGGTGCGAACGCAGCGAGGGAAATTCTCGCGGACCTGAAACGACCAAACACCGTTCCGGAGAACTTTGGCGATGACTGACAAATTTGATGCGATTGTTGTTGGGGGCGGTCACAACGGCCTGGTTTGTTCGGCGCTGCTCGCACGGTCCGGCAAGCAGGTGCTGCTGCTCGAGGCCAATGAGCAGGTGGGCGGCGCTGCTGTAACTCGGGAATTTGCCGATGGCTACTCGGTCTCAGCTTGCGCGCACCTGCTCTACAACCTGCAACCTGGCGTAACAAAAGATCTGAAGCTGAATCCCGCGCTTGCCTCAGAAGATATGACCACAATAGCCCTGGACAATAATGGTGAGCATGTTCGCATCAAGGGCAAAACCGTAACCGGGGCCAAAGGGGACGATGCCGAGACCTACAAGGCGTTTCATAAACGCATGACGCGTTTCGCCGATCTTCTGAAGACTTACTTCAACAAGACGCCGCCTCGGCTCGGAACTAAAGATCTTAAAGATCTTCTCACGCTGGGGCAGCTTGGTTTCGATGTGCGCCGTCTCGGAAAAGAAGAAATGCAGGCTTTTCTGCGCCTGATCGGCATGAATATTCATGACGAGGTTGTCGAACGATTCGGGTGTCCGGTGCTCAAGGGTGCGATCAGTCTTGATGCCGTTCTCGGAACGCACCTTGGGCCACGCTCACCAAACACGATATTGACGTACCTGTACCGATTGGCGGGTGACCATGGCCGCATCGCTTCTCCGAAAGGTGGCATGGGCAGTGTCAGTGATGAACTGGCGCGCGCAGCACGTGATGCGGGCGTGACAATTCGAACCGGAATGCCGGTGAAACGCATCATTGTAGGCAATGGCCGTGTAACCGGTGTTGAGACAGAGGGCGGTGAGCGTTTCGACAGCCTGACCGTGGTGTCGAATGCTGACCCTAAGCGCACGATGATGACGTTGGTTGGTGCGCGCCACATGGAGACAGGTTTTACGCGCCGTATCCATCACATGCGCGCGCGCGGCAACGCCGCAAAGCTACACCTCGCACTTGATGGCTTACCCGATATTCCAGGCATGGACAAGAAAGAATACGGCGAACGCATTGTCATCGCGCCCACCGAGGATTACGTCGAACGCGCATTCAACCCGGCCAAGTATGGTGAGAGTTCGCCCGAACCCGTGCTCGAAATTACGTTCCCGAGCTTCCGCGATGAGTCACTGGCCCCGGCTGGCAAGCACGTGCTGTCGGCTGTTGTGCAGTACGCACCCTACGAACGCAAGGATGGCTGGACCGAAGAAGCTCGGCAAGAATTCGAGTCGGCGGCGATCCGAGTACTTGAGAAGTACATGCCTGACATCGCACAGCGCATCACGGCCAGCGAATTACTGACGCCAGCCGACATCGAACGTGAGTTTCATATCACAGGCGGTCATTGGCACCACGGCGAACTGACGCTCGACCAGTTCCTCTTCACTCGACCCGTTTATGGTGCTGCGCAGTACCGTACGCCGGTCGATGGACTATATCTCTGTGGGGCTGGCGCCCACCCGGGAGGTGGTGTCAGCGGCGCGGCAGGACGTAATGCGGCAAGAGCCATTCTCAGCCGGGAGAAAGCAGCATGACGGTATTCCAAGTACCCCAGAGACGCCTGAAGACGCCGTTCTATGAGCGGATGAAGGCAATTGACACGCTCAATACGTGGCACGAGTGGAAGGGCTACACGACGCCCGACGAGTTGTATTGTGGTGAGACGGAATATTTCGCTTTGCGCAATACAACCGGTGTGTTCGATATCACTCCGATGACCAAGTACCGTATAACCGGACCCGATTCGCTCGCTTATGTCGACCGCCTGGTGACACGCGACATGAACAAAATCAGACCAGGACGAGTTGCCTACGCGGTGTGGTGCGACGATCGCGGTCAGGTCATCGATGACGGCACGATCTTCCATCTCAGAGAAGGCGAGTACCGCCTGTGTTCGCAGGAGCGGCACATGGCATGGCTTACGGCGGCGGCAATCGGCTTTGACGTCTCTATTGTCGATGAGACAGAGGATATCGCTGCGTTGGCGGTACAGGGGCCGACCACCTGGTCGATCCTGAATAACATGGGGCTTGAAGGTCTTGAAGAGCTCAAGCCGTTCGGCCTGACGCACTTTGACTTCGAAGGCACCGAACTCATGGTGTCGCGCACCGGCTTCACGGGCGATCTCGGTTATGAGCTGTGGCTCGCGCCCGAGAAAGCAGAAGCGTTATGGGACGCGTTGTTCGACGCCGGTAAGGACTATGCGATGCGAGCAATCGGTGTTCACGCACTCGAGCAGGCGCGTATCGAAGCGGGCTACCTTGCAGCCTATGTGGATTTCCTGCCAGCGCACGCGACAGTGCGAACCGGACGTACGCGTTCACCGCTCGAGCTTGGCTTGGGCTGGCTCGTGGATTTCAAGAAGCCTAACTTCAATGGTCGTCGTGCGCTAGCCGAAGAAAAGCGTAACGGTTCGACGTGGCGCCTGGTGAAGCTCGACATAGATGGCAACAAAATAGCGGACAGCTCCTACATATTTGGTGATGCGAAAGCGAGCAAGAAGGCCATCGGTTTTGTGACATCGGCAACCTGGTCACCAATCTGCAAACAGAACATCGCTATCGGCACCGTGCGAACGCCGCATGGTGAGGTTGGCAGCAATGTCTGGGTCGAAGTCTACTACCAGCGCGAAATGCACTGGAACCGGGAGATGGCCAAAGCCACGGTTGTCGACAAGCCGTTCTGGTTCCCACCGCGACGCGGCGCGACGCCACCAGAACCCTTCTAGGCAGGTATGACGCATCGCCTCGATCCTCTGTTGAGGCCCGTATCGGTCGCGGTCGTCGGTGCGTCCGAAACTACGAACTCAATGGGCGAGTGGTCGCTCAAGAACCTGCTGCGTGGCGGTTATAAGGGCGAGATCTACCCGGTCAATCCCAGGTACGATGAAGTGCAGGGCATTAAGTGCTACCCGAGTATTGGTGAAATACCGGCGTCGCCTGAGCTTTTCATTTTTTCAGTCGGAGATCACCGGCTTGAGGTTGTACTCGACCAAGCAATCGCAGCCGGAGCTGAAGCGGCAGTGCTTATGTCGACGTTGTTCATGGACGACGACTCTACGCCAACGCTCAAGGAACGCGTCCTCCAGACGATCAAAGAGTCGGAACTGATCGTTTGCGGTGCGAACGGCATGGGTTTCTACAATGTTCGAGATCATGTTTGGGCCTGTGGCTTCGACAGCTCGATGCACGAGGGCCCAGGAAACGTGGCGCTGATTAGCCACTCGGGTTCTGGCATGTCTGGCCTGATAGACAGCGAGGAAAGACTGCGAATCAACCTCGCCGTTTCGACGGGAAACGAACTCGACGTGACAATGGACGAATATCTCGATTTTGCCCTCGACCTCCCGGAGACAAATGCGGTCGGGCTGTTTGTTGAAACAGCGAGAAACCCGGAAGGCTTTCAGACGGCACTGGCAAAAGCGGCGCGGAAAGACATTCCAATTGTCGCAATAAAAGTCGGGCGCACCGAAGAAGCGGCACGTCTCACGGTGTCGCACTCAGGAGCGCTGGCAGGTGACGACGCCGCGTACGAAGCGCTATTCGACAAGTACGGCGTACAACGTGTTCACGATATGGATGAGCTGGCAAACACGCTGATTCTGTTCGCCGAGTTGCCGCGTGTCGGTGCGGGCAGTCTCGTTTCGCTGCACGACTCTGGCGGCGAGCGGCAGCTGATGATCGACCTCGCCGATGAGGCAGCGGTACCGTTGACCGTTTTGAGTAACGAGACCGTGGCAAGGCTTGAAAGTGTGCTCGATCCGGAGCTTCCGGCCGTGAACCCGCTCGACGCATGGAGCCGTGGTGGTCCGGGTGCTACAGACCAGATGGCCGACAGCCTGACCGCAATGATGCAGGACCCCGGCGCCGCAATGGGCGCCGTCGTGCACGATCGCGCACCCTTTGGAAAAATCTACTCGAGCTACCTCCGCTATATGCGGCAAGGGCACGCCGAGTCCGGCAAACCCGTCGCACTGGTTTCTGCTCGCCAGGGAACCGGGCACGACGAAGCGGTTGTCACGAGTACAGCTGACGGCTTCCCGGTTCTGGACAACGTGCCGATGTTTCTGCGCGGCATTCGCGCGCTGTTTGCCTACAGGGATTTTTCGAACCGACAGGACAGCGAGCCACCTTCAGTTGAGGCAAACGTCACCGCGATGGCACCGGGTGAAGCCGGCGCACTCCAAATGATGTCCGACTGCGGGCTGCCTGTCGTGCCGATAACGGCCATCAGTTGCGAGAGCGACATTGTTGTCAGTCGTTACCCGGTGGTTCTCAAAACAGCGGCGCCGGAAATCCTGCACAAGTCAGATGTGGATGGTGTTGTTTTGAATATCGAATCCGAAGAGCAGCTTCGCATCGCATACGCCGATATGGCGAAACGGCTTGGACCGGAGGCGATTATTGCGCCAATGGTTGGCGACGGTGTCGAGATGATGCTCGGGATGCGCGTTGATCCACAATTCGGTCCCCTCGTCCTGATCGGGTTTGGTGGCATCTATGCCGAGACTCTCAAAGACGTAACATTCGCGCTGCCGCCATTCTGCCCGGCACACGCGCGACGTTGTGTTGATCGCCTGCAGCTTCGGCCCATGCTTGATGGCCAGAGAGGAAAGCCACCT
>Ga0209456_10001000_pt1 | contig 14046 bp, 9 predicted proteins | sample COG_11_FD_184755 | JGI IMG/M metagenome (GOLD analysis project Ga0209456, IMG submission 184755) | Pelagic marine sediment microbial communities from the LTER site Helgoland, North Sea, for post-phytoplankton bloom and carbon turnover... | ecosystem: Environmental > Aquatic > Marine > Neritic...
TGATGGCGTTGTTCTCACCATCCTGGCGTGACAGCATCACGTACTTACCCCGAATCTTTCTCGGGAACAGGGCCATCCCCTTGCCCTGTATCTGGGCTCCGTTCAGTGTAATCACCTTGAACGAGAGGAAGTCACAAGTCTCGATGAGCTGCGGCAGGATCGTCTCACCGTTGTACGCGGTATAGGTGGCGTAGTAGGTCACCGTGCCGTCGTCGTCGACGAAACGCACAAAACGGGCATCCTCGATTCCTTTGCGCTCGGATTCTGACACGGGAAAGATCACCCGCTCGGAAATCGGGTGATCCTTGCGAAACAAAATCTGGTAATTGGATAGCGCCAGCCACATCGCCATGTCAATGGCATCGGTCTTCTCCTGTGGCAGGAGCTGGCCGTTGTTCTGGAGTTTGGCGATCTTTCCCTGCAGATCGTTGAAGGTGAAGTTGTCAGGCAGCTTGTTGAGGAGCTGGTGCGTGACCGCATTACTCGCCCCCATCTCCTGGAGTTTCAGCCGGAACAGGTGCCGATCGTAGCTTGGATTGGGATGGATTTCCGGAGTGTCTACGTAGTCGCTCAAGGCATCGAAGTAGATATCGTTGTTGGTATCGATAATCCCGCTGCGAAATTCGATGGAAGAGATGTGGCCTTCACCGGTGGCGCGAAAGCTCATAACGAACCGGCAAGAGTCCTCAGGATCCGTTTCCTGGTTTGCAACCTGAACGATGGAGGGATTGAAAAATGCCGCCGCTTCCACCGAGTATTCCGCGGTAAAGTAAGTGCCAATCAACAATCGCCGTTGCTTCGACACCTGATCGATGTTCGGCACCAGGCCGGCCACCAGTTTAAAATTTCGCTCCAGGCTCTCTCTGAAGTAGCGGTGACGGTGGGAGAATTCGTGTAACAGGGTTTCCAGTATCGTGCATACCTGCTCCTCGTCCAGGCTTAGCACCCGCTTGATGACATTTCGGATGCGTTCTTCACCGGACGGCAGATACGGCCGGGTAATGACACGGCCGATCTTTGCCTTCATCAGAATCGACTTGCGCCGGGCAAGAGGATTGGGGGGGGCAGCTATGATTTCGGTCTTTATCTCATCCACGCGGTACAAGTCCTCTGTGCCTGGTGCGGCCTGCATTACAAATCGCAGCGTACAAATGTTGAACTATTGACAGGGTAGACTATTTCTCTCTGAAAGACACTGTGTCTTCACGGACGCAATGCATGCCACTCCGGTATCGGCATGCATTGTCTGCTCTCGTCACCCGTCCGGCTAATCGTGTTACAGTGGCGCATGGTTTCTTGCCGGTCAAAACTAAATCGCCCCCGACGCCCAGTAGCAGGCCACCAGGCAGGTCCCTCATGAAGATTGCGATGTTAAGCCCCCTGTCCTGGCGCACACCACCGCGTCATTACGGGCCGTGGGAAAACGTGGTCAGCCTCCTGACCGAACAGCTCGTGGCGATGGGGGTGGACGTGACTCTGTTTGCAAGCGGGGATTCTCTCACCCGTGGCAAACTTGCCTGGGTTTGCGAACGACCTTACTCGGAAGATCCATCGATTGATCCAAAGGTGTGGGAATGCCTGCATATCGCAGAGGTATTCAGACGGGCGGATGAGTTCGATCTCATTCACAACCAGTTCGATTTTCTGCCACTCAGTTACAGCGGTTTTACAGATACACCGCTGGTCACGACTATCCATGGATTCTCTTCGCCGTCGATTTTGCCGGTTTACAAAAAGTACAATGAGCGGACCCACTACGTGGCGATCAGTGAGGCCGATAAGAGCCGTGAACTCGATTACATCGCGACTATTCATCATGGCATCGATCTCGCACAATTCCCCTATCGCCAAGGCGCCGGAGACTACCTGCTGTTCTTCGGGCGTATCCATCACCACAAGGGTGTTCACGAAGCCATCGAAGTGGCGCGCAGGACCGGAAAGCGGCTGGTGATCGCCGGGATCGTGCAGGACGAGGCGTACTTCAAGGAACAGGTCGAGCCGCACCTTGATGGATCGATGGTGGCATATGTTGGCTCCGTCGGGCCGGAGAAAAGACAAGAGGTGTTGGGCGGTGCGCTGGCACTGTTGCACCTGATTCACTTCGACGAACCCTTCGGGCTGAGCGTGGTCGAGTCCATGGCCTGTGGTACGCCGGTGATAGCATTCGGGCGTGGCTCAATGCCGGAAATTATTCGTGACGGCAGTACGGGATTTATTGTTGACGATGTGGATGCAGCTGTGCAGGCAGTGGGCCGGATCGACACCATCGACCGGCGACTGTGCCGGGACGAGGTTGAGGAACGCTTCACCTGCCGGCGCATGGCGCACGAGTACGTGGATGTGTATCACAAGATCCTCGAAGATCGGGAGAACTACCGTCCGTGGGGGCATTACGAGAGTCTGTTCGAACGGGACGACCACAAAATCAAGGAGCTTATCGTCAATCCGGGAGAGCGGCTGAGTCTGCAAAAGCACCAGCGCCGTGCAGAGCACTGGACCGTGGTGAGTGGCGAGGCTCTGGTCACCGTAGGGGATCAGGAAATCCCACTCAAGCCGGGACAGTCTGTGGATGTCCCGAGGGGCGCAGTACACAGAATCATGAATCCCGGTGACATCCCGCTGGTCCTGGTTGAGGTGCAGATGGGGGATTATTTTGGGGAAGACGACATTATCCGCATGGAGGATGACTATGGGAGGGGCTAACACTCCGGTGATCGAACGCTGTCCGGCCAATCCGATCCTCACCCGGGACGATATCCCCTATCCGGTGGAGACCGTACACAACGCCGGCATCGCACGCTACGACGGCCGCACCATCATGCTGTTTCGATCCCACCTGCGCAGCGGTCGGTCGATCATCGGCATCGCCGAGAGTGAAGACGGCTTCAAGTTCACGGCCGGGCCGGAACCGTTCATGACTCCGTCGACAGAAGGTGAATTTGCGGAGTACGAGGCCTTCGGGGTGGAGGACCCCAGAATCTCGTGCATCGACGGGGAATACCTGATTACTTACAGCGCCTATTCACGCCATGGCGTGCGTATCGCGCTGGCCAGAACCCGGGATTTCCGCTCCGTCGAGCGGGTGGCGCTGATCACCCAAGCCGATATGCGTAATGTCGTCATCTTCCCGCAGCGCTTCAACGGCCGTTACGCCCGGCTGGATCGCCCCCATTCGGAGATCAGCCCCTGGTCCGTGTGGCTGTCATGGTCGCCGGACCTGGTACACTGGGGCGATTCCGCGGTGGTGATGAAACCGGTGCAATATCACTGGGACGAGTCGAAAATCGGTCCCGGTGCGACCCCGATCCGCACTGAGCAGGGATGGCTCAGTATCTACCATGGGGTATTCGAGACCATGGATGGGGCGGTCTATCGCCTCGGCGTGGCACTGCATGATCTCGCCAATCCGGCGAAGATTATCGGCGTCTCGGACGAATGGGTGCTGGCCCCTGAGGATCCCTGGGAGATCACCGGCTACGTGCACAACGTTGTCTTTAGCTGCGGTGCTGTCGCGGATGACGACGGCGGCGTAAAGATTTACTGGGGTGGCGCGGATACCGTGATGTGTGCCGGGACTGCGCGTCTCGACGACCTGGTAGACCTGTGCCTCAGCAACCCCCGGCCACCTTACTATTAAACCATAGCGTCCCTATTTCTTTACTGATCCCATCTGCCGGTGAAGGCGCCAGGCGAGGCTTGCCAGCACACACACACCGATCACAAGACTCGCCCACAGTGACCAGGTTCTCCAGGGCATTGACGGCGGTTCGGGTGAAAGCACCTCCATACTACCCGGACTGACCGTTTGTCCCAATCGGGCTTGCTCTATCGGTAAAGTCTCCAGTGCCTGCTTCAGCTTATCCAGCAAACTGTTAACAGGCGCCTGTTTGGTGCTGACGCGGGCGCTGCCATAGGCCAGCGTGAAAGGGCCTTCTCCGCGCGCAAGGAATACCAGTTGGTGAGGTTTCCAGCCGAGTTGCAGTGCCGGGACGGCTGTGCCGAGACTGGAGCGTTCGCTGTGGTATTCAACGCGCCAGTAACGGTCGCTCGTTGTGGTGACGGGTATGACGGGGTTGATCAACTCCGTTTCCGGAAACTCCAGGCGGTAAAACAGGCCGCGGTGGTGCAGGCGCCAGTTGTGCTGCGGGTTTTGCCGTGAATACACGTCGCCTTGCAACAGGCTGTTTTTCTGCTCCAGGTACAGATTGATTGTTTCAATGGGCAGATGGGCGGGGACTTCATACTCGAAAGCAGTGTGCTCTTCATTATCCACCCGCTTTCCGCTGTAGCGGTTCCAGAGCCGGGCTTGATCACCGCTTTGTTCGGGAAAGATGGCCTGCATGGATGTGATTGAAGCCCCGTCGCGGCCTGCCGGCCAGCTGATTTTCAGGTACTTGTCCTGATGCGCCGGCAGATCGATTCGATTCTGCAGCAGCCGGTTTCCGGCATAGTGCAGCGAAGCCAGCGCGGCGCCGTCGACGCGTGGCTGCCAATGGTTGAGATCATTGCTGGAGGCGATGCTTACACGGGTAATAAAACTGTCACTGGTACTGTCCCAGCTTACAGCGAGCTGGCTGGGGGCCTGTTTCAATTCACTGACATCGAGAATGTAGGCGACAATAGTCTCCGAACCGGTTTTCGGCTTGCTCTCCAATTCGATCAGGGCAGTGCGGAAATCGGCTTTCAGTTTCAGTGACAATTGTTGATTGAGTCCGGCTTCATCTTCATGCACGGGAAATATGCGCAGCTTTACCGGCTCGGGCTTCACCGGATCAGCCTGGATGGCGCGGCGAAACGCATGCGGGACGGTTTCGCCTGCCGTGTTAAAAACAGCAATGTCGCCGAGGTCGGCGTGTATCACTTTTGCGTAGACAGCTTCGGGCAACGCCAGTTCGTAGATGGCTCCACTGGCCGGTGTTTCGATCCGGTAACCAAAGGCAAAATCTTCCGGGCCCATTCGGGCTGCAGCACTGACATGCATCAGGGTCAGGACTAACAAAGGCAATAAGTTTTTCATGTTTCCTGTTCCGCTGCGGGGCGTGGGGGCAGGGGTGAAAAATAACCGATGACAAGCATGAGTCCACCCACTGCCAGAAAAGAAACGATGCGTGCAATGGTGCCGGAACTGGAAAGGTCTACCAGGAACAGCTTGGCGACCACCAGAACCAGGATGCCGCAACCGGAGAACCAGATCATACGCTGTGTCTGCCGGCTGGCATAAACCATCACAGCCAGTGCTGTTGTACTCCATAACACGGAAACCGATGCCTGATAAACCATGGAATGATGCAGTGCAGACCAGGTGAAGGGCACATCCGCCCAGAAATGAACGGTACGCGCCACCAGTGCGTTGAGCCAGGCGAAGGCCACCAGTGCAATTGCGGCGGGTAGCGTCGGTCCCAGTGTGGATTCCAAGGATGCCTTGGTATCCCCCGGTTTCATCCACCAGCGTATCAGGGTATAGATCGACAGCAGCTGAACCAGATCCAGTGGGTTGGCAATGGGCAGGTAGGGCAGGGGAGCAGGATCGCCGTTCTGGATGCAGCCATACAGGGTCCACAATGCCAGATACGCGGATAATGGAAGCAGCCCGCTACCGAGATAGGCGTCGGGGAAATCCCTGACCGGCCATGGCAGGCGGCGGCCATATTTCATCATCATTAACAGGCATAAGGCCGGAACAAGCCCCCATACCAGCAATGGCCAGGCACGGGAGCCATCGGCGAACTGATCGACAGCCCACGACAGCTGCCAGGTGGTGAGGAATACGAGCAATAGAAAACCGCCCGAGTGCCAGATAGACGTCAGACCGTTTATCCAGAAGCCGGTTGCGCTGCGCATGATCCGGATCTGGCTGGCCAGAGCGACAGGCCAGGCCAGCCAGCCCCAGTATTGGCCGGGATGGGTATGCGAGGCTGCGGCAAACAGGTGCAGGGCAGTCAGTATCTGTACCGGTAGCAAGGCGACCGTTACCATGCCAATCGTAGGCCAGTCAATTCTTCGCGCCAGCCAGCCCGCGAGCAGGGCGCTTAGCGAGACAAAAACCAGTATGGCCTGCGCTTCAGTCCGGTTGGCCATAAACAGATCAATTTCACGCACGCCACTGCCGAACCACCAGATAAGGCCCCAGGCCAATACCGGCAGCGCCAGTTCGTGTTCGAACTTCATCAGCACCGGCTTGTGCCGTTGCAATTGCCAGCTTGAAAACAGCCCGGCCAGGCAGACCATAAAACTGCCGAGATAGGCGCCGTTCCAGACAGCGAGCGACGCTTTGCCGGCATCGATGCTGATCATGAATGCGGCGCCGGCGCCAAACTGCAGCAACAGACCGAACCAGCGCGCCAGGCGCCGCTGCTGATGAATACCCACCCAGACCAGGGCAGCGCCTTCGAGCGCCCAGGTAGTGGCCGTCCAGTGTCCATCCAGGGCCAGTGGTACCGCCAGGCTGCCGAACACCACACCGAGCGCCAGGAAAGCTTCAGTTAACAGCCGCATCCCCTCCACCTGGCGCTTCCAGAGAGCCCGCGCCAGCAGGATGTAGAAGGTGCTCAGAAACAGGGCGCTGTAAGCAAGCCCCCATTCCATCTTATGTACCAGTGCACTCTGCAGCGTGAATCCGACCAGAGGAACACCGAACACCAGGCTGCCATCGATATAACCTTTCAGTTGCGGTGGCTGCCGATGTGCAAAAAGTACGGCGATGGTGACATAAAAAAGGAAGAACAGAATCAGAAAGGGTTCTGTTGTGCTGAAATACTCCGGGCGGTAACTGCTGTGCCCCCAGGCAGCGCCAATGACAAACGTGAATACGAAGCCGAGTACATTAAGAATGCGCCATGACTTGAACCAGGCAATGCCCAGTATGCCGGCGTTGAGCAGCGCATAGTAGGAAAACAGCATGACGTGACTGCCGCCACCGCTGGACAGCAGAATAGGAGTGATGAAGCCACCCGCTGCTCCGAATAGTGCCAGGGATCGTGCATTTTGCAAAACAGCAAGTGCACCGGACAGGGAAACCAGTGCGACCATCAGCACAAAGGCCAGCCCCCCGGGTAGCAATTGGTATAGCTTGATGGCGCCAAACACGGTGAGGTACAGCACAGCCACAGCACCACCCTGGAGCACCAGTCCATAGGCCCCCGGCCGTTCGCGCAGTCGCCAGCCGACGATCAGTACGGCAACCGCTGCCAGTGCGATACCGGCTAAGCGCAATTCGATGGGCAGGACGTTGCGGTCCGCGGCATATTTGACCAGAAAGGATATGCCGAAAAACAGGATGACGATGCCGATGCGAACGACAGGATTGCCCCGGGTGAACCAGGCCAATATGCGTTGACCGATGTCCGGGCCGCTTTTCTTGGTGGAGGACAGAGGTGGTGCAAGCCCTTTGGATTCTGTGTCTTCGGCCACGACCTGAACCGATTCCGGGAATTCCGGGATGCTGGTGTCCGCTGGCAGGGCGGGCTCGTCAGCGGGTGTGGGTGTCATGGCTTCAGGAGAGATGTCCTGTGTTTCGGAGTGCTCGGACCGAGAAACCGGCGTTTCCCGCAGTTGCGCTTCCAGGCCGGAAATGCGGGTGGTTAATTCAGTGCTGGTAGCATCCAGGTGTTTCTGAAGCGCCGTGAGTCGATCGTCTAACAGGCGGGCGCGTCCTAGCAGGAACCCGGCAATGCCTCCAATCGCCAGACCAAACGGCCCTTGCAGAAGGATGCCCGGAACGGCGCCAGCCACTGTCCAAAGCCAAACGTTTGTTGCCATTCCTTTGCTCTTTCGCTACCCCCGACTGCCGGGTTTTCGGCAAAACAGCTGGATTATTAAACTTTTATACGTTGCGGGTCAAAACTGTTCCGTGCTTGAGCCTGTACGATAAAGCCGATTCTGATCCCGGACTATCTGTTACCCGCTCTTGAGTAGCCGTGCTCTTTTACGGCTCGACGTGAATTGAATACGTCGCATCGGTTGCCTGGCGTACTTGCAGCTGGTTCAGTTGCCAGCTTCCGCTGCATGCCGCGGCAATACATGGCTGCACTGGACGGTGACTGGGGGATTGAAGGCGAGGGTGAACAGACCTTTGTGGCATTGATCGACGCCCTCGCGCTGGGCTGGGATCCTGGCACCATCCCCGGCGTCACCGGCAGGTTGCCGGGATTAACGGCGCTGCTGAGGGGATTCGCGACTGTCTCCTGGTTCTCGCCGCATCCAGCGCCAATGCGGCTTCGTGGATTGAGGAGGCACCAGCATCACCGGGCACGTTGCTTTGCGCATCACCTTCTGGCCCACGCCACCGAACAGCGCGTGGTAAACGTTGCCATGGCCGTGCGACCCCATAATGATGAGTTCCGCTCTTATCCGCTCGGCTTCCGCGAGGATGCTTGTGCTCACGGTGCCCGACACGAAGCGGGTAACAACATCAATACGTTCCCGGCGCAGTTGATCGGCCAGATCCCGTAACTGATGACGTTGCAGACGTAATTGTTTGGCGACTTGCGTGCGAAGGATATCGCGGTCCAGGTTAAAGGGTACGGATGACTTGAAGGGTGGAGCCACGTGCATCAGCCACAGTTTGCTGACAGAGGATTGAGCGATACACGCTGCCCGCTCCACGACAGCTCCACTCATTTCAGATAAATCTACTGAAACTAAGAGATTTCTCATTCCGCCCCCCGCTCTGGCTTCTCGTTAGACTGCAGCCACCCGTAAAGCTAAACTGCAGCTTGCCAGTTGTGCTAATCACTATAGCCCATTTTTGCTGGACTTGCCGGGCGGGATTCAGGGCATTGAAATTATTTATTTTGCGATATCTTCAACGCAGATTACGTCCCACAATACGCCGCCTGGTTTTACCTTTCCTGTAGCGTACCTTGGTTTTTGCACGGTTGAGTGCTTTTTCGGCAAGACGCTGTTGCGAGCCGGTTTCCTCTTCGGCGGTTCTGGGTTGGCGTTGCATATAACTTCCGTCGGAATCCATTTCCCAGGCATTGCGATAATCATTGAGCTGTTCGTCCAGAATGTCGCGCAAATCATCTCTAAGCGCCGGGTCTTCGACCGGCGTAACAACCTCGACACGGGACTCGAGGTTGCGTTTCATCGCATCTGCCGAACCGATGAAGTATTCTTCGTCGCCGCCATTCTGGAAATAATAGATCCGGGTGTGCTCCAGGAAGCGGCCGACAATACTGATGACCCGGCCGCTGTCGGAAAGACCCTCTATAGCGGGGCGATAGCGGCAGGTATCACGGACGATCAGATCCACCCGTACACCATCACGACTGGCTTCGTAAAGGGCGCGGGTTACATCGGCATCTTCAAGCGCATTCATCTTGAACTGGATCAATCCCGGTTTTTCCAAACAGTGAAGCTTGCGTTCGCGCTCAATACGCGCCAGCAGACTCTGTTTTAACACCTTCGGCGCAGGCAGCAATTTACGATAGAAGCGGTCAGGCGTATAGCCGGTGGTCAGATAGTTGAACAGTTCGCCAGCATCCCGGCCAAGATCCTCATCGTTGGTCAGTATGCCAAGGTCGGAATACAGCCGGGCGGTGCCGGCGTGGTAGTTGCCGGTACCAATGTGCAGATAGCGTTTCAAGCCATTGTAATCGTTGCGCACCACCAGAATGATCTTGGAGTGTGTCTTGAGGCCTACCACGCCGTAGGTGACATGAATGCCGGCCTCTTCCATCCGGGCCGCCCAGCGTATGTTCGCCGCTTCATCGAAGCGCGCCTTCAGCTCAACTACCACAGCAACCTGTTTTCCATTACGCGCGGCACTCACCAGGTAATCCACGACCTTGGTGTCGCTGGACGTCCGGTACAGAGTCATTTTAATGGCCCGGACCTTGGCATCCTGGCTGGCTTCCTTGAGAAAACGTTCCACCGAGGTGGCAAACGATTCATACGGATGATGGAGAAGGAATGGCCCCTGGTCACGAATGATATAAAAGATACTCCGGCTGCTCTGCAGCATGGGGTGGTCGACGGGGTGGTGCGGAACGTCGTGTAATTCGGATGTATCGATTGCAGAGAGTTGAAACAGATCCCGCATAGCGAGCATATCCTGCTCTGCACTGAATACGTCGGCTTGTTCATCCAGGCCGAACTCCGCCGCCAGCATACCCCGGCAGGTTTCATCCATGTCACCCTGGATCTGCAGGCGGACGATGGGCGCGAAGCGCCGGTCACGCAGCTCCGACTCAATCATCGCAAGCAGGTCCTCTGCTCTTTCTTCATCACGTTCCGTATTGGCGTTACGAGTAAGTCGGAACATGTAACAACTGGCGATCTCCATTTCAGGCAGAAGCAGGTCCAGGTTGTGTTTGACGACGTCCTCCAGCGCTACAAAATGATTCCGATCCGGTAACTGCAGAAATCGCGGTACGCCATTACTGGTTGGAACCTTGATACGCGCCAGCGACATCTTGCCTTCTTCGCCGGGAAAGCGTGTCTTCACCAGCAGGTTCAGGGATAGATTCGAAATGAAGGGGAACGGATGGGCCGGGTCGATCGACTGCGGTGTAAGCAAGGGAAAAATATTATCGTGGTAATAGTCCCTGAGGTACGTCGCATCTTTCTGGCTCAGTTCCTCGTAGGACAGCAGTTTGATATCGTGTTGGCGCAGTTCGGCCAGGATAGTGTGCAAGGTATCGTGTTGCCGCGCTTCCTGCGCCCTGACCTGTTCGTAACATTCATCGATCTGCTGCTTCGGTGTGCGGCCATCAACGGTGAGCCTGGCCACCCCGGCGCCGAGTTGCTGCTTCAGGCCACCGATACGTTTCATGAAGAATTCATCGAGATTTGAATTGACAATAGCCAGAAACTTCAGGCGCTCGAGAAGCGGGTTTCTGCTGTCTTCAGCCTCACGCAACACGCGCTGATTGAAACTCAGCCAGGTAAGCTCCCGGTTCAGGTACAACGCCGGATCATTCAAGTCCGCTTGCATGATATTGGATTCGGCAGCCTGCTTGATTTCATCAGTAGTCATTGCGTGTATCTCACCCCACTGAGCGGTTTGACTGGAATCCTGAATAATACGGTCTGTCCGCGAAAATGGCCATCGCGAGCTCGCTTTCTCATGGCAGTGCGCTTGGTTCATTGGGGTCTTGGAATCCGAACTGTCACGGCTAATCCCCCCAGGGGAGATAGATCGAAAGATAGCGTCCCGTGGTAGGCCTCAGTCACATCCCGGGCAATCGCGAGACCCAGGCCCGAGCCTTGCTTCTGCTCATCAAGCCGTACGCCACGCTGGCCCAGAGTGATGAGTTGATCTTCCGGTACACCTGGCCCATCGTCTTCGACCTTAATGAGTATAGCGTTACCCTTGGACACGGATACAGAGACCGCTGCGTTAGCCCACTTGGTCGCATTCTCCAGAATATTGCCCAGGAGTTCGGTTAGATCTTCGGATAGAATCGCTGCATCAGCCCCGTCAGGCGCTTCAACTGACCATTCCAGGACGGCTCCACGGGGCGTGCGTTTCAGGGTGCGGACAATGCGCTTGACGGCGTCACCAGCATCGGCACGCATTCGTCTTGTTTCAATGCCAGAGCGAACACGGGCGCGTATCAATTCCCGGTCGACGCGCCTGCGCATGGTTTCAGCGAGCTGGTCCAGATCGCCCGCGACTGACGTGTTTCCCGCCTCCCTCAATCGCTGCGCATCCGCCGTAAGCACCATGAGCGGCGTCTTAAGGCCATGGGCAAGATCTGCGGTCCACGCCCGTGCGCGTTGTATGGTTTGTTCCTGAGTTTCAAGCAGTCCATTCATTTCATCGACGAGGGGCATAACCTCATCCGGGTATACGCGTTCGAGGCGACGTGTTGCCCCGGAACGGATGTCTGTTACCCCACGACGCAGGGTATCAAGCGGCGCGAGTCCAGTTCGGACTTGTATCCAAGCCGCCACGAGTAGCACTGCAGCCACCACGACAAGATAGGGCAGCATATCCGTAGCAAATGCATTGCGCGCCTCAACAAGAGTCCGCTTATCGACGGCTACGGCGATTCGTACTCGGCGTTCTTCGGTATTGGGCTGGAAGAGGATTTGGCGCTCGCGGACGATGAGTGCCTGTCCAGCCGGTCCCGGCAGTAGGTGCTCATGAATGGCGCCGGGTATGAGATTATCCTCGGGTAGCTCGATGACAGTGTCCCAGAGTGACCGAGAGCGGAGGAGTGTCGGGCGCTCTTCGTCCTGGATCTGCCAGTAGAGTCCACTGAGGGGTTGATTGAAGCGGGGATCCGCCAGGTCAGGGCTAAAGGCAATACGCCCATTGGTGGTCACACCGGCGCTGGCGGTAATCTGGTTTAGATAGGTTTCGAGCTCCGACCCGATGCGTCGTTCAACATGGCGCTCGAACATCACCACCAGGCTCATACCAGCGATGAGCAGCGCTGCTGCGACAGAGACGACAGCAGCAGCAAGCAGCCGGAAACGAAGAGAACGCTGCGTCACGACTCGGGTTTCTCGATGACGTAACCGAATCCCCGTCGCGTCTGTATCAAGTCGACGCCAAGTTTCTTGCGTACGCGCCCGACCAGTACTTCAACGGCGTTTGAGTCACGCTCAATATCCTGTGCATACAGTTGCTCAGTCAGTTCCAGCTGTGATACCACACGCCCTGCGTGATGCATGAGAAAGCTCACCAGACGATATTCCTGGGGGGAGAGATGGATCGGCACGCCGTCCACGGTGATACCCATGTTGCGAGTGTCGAGTGATACAGCGCCAATCGTGATAACCGGTGCTGCTTGTCCAGCAGACCGCCGTACGATGGCTCTTAAGCGGGCGAGTAATTCCTGCATCTGGAAAGGCTTCGGCAGGTAATCGTCCGCCCCGGCATCGATTCCCTCGACACGTTCATCCCAATTGCCACGTGCGGTGAGTATTAGAACCGGAAAGGTCTGTCCTGCCTGCCGCCATTTTCTGAGAATCGACAAACCGTCCATACCCGGTAACCCGAGATCGAGAACGATTGCCGCGTAGGGCTCGGTATCCCCCCTGAACCAAGCCTCTTTACCGTCGGTTTCACGATCGACTACGTACCCGGCGGCCGTGAGCGAAGCGCTCACGGCTTCGGCTGTCTTGTCGTCGTCCTCTACCAGGAGAATTCGCACTAGTCCTCCTCCATAGACAGCACTGCGCCGGTTTGAGCATCGACATAGACTTCGAGTAAGCGGCCCCCGCTGTCAATTATCTTGAACTCATAGACCCATCTTCCGTGTTCGCGCTCGAACTCAACCCCAACCACCTCACCGGGAACCTGGGTTTTCAACCGCTCCAGCAGTTCTGTTATCGGGCGGGCCTCTCCGCGATCCACCGCCCGTCGCGCGCGGTCATACGCGTGATCGTCATCCTCCCACTGACGCCCATAGTCGCTGGTCAAGGCGACATGACTTGCAGTCATCAGCGTGACAGCAAATCCCGTCGTCAAGGCGAACCGTATCAATCGGTGCTTCATAGTCCTCATTATGCCGCAGTTTTACCTGACAAAAAGCTGACAATGCCGTTCAGGGCTTGGTCAGGGCTGTTTCGTTAGATTGGTACCCGTCGGATACGGAACTGTTCCGTGTGGCGACCAAGATGCTGACTTCACTATGGAAGAGGGTGCGCACATGAACGAGACGATACTCCATTCTCACGATGACATTCGCGAGCCAAAGTCAAATATGGTGCGAGTTTGGGACCCGCTGGTACGGCTGTTCCACTGGAGCCTGGCAGCGGGGTTCACGATCGCATTCGTGACCGAAGACGACCTGCTGGCTTTGCACGTGTGGGCAGGTTACATCATTTTAGGCCTCATAGTGATCCGCGTACTCTGGGGCCTTGTTGGGCCCCGCCACGCGCGCTGGTCGGATTTCGTGAAAGAGCCGGTCGAAATATTCACTTACTTGAAAGCCGCCATCCAATCCAGGGCCGCTCGCTACCTGGGCCACAATCCGGCGGGTGGCGCCATGGTCGTGGCGCTCATGCTGAGTCTCACCGTCACGGGCCTCACCGGGCTCGCTGTGTACGGTGCGCAGGAGCTGTCGGGGCCCATGGCGCCTTTGCTCAGTG
>Ga0209456_10001003_pt1 | contig 14037 bp, 15 predicted proteins | sample COG_11_FD_184755 | JGI IMG/M metagenome (GOLD analysis project Ga0209456, IMG submission 184755) | Pelagic marine sediment microbial communities from the LTER site Helgoland, North Sea, for post-phytoplankton bloom and carbon turnover... | ecosystem: Environmental > Aquatic > Marine > Neritic...
TAGATCCCAGATGGGAGGCATTAAAAAAATTACTAACGGATAAATAGATTACAAAATGGCACATCCTAAAAGGAAAATATCCAGAACAAGAAGAGATAAAAGAAGAACTCATTATAAGGCCATAGCGCCTACTCTTGCAAAGGATCCAACAACAGGAGAAATGCACCTTTATCATAGAGCCCATTGGCACGAAGGTAAATTGTATTACCGCGGGCAAGTTCTAATTGATAAGACAGAAGAAGAAACAGTATAGGAAAACCTGGTATAATTTTAAACTCCCACGAATAATTGATGGGAGTTTTTTTATGGGGTAGACCAAAATCTTTAAAAATCAGGTTTTTGGACAAAAAGTCCCAAAAAATCACTATTTTTCACGGATTTTCGACCATTTTTTAAGGTTTCTTGATAAAAACCAAAGTTACTATGGGTAGAATAACAGCAGCAATTACAGCTGTAGGGGCATACGTACCGGATTTCATATTAACCAATAAAATGTTGGAAACTATGGTGGATACCACGGACGAATGGATTACCACCAGAACAGGAATTAAAGAAAGAAGAATTTTAAAAGATAAGGATAAGGGGACTTCTTACCTGGCTATTAAAGCGGCAGAAAATTTAATAAGTAAGTCTAATTTGAACCCTGCTGATATTGATCTGGTTATTGTTGGAACCGCAACACCTGATTTACCTGTTGCTTCAACATCTGCCTATGTTGCTTCTCAAATAGGGGCTGTAAATGCCTTTTCCTTTGACATGCAGGCCGCCTGTTCAAACTTTTTATATGGGATGTCTGTAGCGGCACGATATATAGAATCTGGCAAGTATAAGAAGGTTCTCCTGATAGGAGCAGATAAAATGTCTTCTATCCTGGATTATACAGAAAGAACTACCTGTATCATTTTTGGTGATGGGGCCGGAGCCGTTCTCTTTGAACCCAATTCTGAGGGATTAGGATTGCAGGACGAATATTTGAGATCTGATGGTACGGGAAGAGAGTTTTTAAAGATTGAAGCTGGGGGGTCATTAATGCCGGCTTCCAATGAAACTATAAAAAATAAGAAACATTACGTTTTTCAGGATGGAAAATCTGTTTTTAAATTTGCCGTATCCAATATGGCCGATGTGGCCGTCAAAATAATGCAGCGCAATAATTTAACGCATGATGATGTGGCTTGGTTAATACCCCATCAGGCCAACAAAAGAATTATAGATGCTACGTCAAATAGAATGGAATTGGAATCTTCCAAGGTGATGATGAATATAGATAAATATGGTAATACAACTTCGGCAACATTACCACTGCTGCTTTCTGATTACGAAACGAAACTCAAAAAAGGAGATAACCTGGTATTTGCAGCTTTTGGCGGTGGATTTACCTGGGGATCCATTTATTTAAAATGGGCATATAATGGCAATAACGAATCAAAATAGAATTCCATGGATATAAAAGAAATTCAAAGTTTAATAAAATTTGTAGCTAAGTCGGGGGCAAGTGAAGTAAAGCTTGAAACGGATGAAATCAAGATTACTATTAGGACGGGAGCATTTAACTCTCCACCTGAAACTACAACCTATGTACAGCAAATACCGGTAAGTAGTGCTCCTACTGCCCCTTCTTTAGCTCCTGTAACAACCGAAGGCGCAGGTACTTCAGAAACTAGTGCGGCCGCATCCGGTACGGAGGAAGATTCCAGATACATCACTATTAAATCTCCTATTATTGGTACTTTTTACAGAAAACCATCTCCAGACAAACCACCCTTTGTTGAAGTAGGCGATAATATAAAGCAGGGTGATGTATTATGTGTAATTGAGGCAATGAAATTATTCAATGATATTGAATCTGAAGTTTCAGGTAAAATCATAAAAATGTTAGTTGAGGATTCTACTCCGGTAGAATTTGACCAACCGTTGTTCTTGGTAGATCCCTCATAAATTTATTTATAGGGACTTGTAATCAAATACACTTTTAAGTATTTGAATTCGGGTTCTAGAGAATTCTTTAGTAAAAGCTATGTTCAAAAAAATACTAATTGCAAACCGAGGTGAAATTGCCTTACGCATAATACGGACCTGTAAGGAGATGGGTATTAAAACTGTGGCTGTTTACTCCAAAGCAGATGAAGAGAGCTTGCATGTACGGTTTGCAGATGAAGCAGTTTGTATAGGCCCTGCAGCCAGTAACCAGTCCTATCTTAAAATACCTAATATAATTGCAGCAGCAGAAATTACTAATGCAGACGCAATTCATCCCGGATATGGATTTTTATCGGAAAATTCAAAATTTTCTAAAATATGTGCTGAACATGAAATTAAATTTATTGGTGCTTCCGGAGAACATATAGATAGTATGGGAGACAAGGCTACCGCCAAAGAAACCATGAAAAAGGCGGGTGTTCCTACAATTCCCGGTTCTGCAGGTTTGCTGAAAGACATTGGACATGCAAAAAAAGAAGCAAAGAAAATAGGATACCCCGTAATGCTAAAGGCCACCGCGGGCGGTGGCGGAAAGGGTATGCGAGCTGTCTGGAAAGAAGAGAATATTGAAGCAGCTTTTGAAAGTGCCGTACAGGAGGCGATTGCCGCATTTGGTAACGGCGCTATGTACATGGAAAAACTTATTGAAGAACCAAGGCATATAGAAATTCAAGTTATCGGGGACCAATATGGGAATGCATGTCACCTTTCCGAACGAGATTGCTCAATTCAGCGTAGACATCAGAAACTCACCGAAGAAACCCCTTCCCCTTTTATGACAGATAACCTGAGGGAAGATATGGGTAACGCAGCGGTAAAAGCTGCGGAGTATATAAAATATGAAGGTGCGGGCACAGTGGAATTCTTAGTAGATAAGCACCGCGAATTTTATTTCATGGAAATGAATACTCGTATTCAGGTAGAACATCCGATTACAGAACAGGTAGTGGATTATGATCTGATTAGGGAACAAATTCTGGTAGCTGGTGGAGTGCCGATTTCAGGTAAAAATTATTTCCCCAAACTTCATGCTATTGAATGCAGGATTAATGCGGAAGACCCCTATAACGATTTTAGGCCTTCACCGGGAAAAATAACTACATTACACACCCCGGGAGGTCATGGGATTCGTTTGGATACCCATGTATATAGCGGCTATACAATTCCTCCTAACTATGATTCTATGATTGCCAAGCTCATAACATCTGCCCAAACAAGGGAAGAGGCAATTAATAAAATGAAACGAGCCCTGGACGAATTTGTAATTGAGGGCATAGCCACAACTATTCCGTTTCACAGACAACTAATGACGAATCCAGATTACCTGGCTGGGAATTATACCACTAAATTCATGGAAGATTTTAAAATGGATCCTAAACCAGAAGAATAGAATATAAACTCCGGCCATCGTCGGAGTTTTTTATAATACGATGAATCTTAGTTATTGGGAATATAAAACATGGTTGTCCAACATTGATTTTACTATTGTTGGGAGTGGTATTGTAGGTCTTAATTGCGCATACTATTTGAGCAAAAAACACCCAAAAGCCAAAATTCTTATTCTTGAAAAAGGAACTTTACCCCAGGGAGCAAGCACAAAAAATGCCGGATTTGCCTGTTTTGGAAGTATCTCAGAAATAGTTAACGATCTTAAAACCCATTCTCAGGAAGAAGTGTTAGAACTTGTGAGAAACAGATGGGAAGGGATTCAATTATTACGAACTACTTTAGGGGATTCCAAAATGGATTATCAAAGGCATGGGGGGCATGAACTTTTTTTAAAGGAAAATACTAAATTATTTAGTGAATGCTCCGAAGCTCTAAATAACATCAATAAATTGCTTAGGCCGCTTTATGGCGAAGATGCATATCATTTCCATTCTAACACCTTTAGATTTAATAATATCCTTAATCAATATATCTCAAGTCGGTTTGAAGCGCAAATTAATACGGGAGCCATGATGAATTCTTTACTGTCATTGGTCCGTAATTCGGGAATTGACATTTTAAATTCCATTGATGTTACTTCCTTTGATGACAGCAAGGGAACCGTAAAGGTTTATACCAATCAATTTGAATTTGAAACTAGAAAACTTATTATTACTACAAATGGATTTGCCAATCAGCTTTTAGATGAAGAAGTTAAGCCGGCAAGAGCACAGGTATTGATTACAAAACCCATCGACAACCTTCAGATTAAGGGGACTTTTCACATGGACGAGGGTTTTTATTATTTTAGAAATATTGAAAATCGTATTCTTTTAGGTGGTGGACGAAATCTGGATTTTAAAACGGAAGAAACATCAGAATTTGGACAAACAGAACTAATTCAGAATCGACTGGATAGCATGTTACGAGAAATAATTTTACCTAACACGGATTTTGAGATTGAACATAGATGGAGCGGGATTATGGGGATAGGAAATACAAAACGACCAATTGTAAAGCAACTTTCAGATAACTTAATATGCGGAATAAGACTGGGAGGTATGGGCATTGCTATAGGTAGCTTGGTGGGGAAAAAAATAGCTGATTTAACCTGATATGGAAATTTCTGTAGCTGTCAAGGATGAATTGCGCAGATTTTGCATATCATTCGCAGAAGAGAGGATTGGACGCATCCAAAATAATATTAATAGCATTAACGATTCTCTAAAATCTGAGACCAAAAGTAGCGCTGGAGATAAACATGAAACGGGGAGGGCTATGATTCAACTTGAAAGGGAGAAGCTGGGGTATCAGCTATACGAAGCGGAAAAGATGAAACAGGCTTTAGCTGGGATTAATTCTCAATCGAGTCGGGCAAATATTGGTCAGGGTAGTCTTGTGGTTACCACAGATAGTGTGTATTATATTTCAATTTCGGCGGGAGTCTTCAAAATGGGCGCTACTCAAATATATTGTGTTTCTGCACTTAGCCCTATTGGTAAAAAATTGTTGGGGAAATCCCAAGGTCATTGTTTTGATTTTAATCAAAAAACGATTTGTATTAAAAATGTTCTTTAACAATTTTAATAAAGGAATTCCTCAAAACTACTCAGAATCACATATTTTTCAATAAATTGTTCTCTACCATCGGTAACCTTTAAATAATTACATAATCCATATTGACATGAAAGTTTATAAGGTATATAAGGGGATTCTGATTGAAAATAAGGGAATCTTTTATCTTCTGGAAGGGGAAGATTGGGATTCATTTATTAATGACAATAAACTTTTTACAAAGATTGAGCAACGGATATCTGGAAATGAGCCTTTACAAGATCCGGAAGCTTATATTAAAAAAGGACTCCTTGCACCAGCAGAAAGCCAGGAAATCTGGGCTAGCGGCGTTACCTATTTCAATAGCAAACTGGGACGTGAAGAAGAATCAAGAGAAAAGGGAGGCAGTAATTTTTATGCCAGAGTATATGTTGCAGAACGGCCGGAATTGTTTTTTAAGTCTATGGGGTACAGAGCGGTTGGCTCCGGAGGAAAAGTCCGAATAAGAAAAGATTCTACCTGGGATGTTCCAGAACCTGAGTTGACACTTGTAATTAGCTCAACCGGTAAAATTGTTGGATACACTATTGGGAATGATATGAGTTCCAGAAGCATTGAAGGAGAAAATCCTTTATACTTGCCCCAGGCAAAGACTTATGATGGGTCCGCCGCTATTGGCCCTTGTATTTTAGTAGTTGAGGGACCTCTTCCTAAAACAACAAAAATCAGGCTTGAAATACGTAGGGATAGTAAAAAGGTATTCACCGGTGAGATAGGGATTGATCAAATTAAACGCAAGTTTGAAGATTTGGTAAGTTACCTCTATGCAGAAAATTCTTTTCCAAACGGTAGCCTGTTAATGACAGGAACCGGGATAGTTCCGCCTACTGAATTTACCTTGCAAAAAGGCGATGAAATTAAAATTGAAATTGATGGAATTGGTGCCTTAATAAATACTGTTGACCAATAGTTTATTTAATCATCTTCTGGTTTTTTCCGGCCCGTTTTCTTCTTCGCTACTACTCTTTTAGTTTTTAATCGTTTTTCTATTGAAGCTTTGGAAGGAGAAGTTTTTTTACGTTTTTTTGGAACCTTTAACGCGTCCTCAATTAGTTTTAGCAAACGAGCTTCTGCAATTTCTCTATTCTTACGTTGGCTCCGTGAGTCGTCACATTGAACCTGGAGTTTGTTTTTGGATGTAAGTCGTTTATAGAGTTTTTTATTTAAGCGAGCCTTTTCAGATTCATTAAACGCCCTAGAACCAGCCAGGTTTAAAGTAAGTTCTACTTTTGTAGATACTTTATTAACATGCTGGCCACCTGCACCACCACTTCGGACGGCTCTGAACTTTATTTCCTGTAAAATCAAGTCTTTGTTCATATCGCAAAGGTTGATTAGAGTTTTAGCCTTTGGTTAATTGTTTCAAGAGAAATATTGAGAAAAACTTCTGTTTCAATCTCCATATTCCGTTCTGAATGAAAATAAATTATTTGCTCATCTGTAAGTCCTTCAACCAGATAATGACTTCCCATCGGATATGTTTTTTTAACAACCACAGGGAGACCGGAATTTTGGGATACCTTAAATTCATGAGCGTAGACAATAATTTTTCGTTTAGTATCAGCATATGATTTGATAATATTGATTGGAACCAAATTAGCTTCACCAAAAAGCGAAGCAATGTAAAGATTTAGGGGGTTCTTATACATCTTCACTATGGGTTCCTCCGCTAATATTTGTCTATCCTTAAGTACGAGTACTCGGTCTGCAAATGGCAATATATCATTGTGGTCATGTGTAGCAGTTAAGCAAGTTGTCCCCTCTTCCTTCAGAAAGTTAAATAAATTTCTTCTTAAGCTGTTTTTTCTAAAATTATCTATATGACTGAATGGTTCATCCAATAGCAACACTTCAGGTTTCTGAGCCAAAACCCTGGCCAGAGCAACGCGCTGTTGTTGTCCAATACTCAGATGTTTTACTTTGGTTTTTGCAAACCTTTTCATTTCGATAATCTCAAGCAACTCCTCAGTACGTTCTTTTAATTCTTTAGGATAAAATACGGAAAGATATTCAGAAATATTTTCAGCCACGGTAGTAACGCCCATTAGGTCGAATCTCTGCGACATATACTTCATGTAAGACTCTCCGGGAACAAGATTATGAAGAGGCCCCTTAACTTTTTTTCTTCCCCAGGATATATTTCCTTGAGCCGGCTGAAGAGATCCGTAAACCAGCTGTAATAGGGTGCTTTTACCACAACCGCTTTCACCCATTATTCCCAGATGTTCACCTCTCTCAACAGAAAAGCCAATATCATCAAGGACCGAATCTTTGTCGTAGGCAAATGATAAGCCGGTTATTTTTAACATGATTATTATCTTAAACGACTTCTAAAAAAAAATCCGTTTCTACAGAAACGGATTTTGCTCTGAATTATTGATAGTTACTCTTTAAATTCCTTGATGACTGCCTTATTTGGTAATTCCTTATAGTTCATATTATAAAGGGTAAATGCAAAAATATCGGCATATTGCTCAATTGTTTTACTAACAGGTGTCCCTGCTCCATGGCCGGCGTTAGTTTCAATGCGAATAAGAGTCGGGTTAGGACCTGACTGCTTCTCCTGAAGTTCGGCCGCAAATTTAAAGCTATGGGCAGGTACAACGCGGTCATCATGGTCTCCTGTTGTAATCAAGGTGGCAGGGTATTCGACCCCTTCTTTTACATTGTGAAGAGGGGAATAGCCTTTTAGGTACTGAAACATTTCTTCACTATCTTCAGAAGTGCCATAATCATAATGCCATCCCGCTCCTGAAGTGAAAGTATGATAACGCAGCATGTCCAGGACACCTACGGCCGGCAGAGCTACTTTCATTAGATCGGGTCTTTGGGTCATGGTGGCACCTACTAAAAGTCCGCCATTAGAACCACCTCTTATTGCCAGGTTTTCCGATGAAGTATATTTGTTCTCTATAAGGTACTCTGCAGCAACTATGAAATCGTCAAACACATTTTGCTTTTTAGTTTTTATACCGGAATCATGCCATTTTTTCCCATATTCTCCACCACCTCGCAAATTAGCTACGGCATAAACGCCTCCCTGTTCCATCCAAACGGCATTAACTATATTGAAAGAAGGGGTAAGACTTATATTGAACCCGCCGTAGCCATACAGAATAGTTGGGTTTTTAGAATTGAGTTTTAGCCCCTTTTTATAGGTAATAATCATTGGGATTTCTGTTCCATCTTTTGAAGTATAGAACACTTGCTTAGATTCATAATCATTCGGATTAAAATCAATTTGAGGTTTCCAGTAGGGTTCATAATTACCTGTTTCCACATTGTATTTATAAGAGGAACCAGGAGTGTTATAATTAGTAAATGAAAAGTAGAATTCTTTTTCTTCTTTTTTACCACCAAAACTACTTGCACTGCCTATTCCAGGTAGCTTAATTTCACGTATAAGTTTACCATCATAATCATGCTGAAAAACTTTGGAGATGGCATCTACCATATATTCTGCAAAAAAGTAACCTCCGCCGGTATTTGGACTAAGAACATTCTCTGTTTCAGGAATAAAATCTTCCCACTTTTCCTGACCTGGATTTGACGCATCTACAGTTATAATCTTTTTATTAGGAGCATTTAAATTGGTAACCATGTAAAGCTTTGAGCCTACATTTTCAATGACCTCAGTATCTGAATCTTCATGGTCTAATATAGTTATCAACTTACTGTCCGGCATTTTTAGATCTTTTAAATAAAGCTTATTACCCGAAGTAGAATTTGCAGCTGAAATAAGTAAATAATTATTATCCTCAGTCACACTTCCTCCTACATACCTGTGTTTTTCTTCAGGAATACCTCCAAAAATTAATGCATCTGTACTTTGCGGAGTACCCAACTTATGGTAATAAAGTTTATGTTGGTCTGTCTTTGCAGAGAGCTCACTACCTTCAGGTTTATCATAACTTGAATAGTATAAACCTTCATTGCCATACCAGGAAAGGCCACTAAATTTTACATCTATGAGGGTGTCTTCAACAATAGTCTTCCCATCGGTCTCCATAACAATTACCTTCCTCCAATCACTACCTCCCTCGGAAATGGAGTAGGCAGCCATAGAACCATCTTTTGTAAAACTCAACCCCATTAATGATGTAGTTCCATCTTCCGAAAAACCATTTGGATCTAAAAAAACTTCGGCTTCCTGATTCTCTTTTTGACGATATAATACATATTGGTTTTGCAAACCATCATTCTTATAAAAATAGATATAATCACCCTCCTTGAACGGGGAACTAAGCTTCTCATAGTTCCAGAGTTGTTCCAATCTGTTCTTCAAATCTTTCCTGAACGGTATTTTATCCAAATAGCCAAAAGTGGTAGCATTTTCTTCTTTAACCCATGCTTCTGTTTCTTCGCTCCGGTCATCTTCCAGCCAGCGGTAAGGATCGTTAACTGTAGTCCCAAAATAATTGTCAACGGTATCTGCTTTTTTAGTCAATGGATAATTCACAGTAATGGTATCTTTTTTTTCTGAATTCTGGCAAGAAAAGTTAATGAATACAAGAAGTAATATAATCCCAATATTTCTCATGAAAAATAATTTTAAAGACCAAAAATACCACAAAAAACCTTTAAGCACTCATGCACAAAAAGGTTTTAACAGTTTTTATAATAGAGCAATCAGATGAGTTTTGTTTCCACCAGGTATTCTGCTATTTGAATAGCATTTGTAGCAGCACCTTTTCTTAGATTATCGGCAACTATCCACATATTTATGGTGTTTCGCTGCGTTTCATCTCTTCGTATTCTTCCTACAAAAACATCATCTTTATCATGCGCATAAACTGGCATTGGATAAGTGTTGGTATCCGGATTGTCCTGTACAACAACACCTGGGGTATTATTCAGAATTCTTCTTACTTCATTGAGTTCAAAGTCGGATTCAAATTCAACGTTTACAGATTCAGAATGCCCTCCTGCAGTAGGAATGCGCACAGCGGTTGCTGAAATTGAAAATGTGTGATCGTCTAGTATCTTCTGAGGTTCCCTGGCCAATTTCATTTCTTCTTTGGTATACCCATTTTCCATAAAAGTGTCACAATGCGGCAGGGCATTCCTGTTGATAGGATATGGATATGCCATTTCACCTTGTATTCCGGCCATTTCATTCTCCAACTGTTTTACAGCTTTAACACCGGTTCCTGAAACGGATTGATAGGTTGAAACTACAACCCGCTTCATTTTATATCTGGCATGCAAAGGTGCCAGTACCATAACAAGTTGAATGGTAGAACAATTGGGATTGGCGATTATTTTATCTGCTTTGGTTAATTTATTTGCATTGATTTCCGGAACGACCAATTTTTTTTCAGGATCCATGCGCCAGGCCGACGAATTATCAATTACCGTGGTGCCAGCTGCTGCAAATTTTGGCGCCCATGTTAGTGATGTATCTCCTCCGGCAGAAAAAATAGCCAGATCCGGACGTGCAGCCACAGCATCAGCAAGACCTATTACGCTAATGGATTGCCCGTTATAGGACATCTTTTTGCCAACAGATCGCTCAGAGGCGACCAATAACAGTTCAGTTATTGGGAAACTCCGCTCTTTAAGCACTTTTAGCATTACTTCGCCAACCATTCCGGTTGCGCCAACTACAGCTACCTTCATGTTTTTAATATTTAATGCCCAAAGGTATTGCAACCAATGTTGATGAACAAGACTTTTTATTGAATATTTAAAAATATAACAATTTGTTATAATACAAACAAATTTAAAAAAAGGACCACCAATTCAGTTTGCGAAAACCAATTGGTGGCCTTTAAGTTAGTTTAGCAGTGTAGCGGTAACCCCTGTAAAAGGTGTTTTATTCTTTCTATTTTTTCAATAAATCTCTTATTTGTGTTAAAAGTTCTTCCTGACTTGGACCTGAGGGAGCAGGCGGAGCAGGCGGAGTTTTTGTTTTGTTATAAGATTTAACTATAAGAAACATTACAAATCCCACAATAAGTAGATTAACAATAGTGTTTACCCATGCTCCCCAACGAATGGCATTTTCCGCTACATAGCCAGCTTCTCCTTCAACCCCTGAGGTCTCTGTGAGGACATATTTTAAATTGGCAAAATCTACACCTCCTGCAAATTCACCTACAATTGGCATAATAATGTCGGCTACAAAGCCATTAATAACCAGGCCTAGGGCTCCTGCCATAATTACAGCAACTGCAAAATCAATTACATTACCGGTCATAATGAAATTCTTGAATTCTTTTAACATGTCATTAGTTTTTAAATGGTTAGGTAATAAGTGCCATTACAAGATAATTAAAATAATTATTCTTAACAATATGTAAATTAGTTGATTAACCTCCTGTAATTACCCTTTTAATTCTTTGAGAAATACCGCTTAGAATTTCATAAGAAATTGTGTTTGCGCCAGCTGCAAAAGTCTCGGCGGAATGCTCTTTTCCAAAAACGACTACCTCATCACCTTCCTTGCAATCAATGCCAGTTATATCTATCATGATCATATCCATACAAACATTTCCAATAATTGCTGCCTCCGTACCATTCACTAAAACCGAAGCTTTTCCATTACCATATTGTCTTCCAATTCCATCAGCATGCCCAAGGGGCAGGGTTGCAGTTTTTTTATATCCCTCAGCAGCAAAAGCCCTATTGTAACCCACACTTTCATTAGGTTCTATATTGTGTATCTGCGAGATTACTGTTTTTAATGTTGCCACAGGCCGTAACTTAGCATCATACCCGGCTTCATTTCCATATCCGTAAAGGCCAATACCACTTCGCACCATTTGGAATTGTGCTTCAGGATAATTGAATATCCCGGAGGTATTGAGAATATGCATAAATGGCTTAATTTTCAGTTTGGAAACAAATTCCTCGGCAATCTTTTCAAAGGATTTAATTTGATTTTTGCTGAATTCTTCTTCAGACTTGTCTTCGGAGGCGGCCAAATGAGAAAATATTGATTTTATTTTCAATTCTTCTCTATCCACAAGCTGATCGGCAATATATTCAATATCATTTTCCCAAAATCCAAGCCTGTTGAGGCCTGTGTTAAATTTTAAGTGGACAGGATAAGCCTTTTGCTTTTGTGCCTTTGAAGCCTTAATGAATTCTCGGAGTACTCTGGGGGAATATAGACTGGGTTCCAGACAATATTTTATAACCATTGAATAATTGGAAGGCTGTGCATGCAACACAAGTATAGGTGTTTTAATCCCTGCTTCCCTTAAGACCTTTCCTTCATGGGCATAGGCCACCGCTAAATAATCTACTCCCAGTTTCTCCAGTTTTTTTGCAATAATCACGGAATCACTTCCATAGGCAAAGGCCTTAACCACAGCTAAAAACATGGTTGAAGGATGTATTTTGGTTCTAATATAATTGTAATTATGTTCTAAAGCCACAAGATCCAACTCCAGTGTAGTCTCTTTAGCTCTAGGCATTGGTATCTTTTTTACCTTGATTTATCTCCTCAGCTTCTACCTTCATTTTACTAATTTTTTCTTTTAGCATAGCTTTGTAAAATGCTGCCCGGCTTAAGGGTTCATACTCTTCTGTTTCTCCCAGCAGCACCAATTTATCATTATTAGATTTTCTAAAACTATAATTGGCAAGATTGCCGGTTCGTGTGCAAATAGCATGGACTTTTGTTACGTATTCTGCGGTAGCCATTAAAGCCGGCATTGGCCCGAAAGGATTACCTTTATAATCCATATCGAGTCCGGCAACAACAACCCGTATCCCCATATTAGCAAGATCATTGCAAACAGTCACAATTTCATCATCAAAGAACTGAGCTTCATCTATTCCTACTACATCACAGTCGTCTGCCAGAAGCCGAATATTTGCCGCCGCCGGTACAGGGGTAGAACGAATTTCGTTTTCATCATGAGAGACTACTTTCTCCTCTTTATATCTGGTGTCCACAATTGGCTTAAATATTTCTACTTTTTGCTTTGCAAACTGGGCTCGTTTAAGCCTGCGAATCAACTCTTCCGTTTTTCCGGAAAACATTGAGCCGGAGATAACCTCTATCCAACCGAATTGTTCCTTATGATTAACAGTGTTTTCGAGAAACATTTTGTAATTTTAAACCAAAGTAAAGGGTTTATTCCCTTATTTATGAAACGAATTATAAAAGTATTAAAAAAGATAGACCTTTACTGTTTAGTCTAAACAAAAAGAAATGAAGCGAAAACTGAAAGAGGAATTAATAAAGATGTCCACAGATATTATTACATCTAGGGGTCTTACGGAGATGGAGATACCTGAATTATATGAAGCTGCGAGAAATCTGTACGAGAAATTGGCTGTTCTTAAGTTTATTGATGAAAAACTCAACGATATTGAAATTGACGTGTCCAAAAATGTTCTGGCATCAAGGTTTGAAAAAATGGCTAATGCTGTAATGAATGAAAATAAATCGGTTCCTGAAAATAATCCACACGAGGAAGATATAATTACTCAGGGGATTGATACCATAAAGGGGATGGTTTCTGAAATGCCGAATAATGAGGATAATGATAGGCTATTTGCAGAATTTGTTGCAAAACCTGAGACCGCAAAGGCTGATAATAACAAAGCCTCTGCAGATAGTTCTCAAGCGGTAAAAGAAGTTTCCAAGCCAAAATCATTGAATGACAAACTCACAAATAAAGAAATAACGGTGGGATTAAACGACAGACTTGCCTTTGTTAAACAACTTTTTAATGATAGCACAGAAGACTTCAACAGGGTAATTTCCCAACTGAATACCATAGATTCTCAAGAACGCTCTATGGCCTTTATTGAAAATATGGTTAAGCCAGATTACAATCAATGGGCAGGAAAAGAAGAATATGAAATCAGGTTTATTGCTCTTATTGAGCGTAGATTCTCTTAAATTCTTGTATCGGATTTACTGAGATTATAAGAAATGTATATTGCTCATACTGCCTTAAAAGAGGGTAAGATCTTAAAACAGTGCTGACAGGCAAGTTATTTATTGTTCCAACACCTATTGGAAATTTGGAGGATATTACCTTTAGAGCTATAAAA
>Ga0209456_10001004_pt1 | contig 14036 bp, 10 predicted proteins | sample COG_11_FD_184755 | JGI IMG/M metagenome (GOLD analysis project Ga0209456, IMG submission 184755) | Pelagic marine sediment microbial communities from the LTER site Helgoland, North Sea, for post-phytoplankton bloom and carbon turnover... | ecosystem: Environmental > Aquatic > Marine > Neritic...
GCACCCCGCGGCACCCTGTTTCATGATTATGAAATCAACGCTGACGGCCTGGTTGAAAAAGCCAACCTGATCGTATCGACAACCAACAACAACCAGGCGATGAATGAGTCGATCCGCCAGGTCGCGAATCACTACCTGGACGGCAAACAGCTGACGGAACCGTTGCTGAACCAGATCGAGGTCGCCATCCGTGCCTACGACCCCTGCCTGTCCTGCGCCACCCATGCACTGGGCAAGATGCCGCTCGAGGTAAATCTGTTGAACAGCGAAGGCGAGCTGTTGGATCGGCTGCAAAAGCGGGCTGACGGTGCCATCGGTATACCGGCAGACCGTGAGAACCGCGGGTGACTGACGAACCCCAGGCAAGACCCATCCTTGTTTTTGCCTATGGCAACCCCTCACGGGGCGACGATGCCCTGGGACCGGCCATGTATGAACTGATAGAGGCGCAACAGCAGAAAGCCGGTCTGCTGAACAACGTCTCACTGCTTACCGATTTCCAGCTGCAAATCGAACACGCGACGGATCTGCAACATCGCCAGCGGGTGATTTTTATCGACGCCAGCCTGACAGCATCCCCGCCCTATGAATTTCACCCCATCCTGCCTGAACAAGACCTCAGCTACACCACCCACGCCATGAGCCCGGCTGCCGTACTCTCTGTCTATCAGCAGATCAACCGGCAGCCACCTCCCTCTGCTTATATGCTGTCGATACGCGGCTACGAATTCGGCCTCGGCAAGCCGCTCTCCGGGCGCGCACGCGCGCATCTGCAGACCGCTTTCGAGTTTCTCATGGAGGGTCAGGTCTTGAATCTTGAATGACTGGCGGATGCGGTAAGATCACATCCGGCTCATTACCGAATGCCACTGACTTAAGCTGATGTCATGTAAATAGCCACGGAAAACACGGAAGGCACGGAATTTTTTATCATTTTTTCGGTGATTTCCGTGTATTCCGTGGCTAAATTCAACGCGGTGCGATCGGGGTGGGGCAGCTGGGAGCTCAAGTCGGTGCCATTAGGCTCATTACCCTTGATTCAATCCGAGAACATCCTGCATGTCGTACAAACCGGCAGGCTGAGACATCACCCAGCCAGCGGCACGTGCAGCTCCGGATGCAAAAGTCATGCGGCTGGACGCCTTGTGGGTAATTTCCACGCGCTCGCCTTCGGCGGCAAACATCACCGTATGTTCGCCAACGATGTCGCCGGCACGTATGGTTTCGAAGCCGATGGTTTTGCGGTCCCGCGCAGCGCTTATACCTTCGCGTCCATAGATCGCACAGTCTTTCAAATCGCGCCCAAGCGCTTCGGCAACAACCTCCCCCATACGCAGAGCTGTTCCGGACGGTGCATCCACCTTGTGCCGATGGTGTGCCTCAATGATTTCGATATCCACTTCGTCACCCAGCACTCGCGCAGCCACATCGAGCAGCTTAAGGCACAGGTTCACCCCGACACTCATGTTGGGCGCAAACACAAGGCCGATATCCCCGGATGCGGTTTTTATCTGCTGCTTCTGCTCATCGCTGAAACCGGTGGTTCCGATCACGATACGCTTGCCGTGCCGACGACAGAGTTCCAGGTGAACCAGCGTTGCAGCGGGTGCCGTGAAATCGATCAGCACGTCAAACTGGTCAACCAGACTCTCAAGATCATCATGGATGATGACACCCAGCTCACCCGCGCCGGCCACCACACCGGCATCACTGCCAAGTAATTCATGTCCAGCGCGTTCTGTCGCCACGCCCACCGTTAATCCCTCTGTACGCCCGCAGGCATCGATCAAATTGCGGCCCATGCGGCCGGCGGCTCCGGGTATGGCGATTCGCGTCATATTAAAATTTCATGCCTTCGAAGAAATTCTTGACACCATCCAGCCAGCTATGGTGCTGGGGACTGTGCTTGCCATGATTTTTCAGGCTGCTATCCAGCTCGCGTAACAGCTCCTTTTGTTTGCTGCTGAGCTTGACGGGAGTTTCCACCAGCACCCGACACAACAGGTCACCTACCGCCCCGCCACGAACAGGCTTGACACCCTTGCCACGCATGCGGAACAGCTTACCGGACTGGGTTTCCGCCGGCACCCTCAATACCACACGGCCATCCAGTGTCGGCACTTCCAGTTCACCACCAAGCGCAGCCGTTGCAAAACCGATAGGCACTTCGCAATACAGATTGGCGTCATCACGCTTGAAGATCGAGTGTTCCTTGACCTGGATCTGCACATATAAATCACCCGGTGGCCCACCGTTTTCACCGCTTTCGCCTTCGTTAGCCAGACGGATACGGTCACCGCTGTCGACACCGGCCGGCACTTTCACGGACAGTGTCTTCTGCTCCTTGATCCTGCCCTGACCATGACAATCACCGCAAGGATCATTGATGATGGAACCGCTACCCTTACAGCGTGGACAGGTCTGCTGGACCGAGAAAAACCCCTGCTGCATGCGGACCTGGCCATGACCACCGCAGGTGGTACAGGTGCTTGGTTTGGTGCCTTTCTTGGCGCCGCTGCCATCACAGGTAGCACAGCTGACGTAGGTCGGAACACGGATCTTCACCGTGGTTCCGCGAACTGCATCTTCCAGGGAAAGCTCCAGATTGTAACGCAGGTCCGCACCACGATAGACCCGCTTCCCGTCACGGCCACCGCCGCCACCGCCACCGAAGATGTCGCCAAACACATCCCCGAATATATCGCTGAAGCTGGCGCCGGCACCGAAACCACCGCCACCGGCCGCGCCGCCCATGCTGGGGTCGACGCCGGCATGACCAAACTGGTCGTAGGCCGCACGCTTCTGTGCATTGCTCAATATTTCATAGGCCTCTTTGGCCTGCTTGAATTTTTCTTCGGCTTCGGCATTGTCCGGATTGCGGTCCGGATGATATTTCTGTGCGGCACGCCGGTAGGCCTTTTTCAGCTCGGCATCGCTGGCGTTTTTTGAGACACCGAGGGCCTGGTAATAGTCTTGCTTCGACATAGCTCGATTCTTTAACTCTAAACTCTAACCGCGTCCCCCAGGGGACCTTGTCTCGCCTGGCGGCGATTCACCTTGTGAACGATGAGGAGCCTGTCGGACTTAGGAACAATCTACTGCGCTGATGGGAGAGCGGCCCAAATGCCCCTGATTTTTTGTTGCGTAGGCCCACTATGCGCCTCAAAATCATGACCATTTGTCCTCGCTCTCCCACCATGCTCGCTACGATTGCCTAAGTCCGACAGGCTCCTAGGGGCACGAAAGTAAACTACAGTACAGCACACGAATACCCACATCCATAAATTAATACCAGGAACCGCAGAAGACACCACCCACACAGCGCCGCTTCTGCACCAGCACCTCAACGTCTTTCACGGTTATTCCACACGGCAAAAATCCGGGGCCAGTTTTCAGCCGGCCCCGGACTGCCTTTGCAAGCTGATCTCTCCGAACCGCTTACTTGTTGTCGTCCTTGACCTCTTCGAACTCCGCATCGACCACATCGTCACCACCAGCATCCGCTGTTTCGGCACTTTCCGCTCCGGCAGCACCCGCTGCTGCAGCCTCTGCCTCACCCTTGTCGGCATAGAGTTTTTCAGCCAGCTTACCGGACAACTCGGCCAGCGCTGCAGTCTTTGCCTCGATGGCAGCCTTGTCATCAGCTTTCAAGGTTTCTTTCAGTTCCTCGATCGCCTTTTCGATAGCCTGTTTTTCTTCATCGCTCACCTTGTCCTCACCCAGATCCTTGAGTGATTTCTCGGTGGCGTGGATCATGTTGTCCGCCTGGTTACGGGCGTCCGCCAGCTCATGGAACTTGCGGTCTTCGTCGGCGTGTGCCTCGGCATCCTTGACCATGCGATCGACTTCATCATCCGACAGCCCGCTCGATGCCTTGATGATAATATTCTGTTCCTTGCCGGTACCCTTGTCCTTGGCGGACACATTAAGAATACCGTTGGCATCGATATCAAAAATCACTTCGATCTGCGGCACACCACGCGGAGCCGGTGGAATATCGGTCAGGTCAAAGCGGCCCAGCGATTTGTTGCCGCTGGCGATTTCACGCTCCCCCTGCAGGACGTGCACAGTAACCGCGCCCTGATTGTCGTCAGCCGTGGAGAACACCTGGTTCGCCTTGGTGGGTATGGTGGTGTTCTTTTCGATCAGCTTGGTCATCACACTACCCAGGGTTTCGATACCCAGAGACAATGGTGTCACATCCAGCAGCAGCACGTCTTTGACTTCACCACCCAGCACACCACCCTGGATGGCGGCACCGATGGCAACGGCCTCGTCCGGGTTCACATCGCGGCGTGGTTCCCTGCCGAAGAAATCCTGTACCACTTCGCCAACTTTCGGCATACGTGTCTGACCACCCACCAGAATCACGTCATCGATGTCACCAACCGATAAACCGGCATCCTTGAGCGCGAGCTTGCATGGCTCGATGGTACGGCCAACCAGACTCTCGACCAGTGATTCCAGCTTGGCACGCGTAATCTTCAGATTCAGATGCTTCGGACCGGCGGCATCGGCTGTGATATAGGGCAGATTGACGTCTGTCTGCTGGCTTGAAGATAACTCGATCTTGGCCTTTTCCGCAGCTTCCTTCAGACGCTGCATGGCCAGCGGATCTCCGCGCAGGTCGATGCCCTGATCCTTTTTGAATTCATCGGCCAGATAATCGATAAGGCGCTTGTCGAAATCCTCACCACCGAGGAAGGTGTCGCCGTTGGTGGACAGCACCTCGAACTGATGCTCTCCATCGACGTCAGCGATTTCGATAATCGAGATATCGAAGGTACCGCCACCCAGGTCGTATACGGCGATCTTGACGTCACCGCGTTTCTTGTCCATGCCATAGGCCAACGCTGCTGCGGTCGGTTCATTGATGATACGCTTGACGACCAGACCGGCAATTTTGCCGGCGTCCTTGGTCGCCTGCCGCTGTGAGTCGTTAAAATAGGCCGGTACGGTGATAACCGCTTCTGTGACCTCTTCACCGAGATAATCTTCTGCAGTTTTCTTCATCTTCTGCAGTACACGGGCGGAGACTTCCGGCGCGGCCATCTTATTGCCATGGGCTTCAACCCAGGCATCACCGTTGTCCGCCTTGATGATCTTGTAGGGTACCAGCTCCATATCCTTTTGAACTTCGGCATCACCAAAGCGGCGACCGATCAGACGCTTGACCGCGTACAGGGTATTGGCCGGATTGGTGACCGCCTGGCGTTTGGCCGCCTGCCCCACCAACACTTCATCGCCTTCGGTAAACGCCACAATGGACGGGGTGGTACGATCGCCCTCACTGTTTTCAATAACCCGTGGCTCACCACCCTCCATCACTGCGACGCAGGAGTTGGTGGTCCCAAGGTCGATTCCAATAATCTTGCCCATGTTCGTTGGTCTCCCAGATTTCTAGATCTTTCGATTCTGCGTTAAGGTGTCAGTTGCCTCCCTAGATGGGGGCATTCATTTATTTTTCAAGCCTGTTCGTTGAGCTGTCCGCCACTGGATTCCTGGGTGGCTTTGGATACGATCACCATGGCAGGACGAATCAGCCGCTCGTTGAGCAGATAACCTTTCTGGACCACGGTTACCACTGTGTTCGGCTTGACATCCGCACGCTCCTGCACAGACATAGCTTCGTGATATTCTGGATTAAATTTCTCATTTAATGCATTGATTACATTAATATTATATTTATCCATTACCGAGGTCAGCATTTTCAATGTCAACTCACCGCCTTCTTTGAGTCCGGCCACATCAGCATTTTCCCCGGCCGCTGCAAGGCCCATTTCCAGGCTGTCCTTAACCGGCAACAAGTCCACTGCGAACTTTTCCAGGGCAAATTTGTGCGCGTTGACCAGGTCGCGCTCATTGCGTTTGCGCAGATTATCGATATCAGCCTGCAGACGCAGGCACTGATCCCAATGTGAGTCCGCTTTATTGCGGGCATCTTCCAGAAGCGCCTGCAATGCATCCGGATCCGTCGCCGCCGCGTCATCACCCGCCGCTTGGTCCGACTGCGTTTCCTGCACCGAATCCAGCTCTTCTTCGCTCACTACCTTTTCCTGATCGCTCATTTAATACCTCTACAACAATATATTACACAACATATCTAATTCGCTTACAGAAGCTAAATCCACCGTTTGATCCCTTGATTCAGTCATTCAAAACGAGGAAGCTTGGGACGTTAATTTTTAGTTCCGCGTTTTACTTGAGCCTATACATAGGGGCTAATTCTTCGGATTCAAGGCCGCGCTGAGAATCCGTGCCGTCGCATCGACAATCGGTATGACACGCTCGTAGGCCATGCGCGTGGGCCCGATAACACCCAGCACACCCAACACCTGGCCGTCGACAGAGTAAGGCGCCGTCACCAGACTGCACTCATCGAGCATCTGGTAGCCCGATTCTTCACCGATGAAGATCTGCACACCTTCGTTCTCGACGCACTGATCAAGCAGATGCAGGATGTGACGCTTTTCATTAAATGCTTCAAATAAGTGCCTCAATGTAGTAACTTTACAAAGTTCTTCAAACTCCATCAGGTTGGTCTGACCGGCCAGCACATAGTCACTGCCCTGCTCGGCTTCACCCAGCACCTGATCGGCCATATCCAGCGCCGTGGCCATCATACGGTTGAGATTCTCACGGGTTTCGCGTAACTCCGACACCAGCCGCCCGCGCACTTCATTGAGCTCCCTGCCGGCAAACTGCTCGTTGAGAAAATTCGAGTACTGCTGAAGTTCCGACGCTGAATAATTCCGTTCTGTGTGCAGGATGCAGTTCTGCACCTCCTGGTCATTGATCACCAGCACCGCCAACACCTTCTGTTCCGACAAGGGTAGAAACTCAACCCGCTGCAGGGAAGCGTGCTCGCGTCGTGGCAGCGTGACCACACCCGCCAGCCTGGTCACATCGGAAAGCAGGTTGGAGGCGATCTCGGCCAGGTCATTGGCGTCGGTATCGGTACCCAGGCTGAGCTTGAATTCGTCGATCAGCGAATGCTCCAGGGGCTGAACAGACAACAGTGTATCCACGAACAAGCGGTAGCCGAGCACCGTGGGAACCCGCCCGGCAGACGTATGGGGTGAACTGACCAGCCCCATATCCTCCAGATCGGCGATGACATTACGAATGGTGGCCGGGCTCAGTTTCAATCCGGCATCGCGCGCCAGTGTCCGCGACCCCACGGGCTGCCCCTCACGGATATAACGTTCCGTGAGCGCTTTCAGGAGATACTGGGCTCGTTCCGAAAGTTCCTGCACAGGAGGACTAACTCTTTCCGATAACAGATAAGCGGTTTACTTTAGCACTCATTGAGTTGGACTGCTAACAGCACATGGACCTGCCCTGAAATGTGCTAAGTTAATCCGCGAGTATCCACAATTTCAATGTCTGTTAACGCTCCTTAAGTCACTGTATTTTTGACCGATAATGATCTAGATGATATCCCTGTTTTCAACTATATCTGACGCCTTTTACGCAGCATGTTCTCACTCGGGCGAGTCCGATAAAGAGAGAGCCAATATGATTCGTTCCACAACCCTACGTACGCTCTGTAAAAGCATGGCGGGACTTTTTGTTTTTTTATCCTCGTTGGCGTTCGCCGCTGATTCATCCCTGCTCCCGGAACCTCGTGAACTGGTGCTCCTCAACTGGTCCGAATACATTGACCCCGATCTGGTTGAAAAATTTGAGACGCAATTCAACGCCAAGCTCAGGGAAGTCTATTTCGAAAGCGATGACCTGCGCGACGATATGATGCTCGAGACCGATGGCAAGGGTTACGACCTGGCCCTCGTCAATGGTATTTCGGTTGACCTGTACCGCAAACGTGGCTGGCTCTCACCCGTCAGTGAGACGCAAATCCCCAATCTCATACATATCGACAAGCGCTGGCTGGAGGCCTTCCCCGGCCTCGAGGGATACACAGTACCCTACTTCTGGGGCACCATGGGTATCGCCTATCGCAAGGACCTGGTGCCGGCCCCGCTGACCAGCTGGATGGATATCCTGCAGCCGGCCGAATCTCTGCACGGCAGGATCGGCATGGTGGAGAACTCGCGCGATTCAGTGGGCATGGCGCTGAAAGCACTCGGTTACTCGGCCAACAGTAGCGATTCAAAGCAGATCAAAGCCGCCGAACAGTTGTTGCTGGCACAGAAACCTCACGTAAAAACCTACACCTACATCGCCCTGAGTGAAGAATCCGCGCTGGTCAGTGGTGACATCATTGCAACCATGATCTACAGCGGCGACGCGCTCATGGTTCAGGAGCACCACGAAGAGATTGACTATGTGGTGCCGAGCGAAGGCGGCAATATCTGGGTTGACTACCTGGTTGTTCTGGAAAACTCAAAAAACAAGGAGCTCGCAGTGGCATTCCTCAACTTCCTCAATGAACCCGAGAACGCCGCCCAGCTGGCGGAATTTGTCTATTACGCGACACCCAATATGGCCGCTGAAAAACTCCTCCCCGCCGAGTTTCTGGAGGATCCGATCATCTATCCAAGCCAGGCGGTGCTGAGCCGGTCGGAGTTCTACAAACCGCTGCCACCACGCGCAAGCAAAAAACGTAACATTGCGTTTTCCCGGGTCCTGCAATAAATGGATCAATGAAGCTCCGCACAAAAATCCTGCTGCTGCTAATCCCGCTGATCGTGGCGCCGATGCTCGCCATGGGCTGGATTGCCTACAGCGAACTGAACGAAAAATCGAAGCAGAAAGCGTTTGCGGAAATGCAGGCATCCATCGACCATCTTGCCGGACATCTCGGACTCGATGTAGAGACTGCGGTTGCCAATATCGACCTGTTCGCCAATCACACCCTGATTAAAAAATACATCCTGACCAGCGACGAGGAGGAGCGTTATGCGCTTTTACAGGGGCCGACACTGCGTGTGCTCCACGGTTTCCAGCAAGCCTACGCGAACTACTACGAGATTCGCATACTGCTGCCCGATGGCTATGAGGACCTGCGCCGGACGTCGGTGCCGCTGGTGAACCTGACCGAGGAGGAAAACGAAAATCCGCTGTTCGTGGCCATGCAGCAAGCCGGTGATTCGGTGTCCAGCCTGATATCCCGTAATCCGGATAACGGGAAACTGGCACTGTTCGTCGGCAAGCCACTGATACTGCGTGACCCGGCGATAGACGCGACCGGTGTATCGGCGACACTGCGTGGCTACCTGGTACTGACCATCGAGCTGGACGAACTGGTGTCGCGCGTCAGCAGCGACGTGATCGGCAAATCGGGTTATATGCTTGTCACCGACAATCAAGCTAACACACTGATCCGATCCGAGACCGTAGCCGTCGAAAAAACCTGGCTGCGCGACGCCCTGGACTCCGTCGCGGGGCGCCCTTTCCGGGACAGGCCGGTGAAAACCGTTTTCAACGGGCAATCTTCCTACATAACAGGAATCCCGCTGCTTGATGACCTGCACCTGCTTGCCGTATTACCCGAGCAGGAAATCACAGACATTCGCAACAAGCTTGCTCTGTCTGTCATAGCCATCATGCTGGCTTCAATCGTTGTCACAGCGAGCGCCCTGTTTCTGGTCCTGCAGCGCCTTGTCATCGACCCAATCCAACGGCTCGGCGTTCTATCCAGGGAAATCGGCCGGGGAAACCTGGAAATTGAAAGCGGGTTGAAGTCAAATGATGAGATCGGCACTCTGGCCACGGCTTTCGAGGCCATGGCCGGAAGTCTTCGCAAGTCCGATGAGCAGATCCGCTATGTCGCCTATCACGATACGCTCACAGGTCTGCCAAACCGCGCCATGTTTCAGGAATACCTCAACCATGTGATCGCACACGCCCGCCGCAACCAGACACAATTTGCCCTGCTGTTTCTGGATATCGATGACTTCAAACGCATTAACGACACCCTCGGCCACGAAACCGGCGACCTCTTACTACAGGAAGTCGCGGAGCGACTGGCAAACTGCCTGCGCGACACCGACTATGTGGCACGCATGGGTGGCTTCGACGAGCCCGACGAATTCCTCGCCCGACTGGGCGGAGACGAGTTCATCATGCTGTTACCCGATATAAGCGACCCGCACGCGCCCGGCGCCCTGGCCCACCGTCTTATAAAAGCCCTGTCACAGTCCTTCTCCATGTCTGAGCATGATTACTACGTCAGTGCCAGTATTGGTATCACCCTTTACCCGATAGATGGTGAGGAGGGTGCCGAACTCATCAAGAATGCAGACATCGCCATGTACCACGCAAAAGAGCAGGGTAAAAACAACTATCAGTACTATCTCGAATCCATGAATGCACTGGCCCATGAGCAGCTGTCACTCGAGCACAAGCTGCGCAGGGCGCTGGAAAACAACGAATTATGCCTGCATTATCAGCCTCAGGTTGAGGCTGCGAGCGGTCGGATCGTCGGTGTGGAAGCACTGCTACGCTGGTTCGATCCGGACCAGGGTCTGATACCGCCGGACGTTTTCATTCCGGTTGCAGAGAATTCGGGCCTGATTCTCCCCATCGGGGAATGGGTCATCAACGAAGCCTGCAGACAGAACAAAGCCTGGCAGAAAGCCGGTCTGGAAAAAATCGTGGTATCCGTCAATATATCGGGCATCCAGTTCGCCAGGCAGAATGTCCCTGAGGTGATCGAGGCGGCGCTGCAAAAGAGCCGGCTGCTCCCCGCTTTTCTCGAAACCGAGATAACCGAAAGCGTCATCATGGATCAACCCGAGCGTGCTGTAGAACAGCTTTCCGCCATAAAGGATCTGGGTGTCAGTATCGCACTGGATGATTTCGGTACGGGTTATTCCTCGTTCAGCCACCTGCACCGCTTTCCTATAGACACGCTCAAAATAGACCGCAGCTTCATCAGCGACATCTGCAAAAAAACAGAGCATGCGGAAATCGTTGCAGCCATCATCGCCATGTCACACATACTGAAGCTGCGCGTGGTCGCCGAAGGTATCGAGGATGAAGACCAGCTTCATCTGCTCGTTGCAAGAGACTGCGACATTATCCAGGGTTACCTGTTCAGCCGGCCTCTGCCGGCAGAACAGCTAACGCAATTGCTGGCCAGGCCCACATTGAGGACGGCATAGAATCCCCAATTCAACAAAATTTGTAGTTGGCGGCGTGGCCCGGAACCGATAGCATTGTCTACTAATGAGCAACCCGTTCCAGACAATCGGCCTGATCGCCAAGTCCAGTGCGCCGTCTGTCGCCCAGACACTGACGAAACTGATCAACGATCTCAAGCAGCGCGAACTCCGTGTGGTCCTGGACGAGAGCGCGGCGGTTTACTTCGAGCGGCCTGACGAAGCGGTCTTAAACCGCTGGGAACTGTCCAAAGGCTGCGATCTGGCGATTGTGGTGGGCGGAGACGGCACCTTACTCAATGCTGCGCGAAGTCTGGCTGAAGCGGGTGTGGCGGTGCTCGGTGTCAATCTGGGGCGCCTCGGGTTCCTGGCCGATGTCTCGCCTGACGAAATGCACGAACGGCTGGATGAAATCCTGGCCGGACAGTACGAAGAAGAGCACCGTTCCCTGCTTCACGCCAGTGTGATCCGCAACGGGCGCACGGTCAGTGAAAGCGATGCGCTGAACGACGTTGTCATACACAAGTGGGACATTGCCCGCATGATCGAGGTCGACACGACGATTGACGGGCGCTTCCTCAATTCGCTGCGCGCGGATGGACTGATTGTCTCTACACCGACAGGTTCGACCGCCTATGCCCTGTCCGGTGGCGGCCCCATTCTCGACCCGGCACTAAAAGCTCTGGTGCTGGTTCCCATTTGCCCGCATACCTTGAGTAACCGCCCTATCGTGGTCAGTGACCAGGTGGAAATTGAAATCGTTGTACACGGCGAAAACTGCACCGAGGCGCAGATCACCTGTGATGGACAGGTGAATTTTGAACTGGCGAGCGGTGATAAGGTACGCATCAAGCGCAAGGGTCACGATCTGCGGCTCATCCACCCCCGCAACCACGATCACTTCGACATCATGCGTAAAAAACTGCGTTGGGCGGAACAGCCGTAATGCTGGTATCCCTGCATATACGCGATTTCGCCATTATTGATGAACTGGAGGTCGAATTACGCCCGGGCATGACCGCGCTGACCGGCGAAACCGGCGCCGGCAAATCAATTCTGCTCGACGCCCTGGGTCTGTTACTGGGCGACCGTGCTGACGCCGGCGCCGTTCGTCACGGCGCCGGGCGTGCCGAGATCAGCGCGAGCTTCGATGTCTCCGCGATCGAGAGCGCACGCAGCTGGCTGACGGAACAGGAACTGGAGCTGGACGGCGAATGCCAGATACGCCGCGTCGTTCTCAGCGAGGGCCGCTCGCGCGGCTATATCAACGGCTCGCCGGTCCCCATTCAGTCATTGCGCGACTTTGGCGAACGTCTGGTCGACATACACGGTCAGCACGAACACCAGTCCCTGATGAAGCGCGAGCTGCAGCGTCAGTTACTCGACAGCCACGGTGGCCATGACAAGCTGCTGGCCGAACTGGCCGGCATCCACGGTGACTGGAAACACACTCAACACCAGATTGAAGCCATTATCGGTACCGGTCAGGACCGCGATTCGCGACTTGAGTTTCTGAAATTCCAGTTGCAGGAACTCGATGAACTGGCGCCCGAAGCGGGTGAAGTTGTACGGCTTCACGAAGAACACGCGCGACTCGCCAACGCCGGCCAGCTGCTGGAGACCTGCGGCAGCCACGTTGCCCGCTTATACGATGACGAACACTCGGCACAGTCGGCCATCAGCCACGCCCTGAGCGACCTGCAACCCCTTGCGCAGATCGATACAACGCTCAAAGAGGCCCGCGAACTGATTAACGGTGCGCTGATTCAACTCGAGGAAGGCATCAATCAGCTCAGGTCCTACCAGGAAGGGTTGGAACTGGATCCGCAACGCCTGCGGTGGGTGGAACAAAGGCTGGACGCCTTACACAAGATTGCCGGCAAACATCGCATCGAGGCGGAAACCCTGACCGATTTCCAGAGCCGCCTGGGTCAGGAGCTGGACACGCTGGAACAGGCTGACCAGCAGCTGCAGACGCTGGAACAAAGGCGTCAGCAACTGCTGGGGCAGTTCGACAAATGCGCACAACAGCTGCATCGCAAACGCGTGAAAACGGCAACACAGTTATCCGCACAGGTTAGCGACGTCATGCAAACGCTGGGCATGCGCGGTGGGCGCTTCAAAATCGCGGTCAGCGCCGCCGGCCCGACTGACGCCATGTCAGCCCATGGCCGCGACCAGATTGAGTTTCTGGTCAGCGCCAACCCCGGGCAACCCCCCAAACCACTGGCCAGGGTCGCATCCGGCGGTGAACTGTCGCGCATCAGTCTGGCCATCCAGGTTGTCGCCGCCACCGATACGCACATCCCCACCCTGATATTTGATGAAGTCGACACCGGCGTGGGCGGCGCGGTCGCAGAAACTGTCGGCAAGCAGATGCAACTGCTCGGTAAACACCATCAGGTGATGTGTGTGACGCACCTGCCACAAGTCGCCGCACAGGCGCATCACCATCTGCAAGTCAGCAAGCTGGCCGGTGACAAAATCACGCGCACGCGCATACGCGCCCTGGCCGACGACGAGCGTGTCGAGGAGATCGCCCGCATGCTGGGCGGGCGGAAAATCACCGCTTCGACGCGTCAGCACGCACGGGAAATGCTGCAACTGGGCGGGATGGGTGCAGACAAAAAAAACGCAAAACCGTAGCTGCGGTCTCCTGACCGCGATTATTCTTTTGCGACGATGGCTGGAGACGTGTGGTTCATGGCTCAGCTTTTCAGGTTCGGGCAGCTCTTCCGGGTGCAGTCACCATAAATAATAAGCGAGTGATCCCGAATGGAAAATCCAGCCTTTCTGGCAACTTTCTCCTGGCAGCGCTCTATTGTCTCTTCGACAAATTCAACGACTTTGCCACACTGATTGCAGACAATGTGATCATGATGGTGGCCCTCGTTCATTTCAAACACCGAGTGACCGCCTTCGAAATGATGGCGGGTGACCAGACCGGCCGCCTCGAACTGGGTGAGGACA
>Ga0209456_10001005_pt1 | contig 14031 bp, 16 predicted proteins | sample COG_11_FD_184755 | JGI IMG/M metagenome (GOLD analysis project Ga0209456, IMG submission 184755) | Pelagic marine sediment microbial communities from the LTER site Helgoland, North Sea, for post-phytoplankton bloom and carbon turnover... | ecosystem: Environmental > Aquatic > Marine > Neritic...
CACTACAAAAATTATACGATTCGGTTGTCGACAGCGAAATCAGTCAGCTTTTGCTGACTGAGGATCCGGCCGGTTTATACGCATTCTGTTTGAATTGTATCGAACCATGAGCGCAACATCTGGCAGATGTGCTTTTTTGATATCAATTTTATCATATACCGGCTCCAGCTCTACCGGCATATCAGTCCTAAACATCCAGCAACGCTTTTTGAAACCTTTCCCTGTGTAAGTGGCTCTTAATGCCATTTAACATACCAATTCCCTGACAAATTGATTGTAAGGAAGAGGCCACGCAAGGCACTAAACCAAAAGATTATAGATTTATGCGCCTGGATGGCAGCGTTTCGTTTTATCGGAGGCAGAAATGGCAAAAGATAAAAAAGATATCAAAAAAGATATTTTGAATATGTTTCGATCTTTACAAAATGAAGAAACAGATATCTTAGCACCTGAATCATTGGAATCTGATTATTTCAATCATATAAACTGGGATGAAAAGCAGCTTTATCAAAATGCAGTCAAGGACCTGGTCGCAAAGGGGCTCGTCCAAAATGTCAGAGGATCTAGCCTGAAGCTCAAGCTCACTGAAAAGGGGGCTGATTTAGTCTATCAATGAGCATGCATGCAAAGGAATGAAATTATAAAATTATATGTATTGTCAGAATTTTATGTAATATTTCGATGTCCTAATATAAGTCAGCTTGCAAAAATGGATGAAAATCATTAGCGTGCAGGATTCCGGCTATAAATAATACAAAAGGCGATACAGGGCCGGCCTGTTATCGCCTTTGTTTGTTCATTTAAAGCCTGCCGCTTCGGCAAGCATGAACTTAAGTCAAATCGTTAAACAATGAATCTTTGAGCATTTTATCCGCTATTTTTTCCGCGTCCATCTCGTAGGTTCCGTTTTCGATTTGCTCCTTAAGCTGGGCAACCTTGTCCTCACGGACATCCGGTATTGCTTCTAATTGTTTTTGAGCCTCCTGGATATTTTTAGCCGCGTTTGAAAGCGCGACGGTATCTGCCTTGTTTTGCTGCTTTTCCGGTTGCTCAGCGGCAGCGTCCACCTTATCCTTTTCCTGAACCTGATTCACATAGGCTTCAATATTCACAGAGTCTTTGGGGGTAATTTCCATTTTATGGCAGTCTCCTCAACTTTTAATTGGTTGCCAATCTTTCTGACCGCACAACCCTCATTATTTACAATAATTCTAATACACTAGCTTCTGCGTGTCAAATAAATTACGATTTAACTATATTATCGGTAAAAACGTTACATACTTTAGTGCTTTTTTGCAATTTTCTATATTAATTTGCTTTTTGGGAAAATTGACAACATATTAATAAACATGCAAATAATGGCAAAAAAGCTAATCTGCTTTGCAAAAAGCCAATTTTTATCCAAATGGTGCCTCTGGGGGCTAATAATTTATATGCTATTATCATGCCAAATATCATCTCTGCTAAAAATCCCATTACCGCCTGATCTTGTCCTTTACAGACTGTCAAGCAATCCTATGTTGTGTAAAGCTTAACCTAAAACCGACGGACGTGATTTCAAACAAAAGTGCATCTACCGCCGAAACAACCCATACGGGCGCAAGACCCATCCCGCCTTCCAGCCATCGATATGATGCGCGGTATAGTCATGGTGCTCATGGCGCTGGACCATGCTTCGCATGCATTCAACGCAGGGCGATATACCCAAGATTCCTACCTGTGGTATTCAGCCGGTGCCCAAATCCCGGCAATCCAGTTTATGGTCCGCTGGGTGACGCATATATGTGCGCCCACTTTCTTGTTTCTGGCCGGTTTTGTGCTGGCATTGAGTGTTGCCAGACGACAGGCCCGCGGTGATACCGAGCGCTCGATTGACAGTGATATGATCAAGCGCGGAATTTTCATCTTGTTGCTGGATCCTCTCTGGATGAGTTTTGGTTTTGGCGGAAATATCACCCTGCAGGTGCTTTATGCCATTGGGGGCAGTTTTTGTTTGATGGTACCCTTACGCCGAATGGGCCTGCGCAGCCTGCTGGCTGTGGGTTTGGGGCTTTGTATTTTGGGTGAAGGGCTTGCGGTGTGGGCCGGTAACGGTCAAAAACCGAGTCTGATCGCCACCTTTCTCATTACGGGCGGAGCGGTTACAAAAGATGTATATGTTCTTTATCCGCTACTGCCCTGGTTAGCTTACATGCTGCTGGGCTGGGTTGGTGGACAGTATCTGCTGGGCAAAGAGGGTGTTAAACCGGTCCATTTATTTTCAAAGGCCGGTCTTATTTCTTTAGCCGTGTTCTTTATTGTTCGCGGCTTCAACCAATACGGCAACATGCTGTTGTACCGCTATGACCTTTCCATACCGCAGTGGTTGCATGTGAGCAAATACCCGCCCGGTCTTTCTTTTGCGGCGCTTGAATTGGGTCTCATGTTTCTAATGCTCGCTTTTCTGTTTGCCGCATATCGGAATCATAAACCATCAGCGGCCAATCCATTGCAGGTTTTTGGTCGCACTCCGCTTTTCTTTTACATCCTGCATGTTCATCTACTGGCAGGGGCTGCCTGGGCATTGAATTTGTATCGGGCCGGAGGGTTGGTTGAGACCGGTCTGGCGACTTTGACTGTTTTAGGCGTGCTTTATCCGCTATGTCGCTGCTACGACCGTTTCAAGCGCGCCCACCCGACAAGCCTTTTGCGCTATTTGTGAATGATTGATCTCAAAATCAGATTGTCAAAGGCCTTGTTCGATATTTTGCTTCAGGGCGGTGCCTGAGCCACCCGCTAAAAAATAGCCACCTTTTGCGACCGTTTGAATCATGTCGATGTTTCGTTTGGCAAACAGTTGGTTTTCCAAATTCTGATTTAACCAACGGAAATCGAAAAAAACGACCAGCTTGCACATCGGAAGGGTCTCTATCGCTGCGTAGGTGCGCTGAAACCATTTACTGGAATATCGATAAAACCAGTCCGATCCCCGGTGGCGGTCTGCCAACTCCCAGATAGCAAAGGGCTTGGACTCATAAAACGCTGTAAATTCCGAGTAATCATCCCCCAATAAAGTTAAAAACGGTTCGCTGCGGTTGATGGTTTGGTTCCAGATGGAGACACCCACCCAGTTGACCTGTTCGGGCGGCACCTGGAAATATTGTCTGTTCCTTACAAAACCCGATGACCTGCTGGCTAAATGAAGCCCCCAGACAAGGTGCCGGTTGGCGCCCTGCTGCTCAAAGATCGTATACATGCGGTCCCAGGCCGGTATAAAGTATTGCGGTTTCCAATCCTTCCAGGGATGATTTCCGTCATAATGCCCGGCGCCGGGAAAGGGTATAAAAAAGGCGGGTAACGCTGCCTGGCTGACCTGCTGTGAAAAACGTTGCAGGTGATGATCATAATCGCCTTTGCTGATACGTTCCCAGTCCATTCGTGGAAAGTAGCGCATCATCGGATAGACGCCCATTTTGACCGTGGCATCCAGAACGCCGCCGGGGTAGTAACTGCCGCCCAAAAAGTCGTCTGCAACGCTGTGCACGGCAGGCAATGTGCCAATTTTGTTTTTATAAATGTTTAAAATTTGTGCTTCTGCCTGGGAACTTTTTTCTTTGAGCCAGTAATCAGTGCTGCCTGAAATGCTGTACCCGATGTCATGGTGCCAGCCCAGGTAACACTGGGCTTCAGGTGTGGGAATGGCCGGATGCGATTCCAGCTTTATCGTTCTAGCCGGGCGGGGCTCAGCAACCACCTGATTGCCGGTACACCCCTTTATGAGCGGGCTCAGACCGCAACCACTCAGCGTTGCCAGGCTCAGTTTTATAAAATTTCTGCGGTTCAAGTCTGGATTCATGATTTAATCTCAAACAGATGACCCTCATCATCCCGCATAAAGGTCAGCGCCCGGTCTCCCTTGGGAACTTGAATAACCTCCATACCCAGGTGGTGACATTTATTCACAAATGCCCTCAAATCTTTGACTTGCAGGCAAACATGGTCGATTTGGTTAGCCGGGGATGCGGGTTGCTCGGTAATGAAAATCTCAAAATGCATATCTTTGCTGCGGTAGTTGATCATCAGCAATTCGGCATCAACATCAAAAATTGCTTTGCCAAGCGATGGGGCCAGCGCCTTCGGTTCTTCCTTTTCCAAACCCAGAAGATGTTTGAAAAACCGATCAGAATTTTTTTCCGAGCGATACGTCAGGGCTACGTGCTTTAGAAGCATTTGCATATCCCTTTCACCCCGAACTTGATCTTTGCAAGCGGACACCCATTTTCGGAGATAACGAAAACGAAAATCTGCGGGTTGTCAATTCCGCAATCGATTCGACAGAGCTCGTCGCAGGCCGCAATCTAAAATCCAAGATCAGAGATGGGGCTTAATAATGACTTTCAAGGTCTCCTGGCCCTCCATGACCATCCGGAAACCGTCGGCGATATCCTGCAATGGAATCTGGCGGGTAATCAAATCGTCAACTTCGATTGCCTGGGTTTCGATCAGGTTTATGGCCGCCTCAATATCGGGGGGGCCGCAATAATAGGAAGTGATGATTCGGATTTCCCGGGTCCAAAAGTGGTTGATCGGTATCGTCACTTTTTCAGCGGGATGCGGTACGGCGAAAAAGACAATGACACCGCCTTTATTCACACAATTCCAGGCCTGGTCAATGGCGGACATAGCGGAAGTGCACAGGAATACCACGTCTGCCTGGTGGTTATTTTCAGCGACAACCGGCGCGGGAACATTTTCAGCAGCATCCAGGGTGATATCTGCCCCCATGTTGCTGGCTATTTCCAGCTTTTGGGGATTGATATCCGTAGCAATCACGCGACACTGTTTGGTTTTGGCCAGCTGGATATGCAGCAGACCGGACATGCCGCTGCCCATCACCATGACTGTCTGATTGTTGTGTACGCCGGCAAGTTGCTGGGACCGGACCACGCAGGCTAGCGGCTCAATAAATGTACTTTGATCATACGATATAGAATCCGGCAGTCGGTAGGTTCCGTTTTCGACCAGGGCCTCCGGGACCAGAACATACTCTGCAAAACCACCGGGCAGCCTCTCCTTGACGTTGGTGCACACCGGATACTGGCCGCTTTGACAATAAGAACACGTCAGGCACGGCACTTTGGGTGCTACAAAAACTCGATCCCCGGGCTTATAGGTCGACACCGCACGCCCGACTTCAACCACCTCAGCGCCGATTTCATGTCCCTGAACCAAAGGTGCTCGGGGCTGCCGATACCATTCAACGATATCGCTGCCGCAGATGCCGCATGAGATCACTTTTATCAGCATCTCTTTGTCACCGGGTTTTGGCCGGGGTACCTCTTCGATTCGAATATCTTCGTTGTTATACCAGACCGATACTTTCATGACTGATTTTTCAGTGTTTGATAAAGATCAAGCGCTTTGTCCGGCTTTTCGTTCTGGTGAACCACTGCTGCGACTGCCTGCAGCATTGCAATCGGAGAATCGGATTGAAAAATATTGCGGCCCATGTCCACGCCGCTGGCTCCCTGTTGCACCGCGTTGTAAGCCATGGTCAATGCATCCAGCTCCGGTATTTTTTTGCCACCGGCCATCACAATGGGTACCGGGCATGACGCACAGACGGTTTCAAAATCCTTTTCGACATAATAGGTTTTTATGTAATGGGCACCCAGTTCAGCGCAAATGCGGGTGGCCAATCTAAAATAGCGCGCATCGCGAGCCATATCCGTGCCCACGGCGGTTACCGCAAGCGTTGGAATGCCGTAGCGGGTGCCGATATCCACCATTTTGGTCATGTTGATAATGGATTGGCGTTCATATTCACCGCCGATAAATACCTGAACCGCCATTGCACAAACATTCAGGCGGATGGATTCCTCGATATCCACGGCAATTTCTTCGTTGGACAGCTCTTTTAGGATGCTGGTCCCGCCTGATACCCGCAGCACGATTGGTTTTTGGGTGGTCGGCGGGACAATGCTTCTGAGGATACCCCGGGTGAGCATCAAGGTATCGGCATAAGGGACAATCGGAAGAATATTGACATCAATACGCTCGAGGCCTGTCGTCGGCCCCTGAAAGTATCCATGATCTATGGCCAACATAACCGTGCGGCCGGATTCGGGGTTGAAAATTCTGGCCAGTCTGTTTTTCATTCCCCAATCCAGCGCATTTGACCCTTTCAGAAAAAACCCCTCTGATTTCTGCGGTTGATTAAAATAATACTGTTTGGCCTCTTTTAGACCCTCTATATCTGGCATTTTTTTCTCCTTCCTATGTTTCTAAATTTATTTACTAAGATATAATCTTTATTTTATTACGGAAAATATAATATCCACGAAAACACGAAATAAGGAAAGCACGAAAGTATTATTTGTTTTCGTGTTTTCAAATTTTCGTGCTTTCGTGATAAATCTTTTTGTTTTGGTTTCTCCTGACGGGGCGTTGGTTATAATTTTTGGGATGCACGCGCGTTGCAGCCGCTTTCCGCATTATCGCAGGTTTGGGTTTGCGGTCAAGAAAAACCATTTATTATACCCTGATGGTTATGCTATTAATTTTAAAGAACAACGGATCGGAGTGATAAATGGGTCAATTTGATAAAGATAAACAGGCCATTGTAACATGTGCCCGCTGGCTATCCGAACACGGATATTTCGGGTGTCTCCGGGGTAGCGGGGGCAATATTTCAGTCAAACTGAATGATCAAAATATGATGGCGATAACACCGTCGCGCCGCCCTTACCAGGAAATGGCATTGGATGATATTTGCGTGGTTGATGCGCAGATGAAATCAGTTGAGGGGCACCTGACACCATCTGTTGAAGCAACAATGCATTTAAGTGTTTATAACAACCGGCCCGATGTTAATGCCGTCATCCACACGCACCCGGTGTTTGCCAGTATATTGTCGATAATCGATAAACCCATCCCGGCTTTATTTGATGAAATAACTTTTGAAATCGGTGCCGAGGTAGCTGTGATTCCCTATGCTGTATCCGGCAGCCCAGATCTGGCCCAAAATGTTGTCCGTAAATTAGACAATGGCTGCTTTTGTTACATATTGCAAAACCACGGTGCTTTAAGCCTGGGAAAAAGTGTTGACCGGGCCTGGAAAAATGCGGAACTTTTAGAAAAGGTGGCCCAGATTTATTTTTATGCCTTAACGACCGGTAAAAAGATAACCACTCTGCCCAAAGACGCCATTGATCAGATCTGTCAAATGCGCGAATCAACATAATGATTAAGCCGGTTTGAAGGATTTTTTGATTCACCCCAGAAAACACAGAGCGCACACAGAACAATTTTTAACGTTGCAGGTCTGCGTAAATCTGTGTTTAATACTCAAAAATGCCAGACCATGCTTACCGCTGAGCAAGAAGCCTACATCTTAAACCGGGCCTATATACCGGAGCATTGCATTCGTCTGATGACCTTTGTGTCCGGTGGCGAGCCTCTTTTAATCGATGATTTTTTTATTTGCCGCAAAGAAAACTGGATCATCCTGATCGGCTATCCCCTGGCAGATGATTTCACCTGCAGCGCCCTGGAAGCTGTTTTTTCCAAAATAAAAAAAACATGGCGCCCCGACGGTATATCACTGATCGCTCCTGAAATGCCATCCCCTCTGGCCGCAACTTGCCGCGAAAATCAAAGTGATGCCTATTTTACGCTAAAAACCGGAAAAGCCACTATCCGCAGCCCGGTGAAACGCAACCTGAGAAAAGCACGTCAAAACTTGCGCGTTGAAACTGCAACCAATTTGGGTGACAGACACCAGGAGCTTATGCATGAATTTGTTGCCCGCACGCCGCTGTCGGAACCCGTTGAAAGGCTATTGTTTAAAATGCCGGAATTTGTAGCCGGCGCCGATAAGGCCTTTGTGCTGAATGCCTGGGATAAAGCAAACAGGCTGAGCGCTTTTTATGTCGTTGACCTTGAAGCTGATGGGTTTTCCAATTACATTATCGGGTGCCATTCTAAAAAGAACTATGTTGTGGGCGCATCGGATCTTTTATTATTTGAGCTGATCAACCTGAGCCTGGAATATCAGAAACCCTATATCCATTTAGGGCTGGGGGTAAATGCGGGTATTCGTCGTTTTAAAGAAAAATGGGGAGCGCTACCCACCCGACGATATGAAATGGGTGAAATGAGTCTAAAAAAACCGTCCCTATTTCAATCTATTTTGGCCTGGCGCTAGGACTACCAATAGGATGTATAACCACGAAAACACGAAAAAAGGAAAGCGCGAAAAAGTAAAAAAAATAGAAAATGGATTTTCTTTCGTGTTTTAATCATTTCGTGCTTTCGTGGTAAAAATTGCATCCCCTAAATTATCTTTTTTTTCATAGTGCATTAATGATCAAAGAGCGCCGATGATATTTTGGAATTCCAAACAAAAAAAACTAAAAATGATCTGGCGGGTGCAAAAAAACGGTAGCGTTTCACAGCTGGTCGGCACTGCCCATTTTTTCCCGTACAGTTTTCGAAATGCGTTGCGCCACTGTCTGCAAAATGCGCGTATCGTCATGTTCGAAGGCCCTCTGGATGAAGACAACATGGCCCGGGTCAGGCAAGCCGGAATGAACACCGAATCCTCTTATCACCTTTTTGACGAGCTGGACGATCAAACCATCGCCGGCATCACCGGCGCGCTGATTCCTATTTGCCGGATGAGAAATTCAGCCCAATTTTTTCAATATTGCAAGGATGACCTGAGAAAGACCGTTTATGACCTGGTACAAGGCATGCAGCCCTGGTTGGCTTTTTTCACTCTGTGGTCCACTTACCTGCAGCGCAATGGCTGGAAATATTCGGTCGATATGGAAGGATTCAGTGTTGCTCAGGAATTGGGCAAAAAAATTATCTTTCTTGAAAGTATTGAAGAGCAAATAAAGGTGTTGCAGAACATTTCACGTGAAAAAATCATACATTTTCTGAAACAGACCGACCACTGGGAAACCCTCGCAAACGATTACGTCAGATTCTATTTAAAGGGCGATCTTGAAAAATTGCGGTTCTCCGGTATCCGGTTTCCAAGTCGGCATCACTCGGTTATCAATCATCGCGATGATATATTTTTTGAAAGGATGCAAGCTGAGCTGGCGCAGGGGGATGTCGTTGCTTTCCTGGGGGCGCCGCATTTAAAAGGAATGAGCCGCTTGTTTCTTGCCGACGGCTATCAGGTCAAAGGCCCCTGGTTGCCGGATTAAAGACAGAGGTCTGTAGTCAGATGGCAGATAACCCGTCTTCGCCCTGGTGGGCTTCGCCGCGGCAAGCAGATGGCAGAGAATAGATGGCAGAAGACACAAGACAAAAGCATTCACTCGCTGCTAAAAAGTCCTACCAAAAAGCCATGAATTCGGCGGTACGAATCTTAACGAATCGCGATCATTCAAAATTTGAACTTGTACAGAAATTGCAACAACGGGGTTTTTCAACCAAGATCGTTGACACGGTAATCGCACGCTGCGAAGATTTCGGTTACATCGATGACCCCAGAACGGCACGGGTATATGTTTTGCAGCTCAAACGAAAGTGTTTCGGCAGGCGCTACGCCCGGCTGGCCTTGAAAAAGAAACGCTTGATGGGCGCTGCGATTGAAAAAATCTTAGTAGAAAATTACCCCGGGGAAGATGAATATATTCATGCCGGCCGGCTGCTGGAAAAGAAAAAGAAGACTTTCGCAAGCCTAACAGATCCCAGAAAAAGAAGCGATAGAATCTATCGTTTCCTGTACTCCCGCGGATTCAGCCCCGCTGTAATTCGGGATTTAGTTAAATAGTCAAACAGTCGATTCGTTAATCAGTTGTGGGATTTGGGATTATTTTGATTCAATCACTTCATGAATCATCCGCGACTTCATCGTGCAAACTCATGGTTAAGGGAACGTAACGAAAGAACAGAATTTAAATATAAAATAACGAGTTAGACACAAAATCAAATTTGCGTCCATTGGCGGCTTTGGGGTTATTGCTGTTCTTTTGCAACGCTCCCTAAACCATTCAGACAGTGCACGATTTCGCTGCCGATAATTCATTCCGCTATTATCAGGGGTTGTATGGAAAAACTCCCCGACCCCTCAACTAATTGAACCATCAACGAGCAGCCGGCTAGCTGGCGATTTCTAAAACTTCGTCGGTTTTTTCGGTAAAGGATTTTAATTTTCGGGATTGATTTGCGGTAAGATGGACAAACTTCACCCCGACCCCCCGGTTATCAGCCCAGGCGATTTCTGCGATTAAGTCCAGGCGCTGGCGGTCTTCTGGAGATGCGAATCCCAGAATCATTTTTAACCCCGGTGTAAAGGCCGCACTGGTTTCGATAAAAGCACCGGAGTTGCTGATGTCTAAAATATAGCTGCGGAATTTCTGGCCCCGAATCATAAAATTGACGTTTATCAGGCAATCCTTTCTGCTGTCTGCTCTGCGATCCGGTTGTTCGACTTGCGGCTGCATTTCTTCCAGATGTTTCATAAATATATACTGCTGCTCGGACGACATATCGATCGCCGTCTTTAACAAAAAGTTGGCCACACTCCCATTGAGAAATTGCCTGAAAAGCTCTCTTTGCTGTTCTTCAGACAGGTTGCCGATTAAATAATACAATCGAGCGATGATTTCATAATCCTTCATCTTGAAATCGGCAACGGTTTTGGTGGTGTTTTCCTTTCCCAATTTAATTGATCGTTGCAATGTTGAAATCATATTTTGGCCACTCTGCTTTCTTTGTGCGCTGATGCTGTTATGAGCGTTAATCCGAACTTTAAAACCGCATACGGTGATTCAACCGGGCATTAACCATCATGGCTGGCGAAGCGGCTACCATATCCGCAAAGGGCGTTGTTATGCTCCAATGCAAAAAGCGTGCAACAAATCGATTTTTGTATATTTGCATAAATAACAATAAATTAGGGAACATGATAATTCTTGCAATTTAAAAACCGGTGTGAAAAGAATGAATGAAAATTAGGTAACCCATACCATAATAAAATGATCTGCTTCCGGCCTGCTGCACTAAAAAAATATAGATTTTAACAGGTTACTGTTATTAATCGGCGTTGCAGTCCGTTTGAACAAGGAGATATCGGCTGTGTCCAGACTTATGCTTTTTCGGTTAAAGAACCAGATGTTTTTTTTTAATTTAGCTGGGATATCCATCGGTGTCCTCACCTTTTTTATCCTCAGCTATCGATCCATATCTCCGCCCACACCTGAAATCGAGCGCCTGACGTTTCGCATTGCACTGTTTTTCGAACCCCTGTTTTTTATGTTTATTCTGGCAGCAACCCTGATATTCGAACAGCCCATCCGGCGTTCGCTGGATCTTATGTACCGCAACGAAGCCGTACCGCCCGAACTAGCCGCAAAAGCCCGACAGAGGTTGCTGAATGAACCTTTTTTTTAATTGCCTTGGATTTGTTGCTATGGCTTTCTGCCGCAGTCGTTTATCCCATCTGCTTCTACACGTATAAAGCCGGCGAAATGATTATTGGCCGGGCGTTTATTCAGAATCTGTTAATCGGGCTGGGCACCATGACGGCCGCCTTTTTTATCCTGGAATATGTTCTGCAGCGGATGGCGCCTTATTTTTTCCCAAGCGGCGGGCTGTATGTAATCCCCAAAACCCTGCGCGTGCGGATCCGCACCCGCCTGGCGGCCCTTATTTTTGCCTGTAACCTGATCCCATTTATAGCCCTGATTGCAATTGTGCGCGGCAGCTCTCGTGCCAATCTGGATCCTGCCGTGTTGCTTGAATTATTGCGACCTGCGCTGCTGGCCAACGCTATTTTTGGTATCAGTGTGGGCATTGGTTTGACGATACTGGTCAGTGGCAATATTACGCGACCGTTAAAGGAGATCATTCGGGTTCTGAAAAGAGTTCGCGATGGGGATCTCAACAACCACGTCAGGGTCACCTCCAACGATGAAATCGGCTATACCGGAGACGTGATTAATGAAATGACCGACGGTCTCAGGGAACGCGATAAAATGCGCTACTCATTGGAACTGGCCAAAGAAGTTCAGCAAAACTTTTTGCCGAAAACCGATCCCACCGTTGCCGGGCTGGATATTGCCGGGAAAAGCATTTACTGCGAGCGGACCGGCGGTGATTACTATGATTATCTGCATTTGGGCAATCAACAAGCCGGCAAAATCGGAATCGTTGTAGGGGATGTCTCCGGGCACGGAATTTCAGCAGCCCTTTTAATGGCATCTGCCCGGTCTTCGTTGCGGCAGCGGGCCTTATTATCCGGCAACATTGCCCAAATTGTATCAGACGTGAACCGGCAGCTGACCTCAGATGTTGAGGAATCGGGCAGATTCATGACGCTGTTTTGCAGTGAGATCGATGTGCAGCAGCAGCGCATTCGCTGGGTGCGTGCCGGTCATGAGCCGGCCATATTGTATGATTCGGCAAACAACGCCTTTGAAGGGCTAAAAGGATCAGGTATGGCCCTGGGAGTGGATGAAAGCTGGCAATATGAGGAAAAGCAAAAGCTGGGATTGTCCCGCGGACAAATTATTGTCTTCGGTACCGACGGCATCTGGGAAGCCCACAACGCCGCCGGTCAGCTATTTGGCAAAGCATCGCTGTTTGACATCATTCGCAAACATGCTGCCAGAAGTGCAAATGAAATCGTTGCTGCTATTATGAATGCAGTGGAGCATTTCCGTCAGGGTGTCGTTCCCGAGGATGATGTCACTCTGGTGGTGGTCAAGATCATTGTTTGAACCTTAGCTCTAAATCTGAAATTTTCCTTTGGAACGGCAAGCCATCAGCAATGGCCGTTCATTAAATAAAAATGCTGGTGGCTGAAATTAAAAATGAAAAATAGCAAGAAACGGGTGGTAGATTCGCATCATCTGGCCTATTTTGGCTTAAAAAAGAGCTAAATTGAACAGGGGGTAGCAAAATGACTGCTGAAACGTTTTCCCAGGCAGCAATTGATTATCAGCGAATCGAAAAAGCCATCGCGTTTTTAGTCGACAATTTTCACGACCAGCCGGGTTTAAGGGAAATTGCCGCCAGGGTTCATATGAGCGAATACCATTTTCAGCGACTGTTCAGTCGCTGGGTCGGTATCAGCCCCAAACGATTTCTGCAATTTTTAACAAAAGAGCACGCCAAAAAGTTGCTGGAAAAGTCCATTAACCTGTTAGACGTCACTTACGAAGCCGGCCTGACGAGCCCCGGACGACTGCACGATTTGTTTGTAAACTGTGAAGCCGTAACGCCCGGGGAATACAAGGCCAGGGGCCAGGGTCTTGAAATCACTTACGGGTATCATGCCAGCCCATTTGGCGAATGTGTGCTGGCAATAACCGACAGAGGAATCTGCGGATTAAACTTTGTTCAAAACAATGAGCGGTCGTCGGCATTGGCGAGCCTAAAATCAAAATGGCAAAATGCTGCCTTAATTGAAAACCCGGACGCAACCCGACCCATTGTTGATCGCATATTCGATCCTCTGGCCGGGCAACGCACCACGCCCCTTCATCTGCTGTTAAACGGCACCAATTTTCAAATCAAAGTCTGGGAGGCACTTATCCACATACCTATGGGAGCCGTCGTTTCCTATGAGGATGTGGCGGCTTATATCGGGATGCCCAAGGCCTCGCGTGCGGTGGGCAATGCGGTCGGAAGCAATCCAATACCGTTTGTGATTCCCTGCCATCGGGTGATTCGGAAAACCGCCGAGTTTGGGAATTACGGTGGCGGAAAGGCCAGGAAGTTGGCTATACTCGGATGGGAATCCGTTCAAATTAGCACCCATAATTAGTTATTTTTTCGATGAGCTGCGTTCTCCGCATGTTTCAGCCCTCGACGTACAACCAAGTACGCCGAGGGCTAAAACCCTTGTGCGGCTTGTTGAACACCTTAATTTTTATAAGATTAGATGTGAAATCCCGTCCCGAAGCGGGGGCCATCAAAAAAAATCCTCAGTTATTAACAGGAAAATACATATTTTTTTGAGCCTTAGGAATTATGTATCAAAAAACCACATATAAGGAATTTTTAAAAGCTGCGCTATTTATAATTTCC
>Ga0209456_10001006_pt1 | contig 14025 bp, 11 predicted proteins | sample COG_11_FD_184755 | JGI IMG/M metagenome (GOLD analysis project Ga0209456, IMG submission 184755) | Pelagic marine sediment microbial communities from the LTER site Helgoland, North Sea, for post-phytoplankton bloom and carbon turnover... | ecosystem: Environmental > Aquatic > Marine > Neritic...
CTGTACCTTAATTTTGCCAGCGGCGGATTCCAGGTTCCGCTGCGCAGTATCCGTGAAGTACTGGACGCCGACGGCGTTCCACTGCAACGCTACCCACTCAGTGTCGAGCGTGTGATTGATCCGGCCCCCGCCTATCTGGTCAACCGCGCTCTACAGATGGTGGTGGTAGAGGGCACCGCGCGTTCTCTCAACAGACGTTTTGCAGCGGCACTCGGACTGGCCGGAAAAACCGGCACGACCAATGATTTGCGCGACAGCTGGTTTGCCGGTTACGACGGTGAGAAACTGGGTGTGATCTGGATGGGGCGTGATGATAACCAGCCCATGGGGCTCAGCGGTGCAAGCGGTGCCATGCAGGTGTGGGCGGGTTTATTTGCCAGCGCGGGCGCAGTTACGCAACAGCCGGCGAAACCGGATTCGGTTGAATGGTACCGGGTAGACAGGGCGAGTGCGGGCCTGGCCGACAAGGGATGCAAAGATACCGTACAATTACCTTTTATCGAGTCTGGATCAAAACCCGCCGCTGCGCCGTGCGCCAAAACACGGCCGCTGCGCTGGTTGCCGGAATGGTTACAATGAAACGAGTCATATTTATCCTGGTCCTGTTGTTGAGCGCCTGCAGTACTGCGCCTCGGCGCACTTTGCCCCCGGTCGTCGATGGTACTCAGCCGGGCGGTTCACAACCCAAGGCGGCCGACAGTGTGGAACTCCCCGACAGAATGGAGGTGCCTGTCCCCCCGCCGGCACCCAGTGGTGGCGCAGTTGTTGCGCTGCTCGATCGGGCTGATGCCTATCATCAGTCGGGAGACATCAGTAGCGAGGCTGCGACTGTCGAGCGTGCGCTGCGTATCGATCCCAATAATGGCCGATTGTGGTACCGGCTGGCTGCCATACGCCTGGACCAGGGACAACCCCGCCAGGCCGAACAACTGGCTCTCAAATCCAATGCTTTATCGCGTGGCGAGACACGCTTGCAGGCACAGAACTGGCGCCTGGTGGCCAAAGCACGCTGGTCGATGAATGACAGTGCGGGCGCTCGTGCCGCGGAGCAGAAAGCCCGTGAGCTGCACTGATCGGGAACCCCCGACTAGTGGTGTACAATAGCGGTCAATATGGGTGAAAAGTATCTACTGATACCGAAAAATCAGCGCCGTGGGCATATATTCAGTCGATAAGTTGATCTCCGAGGCACGCCGCCTGGCGACGGAGTTCCGTCGCACCACCGGTAAAGCCTTACCCGGCGTGAGCGGGGAGATTGCCGAACACGATGCGGCACGCCTGCTTAATCTGGAACTCTGTGAAGAAAGATCCGCTGGTTACGATGCCGTTGGTCTGGGTAAGCGCGAAGGAAAGCGGGTCCAGATCAAGGGTCGCGTCATATTCGATGAGGATAAGACCGGTCAGCGCGTCGGCCAACTCAAACTCGAACAGGCATGGGACAGCGTGGTGTTAGTGATCATGGACGAAAACTATGAACCTTACGAAATCTACGAAGCCGATCGCGAGGATATCCTCGACGTGATGGACGAAGCCGGCAAGAGTGCGCGCAAGAAACGCGGTGCCATGACGGTCGCCCGCTTCAAAATCGTTGCCCGTCTGGTGTGGACACGTGAAGACGGCGAGCTTGACGACGAGGTCTGGGATAACCGGTCCGGGCACTGATCCTTGAAAGCAAAAACCGATTGTCCTCGCGCTGATTCCATGCAAGCTTCCGATTGTTTGAGTAATGACGGTGTGCTGGCCGGCGAAGTGCCGGATTTTGCCGCGCGTCCCCAACAGCAGGAAATGGCCGTCGCTGTAGAGCGGGTACTGGCGCACGGTGAGGTGCTGATTGTTGAAGCCGGGACCGGCACCGGCAAAACCTTCGCCTACCTGGTTCCGGCGCTGCTATCCGGCCGCAAAGTGATCATTTCCACCGGCACCCGTCACCTCCAGGACCAGCTGTTCCACCGCGATCTGCCCACGGTGCAGTCCGCCCTGGCGGTTCCGGTCAATGCCGCCTTGTTGAAAGGGCGCGCCAATTATCTTTGTCATCACCGCCTCGACACAACGCGTACTGAAGGGCGGCTGACATCACGCCAGCAGCTTGGCCAGCTGGAAAACATCTTTGACTGGTCGGGCCGCACCCGCAGCGGTGATATCGCCGAGTTGTCCGGCATTCCGGAAGATGCGCCCATCTGGCCGCGTGTCACGTCAACGGCTGACAACTGTCTGGGCCAACAGTGCGAGTGGTTGCAGAAATGCCATGTCATCCAGGCACGGCGTGCAGCACAGGACGCCGACCTCGTGGTCATCAATCACCACCTGTTATGCGCCGACCTGGCCCTGAAAGAGGAAGGGTTTGGCGAACTCTTGCCCGGTGTCGATGCCTTCATTATCGATGAAGCTCACCAGCTGCCCGAAACCGCGGCACGCTTTTTCGGAGTGACGCTGTCCAGCCGGCAGTTACAGGAACTGGCACAGGACAGTATCAGCGAATATGTGCGCGAGACGGCGGAACAGGAAGGTCTGCCGGATACCGCCCGCGCTGTGGAACGCGCCCTGCTGGACGTCCGCCTTTCGATGGGTAAGGGAGAACAGCGTTCGCCCTGGTCAAAGCTGGCGAATGACCAGGAGTTGATTGAACGACTCAATAAACTGCGCAAAACACTGGCCGAATTGAGTGCTGAGCTCGGGCAGCAGGCCGGACGCAGCCGTGGGCTGGATAACTGTTATCAACGCGCGGTGAAGCTGCAGAGTGTGTTGGTACAGACCACCGAAAAGCCTCCCGAAAACACTATTCACTGGTTCGAGACCTGGCGCCAGTCGTTCCGCATCAACCTGACACCGCTGGATGTCGCAGATAACTTCAGCTCACACCGGCAGGAGCTGCCCAGCCGCTGGGTGTTCACCTCCGCCACCCTGTCGGTCAACGGCAAGTTCGATCACTTCGCCAGGCGCCTTGGACTGGAAGATGCAAATACCCTGAAACTGGACAGCCCGTTTGATTTCCATAACCATGCCCTGTTTTATGTGCCGGAGGGATTGCCGGAACCCGGCCACGAGTCGTACACAGACGCCATGCTGGATCATGCCGAACAGATCATCCGCGCATCGCGTGGCCGGTGCTTTGTTCTGTTTACCAGCTATCGGGCATTGAATATTGCCCAGCGCCGGCTGAAGGACAGCTGCGAATTTCCGTTGCTGGTTCAGGGCAGCGCACCACGTAACGAATTGCTGGAACGTTTCCGTGAGCTGGGCAATGCCGTATTGCTCGGCACCAGCAGTTTCTGGGAGGGTGTGGACGTGCGCGGTGAAGCCCTGTCCTGCGTCATTATCGACAAACTGCCCTTTGCCTCGCCGGGTGATCCCGTCTGGCAGGCGCGTATCGATGCCTTGAAAGAGCGGGGTGGTAATCCGTTTCTCGAGGAACAGCTTCCACACGCCGTGATCACTTTGAAACAGGGTGTAGGCCGCCTGATTCGTGATGTGAACGATCGCGGTGTGCTGGTGATCTGTGATCCACGTCTGGTGGCAAAGAGTTACGGGCGGGTATTTCTGAACAGCCTGCCGGACATGAAGCGAACACGTGACTTCGATGAGGTGGTTGCTTTTTTTCATGCCAGTGATGTTGCCAGGCTATAGATTTCTCACGAATGCACTGGCCAGGCGATATCACTTTGCGGGACCGTCGGCAGCAGGGATGCTGCCGTCGAGCGTACAGGGATGTATTCACCGCGAGTCCTGCAAAGTGATATCGCCTGGCCAGTGCTGAGCCCGCAACCATGACACGCATACTCGCCATTGAAACCGCCACCGAAGCCTGTTCGGTGGCGCTGTTGCTGGCAGACGAAGTCCAGGAACGTTTCGAAATAGCACCGCGTCAGCACGCGGCTTTGCTGCTGCCGTTTGTCGAATGCTTACTGGCGGATGCCGAACTTGCCCTGACCCGGCTGGACGCCATCGCCTTCGGGTGCGGACCGGGATCATTTACCGGTCTGCGCATCGCCGCCGGCATCACGCAGGGCCTGGCGTTTGGTGCCGATCTCCCGGTGGTGCCGGTATCGACCCTGGCGGCCCTGGCCCAGGGAACGATAGCGCGACAGGGCGCTCACGCTGTATTGGCGGCCCTGGACGCGCGCATGAAAGAAGTCTACTGGGGCGCATTCAGGAGCGATGACAGGGGACTCGTTAATCCACTGGGCGGGGAGACGGTCTGTTCCCCGCAACGAGTCCAGGTGCCCTCGACGGACCACTGGGTGGGTGCGGGCAGTGGCTGGGATAGCTATGCCGATGTGCTGGCTGCACAGTGTTCCATGGTGTCTGCTGATATTTACCTCAACCAGAAACCCCATGCCGCGGATGTGGCGCGTCTGGCAGCCAGGGCGTTCGGACAGGGCAATGCCGTGTCGGCGGAACAGGCCATTCCTGTGTACCTGCGGAATAACGTTGCAGACAAACCCGGACCGAAGGTATGACATGCAGGACGATGTGCTGAAAAAGGTTGTGACGATCATCGAGGCCGAACCACACAGTGGCCTCAGTCTCAATCTGTATGCACTGGTCAGTACGCTGAAGATGGAGAACAGCGGTTATATGTACATGTTGCGTAAATTACGCGACCTGTCTGCCGAGCATCGCCAGCTTGCCTATGGACTCATGGAATTGATGGCGCGCAATGGTAATCGGGGTGAGGCGTGGGAGGCTGCAGTACAGGCTATGGATCGGTCCATCAGCGGCGTTTAGCCTGTATGGGGCTTCACCGTATCGAGCCGGTAAACTCCCCACAAGAAAATTAACCGCGAAGGACGCTAAGGGCGCGAAGGAAACAACGATTGACGAGGCGAGAATTTTCATCTTATTTCGCGCCCTTAGCGTCCTTCGCGGTTGTCATGCTGGTGCCCGGTGTTTTTGCCTTGCAGTCAGCGGCCAGGGGATTTATTGTCAGGCGATGGTTTGGTCGAAATCGGGATCACTATGAATGCTCCGGAACTCCTTGCGCCAGCGGGCACCCTGCGCAACCTGCGTTACGCCATCGCTTTCGGTGCGGATGCTGTGTATGCGGGCATGCCCCGCTACAGCCTGCGCGTGCGTAACAACGACTTCAACCGCATTGAAAATCTGGCTGCCGGTATTGAAAAGGTACACGCAAAGGGCAAGGCGTTCTTCATGGCCACCAACGTATTGCCGCACAACAGCAAGGTGAAGACCTTTCTCGCCGACATGGAACCGATCATCGAGCTGGGACCCGATGCACTTATCATGGCGGATCCGGGTTTGATCATGATGGTTCGAGAGCGCTGGCCCGAATTGCCGGTACACCTGTCAGTACAGGCAAACACCATGAACTACGCCAGTGTGAAGTTCTGGCAACGGGCCGGTATCAAACGCATTATTCTGTCACGGGAACTGTCGTTGGACCAGGTCGAGGAAATTCGCCAGGCCTGCCCGGACATGGAGCTCGAGGTGTTCGTGCACGGCGCCTTGTGTATCGCGTACTCGGGACGTTGTCTGCTTTCCGGCTATTTCAACCACCGCGATGCCAACCAGGGTAGCTGTACCAATTCCTGCCGCTGGGATTACAAAGTCAAGGGCGCCAGTCAGGATATCAGTGGTGATATCCAGTCGGCTGACGTTTACCTGATCGAGGAGGCCAACCGTCCCGGCGAATTGATGCCCATCGAGGAGGATGAGCAGGGTACCTATATCATGAACTCCAAGGATTTACGTGCTGTGCAGCATGTGGAGCGTCTGGTAAAAATCGGTGTGGACAGCTTGAAAATCGAAGGGCGCACTAAATCACACTACTACACCGCCCGTACCGCCCAGGTCTACCGCAAGGCCATCGATGACGCGGTAGCCGGTCGCCCATTTGATGCCAGCCTGCTCGGCAGTCTGGAAAACCTGGCTAATCGCGGATACACGGACGGTTTCCTGCAGCGCCATCACGCGCACGAGTACCAGAATTACATCGACAATCATTCAAAGAGTCTTCGGCAGCGTTTTGTCGGTGAACTGGTGGCCTACAATAACGAAACCGGAATGGCGGAAGTGGACGTCAAGAACAGGTTCAGCGTGGGCGATGAACTCGAGTTGATTGCACCGGGGGGGAACCGGGTGTTCCGCTTGCAGGACATGCTGGATATGAACGGACAGTCAACAGAGATTGCGCCCGGCAGTGGTCATCGGGTCCAGATCGCGCTGCAGGAGGCCGAGTGTGAGATGGGGCTGTTGGCGCGTAATTTTTCATCGCTGGCAGCGGTCAATCAGGAGTAGCTGGTATGAAAGGCGTCACTTTCTGGATAGTCGCGTTATGCTGGCTTAGTCAGCTTGCGGTAGCGGATTCCAGGGTGCTGGTGTGGAACATAGACAAGGACCTGGAAACTTCTTATACAACAATCTATAAGGCATTAGAGAAAAACAGGTTTTTTATTGTATTTGAGCCTGATATACAGCGGAACCTGAGTGGTTTTGCGGAACGCTGGGGCGACAATTACAACCGCAACAAGCTGCAAGGCATTCGCGCCATGGTGTTCTGTAACGTCTGGTATACCAATGAAATCAGTAACGCCGACCCCGATATGCTGGCCATGTGTCCCTTACACCTCACGCTCATTCAGCAGCAGGGTAGCACACGTGTTCTGTTCATCCGCCCGACCGCCGTGGCGGCAGGCAGCAACGCCCTGGCCATTGCCAAGGAACTGGAACAGGACGTATCAAAAGCAATGGATGAAGCGGTAAACGAATTGCGCGGCTGCCCTGAGGCTTGCTAGCAGGCGGGTAAATCCTGGATTCGAATCCTTGACGGTTTTGCAAGCCAATGTCGGGCCGGTTCTTACCTGACAGAGAAACGTTTGAACGGGCCTGTCTTGTCCTCGGGCGCATAAACCGGCATCCTCTCGTCCCATGTTTATACGAGCCTACCGCTGGTTTGATCGCGTTATCCTGGAACTGGGGAGGGAGCTACGGCTGTCCTACCTGCCACCGCTGATGGTGTATTTCGCCTACGGTGTTGCGGGACTCACCAGTATCGTGGGTACTTTCTTCGTTAAAGACTACCTCGGTCTGTCCGCCGCGTTTCTCGCTGCACTGGCTTTCTGGGTCAACGTCCCCTGGGCGTTGAAGATGCCCATTGGGCACCTGGTCGACCTGATCTGGCGCTTCAAGTCGGCACTGGTGTTTCTCGGCGCCGGGTTGACCGCCGCGAGCCTGGCTATCATGCTCGGTTTACTCAGTCATACCGAGGCCATGCGCGCCGTTATGCCGCTCGGTGCCTGGTATGTGCTCAGTACCCTGCTCGCCCCGGTCGGCTATGTCATTCAAGACGTCGTCGCCGACGCCATGACCGTCGAGGCTGTCCCGCGCGTCAATAGCGAAGGCGTGGCCTTTCCGGCCGAGCAAATACGCCTCATGCACACGACCATGCAGACCCTGGGGCGGGTGGCCATTGTCGGCGGTGGTATTTTTGTCGCTTTACTCAACGTGTTCATGTTCGAAGGGGTGGAAACCCTCGCCGAACAGGACAAGGTGGGTATCTATATCGATATCTACCAGATTGCACTGCTGATCCCGGTGATATCGGTGCTCGGCGTCACGCTCGGCGGCTGGCTCAAGATCCGCGATACCCGGCGGCTGATGCGCAAAGGCTTCCAATGGGACAAGGCGTGGGAGATGGTGCGGGGTCAGATCGAACGCCCCGCGCCCAACTGGTGGATATTGGGCGGCAGCCTGCTGTTTGTCGTGTTCACTATTACCATGGGGCTGAGCGACGTCCCTTTTAACCAGGAAATTATTTTCCTGGGCTCGCTGGCCATTGTGCTTTTCCTGATGTTCCGCCTGGTGCGTGTACTGGAGCCGGAGGCGCGCCGGGTGCTGGTAGGCACCGCCATAATTATCTTCGTCTACCGCGCAATGCCCGGGCCCGGGCCGGGGTCTACCTGGTGGATGATCGATGAGCTGGGTTTCGATCAGCATTTTCTGTCGGTGCTCTCCCTGATCAGCAGTAGTCTGGCGTTGCTCGGTATGTTCCTTTTCCGGCGTTTCATGGCCGAGAAATCGATCGCCTATATCATGGTGTTCCTCACCATCATCAGCACCATTCTGACCTTGCCCGTTGTCGGTATGTACTATGGCTTACACGAATGGACCGCCGTCCATACCGGCGGCATTGTCGATGCACGCTTCATTGCCCTGGTCGATACTGCACTGGAATCTCCGCTCGGGCAGGTGGCCATGATTCCCATGCTGGCCTGGATCGCCAACTCGGCACCCGCTAACCTCAAGGCCACCTTCTTCGCCGTGATGGCCTCGTTCACCAACCTGGCCTTATCGCTGGCACAGCTGGGCACCAAGTATCTCAACGAATTCTTCACCGTTAGCCGTGAGGTGAAAGATGCTGCGAGCGGGACAGTGACAGTACCGGCCGATTACAGCGAACTGGGAATCCTGCTGATTTCGGCTACTGTGATCACCTTTGTCCTACCCATCGTCGCGGTGGCACTGGTACTGGGTACACGCATGAAAAGCGCCTAGTGCACATTTCTCACAGTCTTACTAAGTCGTGCGGAAGTTAGCCGGCATACGCTTTCGGGACACGCGGTACCCCAGGGCACCCTCTCTCGCCTGACGGCGATTCACCTTGTAAATACATCCCTGTACGCTCGACGGCCGCGTCGCTCGGCAATTGCTCCTGCATGGCTCTACCTTCGCCCATCCCTGGGCTCGTCGGCAATTGCTCCTGCATGGCTCTACCTTCGCCCATCCCTGGGCTCGTGCGGCCGACGGTCCCGAAAGCGTATGCCGGCTAACTTCGGTACTCACTATTAACTTCAAAAGTCACAATACATCGTTGTTGGGCTTCCCGGGGCGGGATAAGCGATTCGCCATTCGACGGGTTTTGATGGCCTTGGTCCGGATCTTCCTGCACAGCATTTCCAGGACTTGCGGGTCTGCGTCACCACGCTTGAAGCGGTTTAGCACCATGGTGGCATAGACCGCAATGTCTATGAGATTGTCAGAGACTGTATTGAGGGCGGGTTGGCCCGGCTTCGGTATTGGCGCCGGAGGGGGCGATTCAGCTTGCACCCCAGGGCACCTTCTCTCGCCTGACGGCGATTCACCTTGCACCCCAGGGCACCTTCTCTCGCCTGAGGGCGATTCACCTTGCACCCCAGGGCACCTTCTCTCGCCTGATGGCGGTGTTTCCCGGTCTGTCGCTGCCGCGGATTCAGGGGCTTGTGCGACAGCCACTTCAGATTCTTCACCTGGTGGTGGCTGCAGATACAATAGCTTGTTGTTGAATGAAGACTGCTCAGGATTGAACGTCAGGCTGTAAATGACCGGTGCCTGGATTGCATTTTTTCTATTCCGGTAATCCAGCAGAATGAGGTACACGCTGTTTGCAAGCAGAAAACCGATAAAGCCAAAAGATGCAAAATACAAAGCAGGGATAGCACGCGTGTTGAGCAGGTGGCTGGCCAGCGAGGCCGCGACCAGAACGGAGAGTCCGGAAACCAGTGCCAGTGCCGCCTGTCTGTTACCCTGTCTGAACATCCGCAAACTGGCATAAAAGCAATACAGCAACGAAGCCAGCATGGTGAATTGGACGGCAGTCCACCAGCTGCCAGTGCCGGCATATAAACCTGACATGTTTTGTCCGGATAGCGTAATCCGGTCTATCGGTGCGATGTCGGTAGTCAGCAGGCCATGTGGCGAGCTTATATTTCTGATCAGGAATACGGCCCATGCGGCCGTCAGCAAATCCAGCAGGAGTAGGGGTTTCGATCCGGTGTAGAAAGCGACATACCAGATAAGTACAACCCACAACAGGGTGCCCATGGTCATGGAAAGCCTGGCTAACTGGGCCTGTGCGCTGATTTCCAGTGGCTGACCCATTAATGCACTGGCCAGCAGGAAGCCCGCAAGCAGCATGTACATGGCAGCAAGCTGCAGGTGTGGCTGAGTGGATGTGCGTGTGGTGCCCAGATACAGGTGATGTGCCCCGGCATAGAGGATAGTGCCGGTAAGAATAGTTAGCGCTGCTTCGCCCATCGGCTGGTATTATCCAATAAATATCCGCTCTGTGACGATATAGCAATCAGACTGGAGACGCCACCCTCAGCCCAATCTCTCTGTCGCATGAACCAGGCGTGTGGCCAGTATTTCATTCAGGTTGCGAAATACACGTGCTGCTATTCTGGGGTAGCGGCGACGCAATGTTTCCAGATCCTGCTGCGTGATACGCAACAAGCGGGTGTCCTCGACGGCGTCAACATTTGCCGTCCGTTTCGCAAAGAACAGGCCGGCTTCACCGACGATATCCCCTCGTGAATGGGCATCGAGATCGATTCGGCCGGATTTTCCTTCGATAGAAGCCTGCAGTTTGCCGTCAATGACGGCGTACATCTCTATCCCGGGCTGACCGATCTCGATAATACGTTCGCCTGCACTGACGGCACGGATACTGGCCATGCGTGCAACAATGCGAGCCTGAAAGTTGGACAAGCCTTTGAACAGGGGGATCGTTTCCTGCGGTTTTTTACCCAGGTCCAGTGTCAGAGCGTCCCAGATCGTCGCGATCCTGAGCTTGCTGCAGAGCGCGGGGGTGAGAAGAAAATCGGTTAACCAGGCAAATGCCAGTGCGAAGCAGGCCATGGCGCCCACCTGTGCCTGCATGCGCAAATCGCTCGTCGTCAGTACCAGAAATCCAAGGCACAGTGCGATGGAGGTGTAGGTGACGGGACGTCCGACGACTCGCAGCGATGCGATCGTGGCCTGCATGGAGCTGTTCTGTTGCTTCATGAACTCATTGAACCGGGCGAAATAATGGACGGTGTCGTCGATTGCAATACCGAGAACCATGGGGGCAATCATGCTGTTGCTTGGGTTCAGACTGATGCCCAAAAAGCCGAGAACACCAAAATAGACAACAACGGGCAAAATATTGGGGATCAGTGCGATCAGTCCTATTCTGAAGGAAAGGAACATGCCGACCAGCACGCCGTAAACAATGAGCAGGGCGGCAAATACGCTTTGTACCTGACCCCGGATGATCTCGTCGAGTACATCGTTAATCAGCACAGGATTTCCCGTTACCCGGGCGTGAAGGTGTTGCGGAAGTTGTGCAAGTCTGTCATTGATCCTCTGCACCAGGGCGGCAAGATCACCTGAGTCGACGGCTTTGCTGCGAACAATGACATTGGCAAGCTGGTACCTGGAGTCAACGAGTTGCTCGACCTCGTCACTGGCCCCAAAGAAGAGCAGTTGACTTATCTCTTTCCGGCTATTGGGAATCAAGTGATATTCCGGATCGTTATCATGAAAAGCACTGTTGAGTAATTGCAGGTAATCGACAATTGAGAGTGATCCACCGATTTCAGCCTGGGCGCCCAGCCATAGCTGAAGTTTTTTTATAGCTTGCAGGTTTACAGGTTCCTTGACGGCGTCCCTGTGGCCTGTATCGATGACAACATAAAAAAGGTTCGCTCCGCCCAGCTGCGCATTGGCGTCTTCATAGGCACGGCGGACCGGTGAATCCTGACTGAAATTCGTGATATGCTCCATGCCGACCCGAATCTCAGTCATACCCGTCACTGCAATCATAAAGGTGAGGGCGAAGGCAACGAACAGGGGTTTTCTGTACCTGATGTCAAACTGTGCGACGCTTTGGGCAAATCGATCGAACCAGCCGGATTGCCGTTTTCCCGCTTTCGAAGCCTTTTTCGGTTCACAGTGTATAAGCTTGAGTATCGATGGTGTGTAGGTGAGGGTGACCAGCACTGCATAGCTCACACCGATCACCGCAAAGACACCAAACTCCCTGATAGCAGCCAGCGGGCTCAAGGTGAGCGAAAGAAACCCTGTGGCAGTCGTCAGACCGGTGAGTACAACGGGTAGAAAAACCCGCTGCAGTGCGGCGGAGGTTAAAGACTGCCTGTCCGCAGTCTCGCCAGCCGCCTCGAGGAATTCAGAAACAACATGGATCGAGTAGGACAGGCTGAGAATCATCAGCAACGAGGGCACCAGTACCGTTACGATATTCAGCGAATAGTCCAGGGCGGCAATGGTGGCCAATGTCCAGAGTACGGAGATGGCGACCGAGCTGAGCGGGACCAGCACACCTTTCAGGCAACGAAAGCAGAATGCGAGGACGACTGCCATCACCAGTATGACAATCAGGGGGATCCATATCAGGTCGTCAAGCAGCGCATTCGTGGTCGCCAGCGTTAGCAGCGGGGTACCGGTTACCCGGATCTGCGCATCGTGCGCTTCTTCGGCGACAATCTGCTTGACAGCCGCGTCGATCTGACTGAAAAACGTGTAGCCGCCGATGTCAGCGAGAGAGACAAGGATAGCGGTGGCACGGGCGTTCCCGGCTACCAGGCTGCCGCTGTACATTGGGTTCGCGAGGATAGCCTCGCGGAACTCCCGTCGCCCCTCAGCGCTGTCGGCGGCGAGTTCCGCGTAGGGTTCTATATCGATGCCATACTCCGTCCCCCTGATCGCCAGCGCATTGCTCAGGGATACCACACGTATCACACCGTCCAGCCGTTCGAGACGGTGTGTCAGGCGCGAGATAAGGTCAAGGTTCTTCTCGCTAAAGATATCGTCTGCCTGGAGCAGGAGCAGGATGGTTTCGTCGTTGCCGAAAATCCGTCGGGTCGACTCGTAGAAAACATTGGCTTCATCATCCGCGGCCAGCAGGCGTTCTGCAGACGGATCGATCCGGATCTGTATCCGTCCGCTGTTGACATCCACGATCTGGAGCACAGCTAAAACCGTAATGGCGACAACAATCAGCAGGATCAGGTGGGTGTGCCGGGAAATCAGCGAAGGAATGAGCTTCCAGCGGAGGAATCCTGCCGGTTCAGTCGATGCCACGAAAATCCTTGAGTTGGGTGTGATCGAATACCGTATCGGGAATGGGTACGTCGAGGCGTACTCCCCTGATGGTCATACGGGTCTCGGTTTTGTCGCGGATATCGTTCATAAGGTATTCATGAGGTACCTTGATGTCTCCGACCGAGCGTACTTTGTCGGCGTCTACCAGCAGCACTTTTCGAAGCCTGGATCCCGCTTCGTAAAATTCCACTTTCCTTACAACGCAGCTCTTTTTGTCGAAGTAGGACACCACCGATTCATACTTGGATCCGGATCCTGCCGATGGCCTGCTAACCAGCACGTACACCGCATGTCCATCGATAAGTGCGTCCGCTTTCTGTTCCGCCGGTTCAGACGACAGCATGCCGTAAAGTCGCTCGAGATCTTCGTAGGAAAAATCGCTGCCATACATTGAGGATGAGATGCGCTTCGACGTTATGCGTCGAATCTTGAACAGGGCCGGCATGTACAGGTACATCTCGTTCAGCGGTGCCTTTTCAATAACCAGTAACCGGGTTCCCCAGAGATCCTCCGGCTCTTTGAAATAGGCAACAAGTCCCGAACTCCCATCGGCAAAACGTTTCAGGTACATGTCTGCGATAAGAATCTTTTCGGATCCAATCCGGTCAGTGGAGCGGAGTTCAATTTTCTGGATGGCCGTTGTTTTGGGGGCATTTTTCCGGATGCAGGCTTCGACTTCGAGGTCCACGGAAGACGCTGTTACCTGCAGGGTTGGAAAAATGAATAGCATCGGGACGACAGCCCGGCGGAGTACATTTGGCATCATCCGCTTGAACATTCTTTTCTTTCAGGCACATGTCCTGTGTTAATGGTGGATGCTGGTCACCTACGCCGATCTTCTCGCACTCTCCGATGTCGTATAAGTATAGCAGACGGCTGGTGAAAGCTAGTGTACCCCGCCACTGATATTGACCCATTCAGAGCGTCCCCACGAGGCCAGGCACCAACAGTAGGCGCTTTAGGCGAGGCGCGATCCGCAGGGAATGGCATGCCCTTTCCAAGGATTGGAACACAGCAATGGCCTCGTGAGGACGCTCCCTGTGGGCAAGTCAGGCAGCGGTCATCCACTGCGTTATGCCTCTTGGAAAGGGAGCGGCCATTCCCTGCGAGGCAAGCCTTGCGGCTAACCGCTGCCTGGCTCGCTGA